>SDGW01000621.1_pt1 | contig 14883 bp, 17 predicted proteins | sample 2873831 | NCBI WGS metagenome assembly SDGW01 (sample SAMN08132700, study PRJNA421101) | hypersaline lake metagenome | isolation source: celular fraction 0.22 microns magnesium sulfate-rich crust from ephemeral... | place: Spain: Penahueca Lagoon, Toledo | collected 2011-07
GACGAGGTCGAGTTCGTCACCCAGATCCGGTTTGCGGACTACGACGCCGTCGCCGCGTTCGCGGGCGAGAACTACGAGCGGGCGCACGTGCCCGAGACAGCCCGCGAGCTACTCGCTCGCTGGGACGAGGCGGCGACACACTACGACCACCGGGCGAGCGAGCGCCGCTGAGTCGGCGGCGACGCCCGGCTCCGAGAACTACTTGCCGTACGTCAGCCGCTGCACGGCGGCGTTCAGGCGGCCGGTGACCTTCCCCATCCACGCGACCGGGGAGATCCGGCGGATCGACGACTCGGCGACCTCGATGCGCTCCTCGCCGAACGGGTCACGCTTCGGCCCCTCGCCGTCGGCGTTGACGGCGTCGACGACGGTGGTCATCGAACAGCGCCCGCAGGCTTCCGTCGGCTGTTCGTCGCTCATGAGGGTGTGTTACGGGTCCACAGTGATAGGTGTGCCGGCGCCGGCCACGCGACGGGTTTTTGCGCGACCGTGTGCCAGAGTCGACCATGAGACGCCGAACCGCAACGGGCGACCGCGACCGGGATCTCGGGGGGCGCCGATGACCGAGGCCGACGCGCGGGACCCGGAGGAGCTCCCCCCGGAGATCCGCGAGGAGGTGCCGACGTGGGACGACGAGTACTTCGACCGGGTCAGCGACCGGCTGATGTTCAGCTACGATCTCGAACGCGACTACCGCGTCGCCGGCGAGCGGTTCGACCTGTACGGCGAGTTCCGGGTGCGCACCCAGAAGCAGTTCTTCCACCCCGCCCTGAGCTACGCCGACCATGACCGCGCGGAGTACCTGTTCGCCCGCCGGAGCGCCCGCCCGACCGTCGCCGACCTGGAGTCGCTGGTCGAGCTGGGCCACGAGCTCGCCGACGACTGGATCGTCCCGAGCGAGGAACACTTCGGGACGGAGTTCACGTTCGTCGTCGTCGCCGACGAGCTCACCGACTCGGTCCGGGAGTTCGTCGAGGGGTTCCGCGAACGGGAGCTGCTGGCGTACGGCTACTACGGCCACTACGAGATCAACCTCGTCGTCGTCGCCCCCGAGAGCGAGACCGCGATCGCGAGCACGGAGGCCGACACCGCCGAGGCGTTCGCCCTGTGGGGCGACGTGGAGCGGCCGAGCGAGAGCTTCCTCTCGCGGTTCGCCAAGCGGTTCTGGACGTAGCCGTCGCTGGCTCGTTTCTGCGGAGGGAAGGTAATGGGGACCGTGACGGTTCGGTCACGCGCCGTGACCGACCGGCGTCGCAGCGTCCGTCGCCGCCGGGGCCGCGCCCCGACGTCGATCAGTCGTCGCGCGATGCGGAGTGACGGTCAGTCGTCACCCGGCTCCGGCACCACACCGCTGCCGCCGCGGACGTTGCTGATGTTGTCGTAGCCGATCTTGACCAGCGAGAGCGCCAGGTACAGCAGCACGAGTGCCAGGACGACCCGGATCACGACCGAGATCTGTGCGCCCAGACCGGCCGCGCCGCCCATGATCAGCTGATCGTACAGCTGCTCTTTGAACGCGATCCAAGAGATACCGAGCACCGTGATGGCCACCATCAGCACCATCGGGACGCCGGTCGAGATCAGCTGCTTGGACTCGTCCCAGTTGGCGAGCCAGACCGTCGCGGTCAGCAGCGCGAGCGCGGCGAGGAGCTGATTCGCACCGCCGAACAGCGTCCACAGCGTCGCCCACTCGCCAGAGATGACCAGCGCGTATGCCACGACGATTTGGACCACAGGGTTCGTGTAGCGACCACGGGCGATGGAGCCAGGATCCGCGGAGAGCCCGGTGTCCGTCCCGCTGCCGGGCGTGCCGATGATCTCCTCCATCATGTACCGACCGAGTCGAGCGGCCGTGTCCGTCGACGTGAGCAGGAAGCTCACGAGGACGAGCGCCATGAACGGCGCGCCGAAGCTCGCGGGGATCCCCAGGCTGGTGAGGATGATCCCGCCGCCGCTCGCGAAGTTCGGTAGCGCGCCGCCGATACCGCCGCCGGCGGCCGCCTCGGCACCGCCGGCGATGGCGAGCGTCGACAGCGCCACCGCGGCGAGCAGCCCCTCGCCGAGCATCCCGCCGTAGCCGATCAGGCGGGCGTCGCTCTCCTTGTTGAGCTGTTTCGCGGTCGTCCCGGAGGAGACCAGCGAGTGGAACCCGCTGATCGTCCCGCAGGCGATCGTCACGAACAGCATCGGGAACAGCGGGAACGGCGAGACCGCGGGCACCCCGAGGAACCCTTCGAACGCGGCGATGCTGCTGTCGACCACGAGCGGCTGGCTGGCCGTGCCGAGCAGCGTGCCGGCGATGATCGCGACCAGCGCGCCGCCGACCCCCGCGTACAGGAGGAACGACGACAGGTAGTCACGCGGCTGGAGCAGCGTCCAGACGGGGAGCGCGCTCGCGACCGCCGCGTAGATCAGGATGGTCGGCACCCACGCCGCCACGTTGGGTGTGAGGATCGCACTGGAGTCGAGCACCGCGCCCGGGAGCCAGGCACCGTTGCCGAGGAACCCGAGCAGGATGATCGTCCCCTCCGGGTAGGTGCCGGCTTCGACGGCCGGGAACAGCGCGATGGGGTTGTTGATGCCGAACCAGACGCCCCCGAACACCGCCGCGACGAACACGACCGTCCCGGGGATGAACGGGCCGTCGAGCTGGTACAGGTAGACGCCGAACACGACGGCGAGCGCGATGTACACGAAGCTCGCGGTCGCCGCCGACGGGAACGCGTTCAGCACGATCCCGACGACGAGCGCGAACACCGCGACGACGAGGATGATGGTGAGGAACGCGAACCACAGCAGCAGGTTCTTCCCGCGTTCGCCCACGTACTCGCCGATGATGTAGCCGATCGACTTCCCCTCGTGTCGCATCGAACCCGACAGCGAGACGAAGTCGTGGACGGCGCCCATCAGGGGGTTCCCGATGGCCACCCACGCGAGCGCGGGCACCCAGCCCCAGATGGCGCCGGCCGTGATCGGGCCGACGATCGGCGCGCCGCCCGCGATGCTCGAGAAGTGGTGCCCGAGCAGCACTGGTTTCTTCGATGGAACGTACTCCTGCCCGTCTTCGTACTTGTGGGCCGGTGTCTCACGCGAGTCGTCGAGGTCGACGAACTGCGAGAGGTACTTCGAGTACCCGACGTACCCGACGGAGAACGTGATCAACACCGCCGCCACGATCCAAATTACCTGAGTCATTGTGTCACGTACCTTCGTGATAGAGATTGGTGTGCAGGACTTAAGCGTTGGCCAATCGTTACGGGAGGAGCCGTCGATGTGAAAAAGATACGGCGCTCAGCGGCCGCCGATCAGACGAACGTCGGCTCCTCGACGCCGACGGACACGTCGAGTTCGGCGGCCACGTCGGCCAGGAGATCGCCCCGGATCTCCCGGGTTCGGGTCTCGATCTCCGCCAGCAGCGGCGGGGAAAGCGAGTCGCGGACCTGATCCAGCCGGTCGGTCTCCGTCTCGATCCGGTCGCGGAGGTAGCGCGCGCCGCGGCCGTTCTCGTCGTCGTCGGGCGCGGGCGTGAGCTTGTTCGCGATCAGCCCGTCGACGCCGAGCCCCTCGGCGTCCATGTCGTCGATGGCGCGGGCGGTCTCGTTGACGGAGAGCTGGTCGGGGTTCAACACGAGGAAGAACGCCGCGTCGTTCCGGAGCGCGCCGCCCGCGAACTCGAAGAACTCCTTGCGGTCCTGCAGCCGTTCGAGCACGGGGTCGCCCTCCATCACCCGCCGGGGCTCGTTCTGCCCGATGGCGGCCTTCTCGAACAGGTCGATGCTCTGCCGGCGCTTGTACATCAGGCGGTCGACCCAATCCTCGAGGAACTCCGGGAGCCCGAGCAGGCGCAGCGTCGACCCCGTGGGCGCGGTGTCGAACACCACGCGGTCGTACGGGTCGCTCTCCTTCATCACGTCGACGAACCGGTCGAACAGCGCCGACTCGTAGGCGCCCGGCGTCTGGTGGGCCATCTCGAGCTGTTTGTTGATCTCGTTGACCATCGACGCCGACACCTGGTCGGAGAGCCGGTTGCGGATCTCGTCGAGGTGGGCGGTCACCTCCTCGTCGGGGTCGATCTCCAGCGCGTCGAGCCCGTCGACGCCCTCGACGGGCTCGGGGGCGTCGCCGAACTCCTGATCGAACACGTCGGAGACGGAGTGGGCCGGGTCGGTCGAGACCACGAGCGTGTCGACGCCCGCGTCGGCGCACTTGCGGGCGTACGCACACGAGACCGTGGTCTTGCCGACGCCGCCCTTCCCGCCGAAGAACACGAACGGCTCCATCAGAAGTGGTACTGCTGGCCCTTGCGCTCGATCATCGTGTCCCGGTCCCAGAGTCGGCGCTCCCACGCCTCGAACTCGTCCTCGAGGTACGGCAGGATCTCGGCGGTGTAGTACGAAACCGGCGAGGGGATGCCGAAGGCGTCCGGGAAGCAGGCGAGCATGAACGCGTCCTCCAGGTCCTCGGCCTCCTTCTCGATCTTCTCGTAGGCCGGGTGGCTGATCATCCCGTGGTACAGCCCCCTGAGCCACTCCTCGAGGCTGTCGAGGTAGGCGTCGATCCGTTCGGAGAGATCCATCGTGCCGATGGTACGAGTTCACGCGGTAAAAGCTGTCGTCGGCGCGGCTGCGGGTTCGGTTGTCGCCGGCCGGCGGCGCCAGTCGCTGCCGGGAGGTTGAAAAGCGAGTGGCACCCACTCACACCCATGAGCGATCGCATCCCGGTCACGGTGCTCTCGGGGAGCCTCGGCGCCGGGAAGACCACGCTGCTGAACCACCTGTTGCAGAACGCCGGCGACCGCGACATCGCGGTCCTCGTCAACGACATGGGCGACGTGAACGTCGACGCCGAGCTCGTCGCCGAGGGCTCCGAGACCGACGTGGCCGGCGGCGTCGAGGAGCTCTCGAACGGCTGCATCTGCTGTGAGCTCCAGGACGACCTCGAGACCGCCGTGGTCCGGCTCGCCCGCGAGCGCGAGTTCGACCACCTCGTGGTGGAGTCCTCGGGCATCTCCGAGCCCGCGCCGGTCGCGCGGCTGTTCACGACCGAGTCCGCCGCCGCGGCACGCTACCGCGTCAACGGGCTGGTGACCGTCGTCGACGCCCGGCTGTTCGTCGACACGTTCGGCGGCGACGGCACGCCCGAGCGAACCGCGGCCGAGGAGGACGACCGGCCGCTGTCGGATCTGCTGGTCGAGCAGATCGAGGTGTCGAACGCGGTCGTGCTGAACAAATCCGACCTCTGTACCGAGGACGAACTCGACGAGGCCGAGGCGCTCGTCGCGGCGCTCCAGCCCGACGCCGACACCGTCCGGACCTCGTTCTCGGAGGTCGACCCGGCGTGGCTGCTCGACACCGAGCGGTTCGAGGAGGACGAGGTCAGCGACCTCCCGGGCTGGAAGCGGGCGCTGGCGGACGCGGGGCACGGCCACGACGACCACGCGCACGACGACGGCGAGACCGACGACGAACACGCCCACGACGATCACCACGGCCATCGCCACCCGGACGAGGTGTACGGCGTCTCCTCGTTCACCTACCGACAGCGCCGACCGTTCCACCCCGAGCGCGTCGCCGACGTACTCCGGGATCTCCCCGCGGGCGTGGTGCGCTCGAAGGGGACGCTCTGGGTCGCGGGCAACGACCTCCGGCAGACCGTCGGGCAGGCAGGCTCCTCGGTCCGCGTGGAGGCGCGCGGTCCGTGGATCGCCTCCCTGCCGGAGATCGAGCAGGACCTCTACCGGTCGAACCGCCCGAACCTGGAGTGGGACGAGGAGCACGGCGATCGGCGCACGGAGTACGTCGTGATCGGGACAGAGTTCGACGAGGAAGCGCTGCGCGAGCGGCTCGACGACGCGCTGGTCTCCGACGCGGAGTGGGCGGCCCTCGACGACCTCCCCGCGGGGCCGTTCCCGACCGAGAACGAGGCCGAGACAGCGCTGCGGGAGCCGACGCCCACACCGGCCGAGTAGCCTCAGCAGGCGCAGCCGTCGGCGTGGGAGCGCTCGAACCGCATCGCCGCCCCGCAGTCGGGACACTGGGGCGTCCCCTCGTCGTCGTGCTCCAGCCCCGCCGACGCGACCTCCACGTCCCGGATCCGCACGCCGCAGTCGTCACACCAGTACGCGCCGGTCGAGTTCGACTCCGACGCCGCCGTGTCGTCGGTGGTGCCGGTCAGTGCGTCCTCGATCGTGCTAACGATACCCATACTTCGACCGTTCGGCTCCACGACCTTAGCTCTCCCGCCGGCGACCAACAGCTAAGTGGCCCGGCCCCCGGCTACCGGTATGAGCGACGAGGACGACGGCCCGACGGGTCGGGAGGGGTTCGAGGCGGCGACGGAGCGCTCCGCGGGCAACCCGTGGATCGTCCACGGGCTGAACCTGCTGCTGTCGACGCTGTTCGCGGTCACGATCGTCTGGGGGCTGGACTTCGTCGGCAGCGTCGCGTTCACCCCCGTCAACGTCGCGACGGCGACGGTGCTCATCTTCTCCGCGGCGTACCTGATGTCCGTTCGCTAGCGCCGGGCATCGGCAGGCCATCCCGTGGAGTCGATGGTGCGCGCCGGCGGGCGGCGAGGGACGGATCCGGTGGTCGTGTGGGGATTCGACACACTGTAGAGGCCGTGCGCGAAACCCCCCGGCCATGGTGACTCGGATCGGCATCCACGACTCCATCGAGGCGCTGTTCCCGCCGGAAGTACTCCGGGACCGACTCGCCGCGGTCGACCCCGAGGTGGTCGTCGTCGACACCGACGGCGTCGGCGGCGTCGACGCGCTGGTGACGTTCGCGTACGACGACGCCTTCCTCGACGGCGGGCTCGACTGGATCCACTCCGTCCAGGCCGGTATCGACCGGTTCCCGCTCGACGAGCTCGAGGCGGAGGGGATCAGCCTGACCAACAGCACCGGCACCCACGGCGACAGCGTCGGCGAGACGGTCGCGGGGTACATGCTCGCGTTCGCCCGCCGGCTCCACGAGTTCCGCACCAGACAGGAGCGCGAGGAGTGGGCGTGGGCCGAGTGGGACGCGCCGTTCACGCTCTCGGGCAGTTCGCTCTGCGTGGTGGGGCTAGGCACGCTCGGCCGCGGGATCGCCGCCCGCGCTGACGCGCTAGGGATGGACGTGACCGGCGTCAAGCGGACGCCGACGCCGGTGGACCACGTCGACACGGTCCACCCGAGTTCGGAACTGCACGAGGCGATCGGGAGCGCGAAGTTCGTCGCGCTGGCGGTGCCGCTGACCGACGAGACCGAGGGGCTGATCGGCGCCGAGGAGCTCGCGCGGATGCGGGAGGACGCCGTGCTCGTGAACGTCGCCAGGGGCGGCGTCGTCGACCAGCCGGCGCTCGTCGACGCGCTGCGGGCGGACGCACTCGACGGCGCGGCGCTCGACGTGTTCGAGACCGAGCCGCTGCCGGCGGAGTCGCCGCTGTGGGGGATGGACGACGTGATCGTGACGCCCCACAGCGCGGCCGCCCACCGCGAGTACCCCGACCGGATGGCCGCGCTCGTCCGGGAGAACCTCCGGCGCATCGACGACGGCGAGTCGCTGGCGAACGGGGTCGTCTGAGCCCCAACCACCGGAAGCGACACAAGCCCTCGCCCCTATCCTCCCGTATGGTCGGACTCGGAAGCACCGCACAGAAGCTGCAGACCGTCGCGGAGAAGGCCGAGAAGGTGTACGAGCGGATGAACAAGCTCCGCGAGGAGGTCGAGGAGACCCAGCGGAGCGTCGAGGCGACGAAGGAGCGCGTCGGCACCGTCGAGGACGAGCTGGCCGAGCAGCGCGCCGTGCTCGACGCGATCGCCGCCGAGCACGACATCGACGTCGACGCCGTCGCCGCCGAGGCCCACATCAGCGAGGCGGAGGCCGAGGAGGCGGCGGAGGAGGACACGGCGACGACCGACGACTGACCCGTTCTCGGAGATGGTAAACTACACAACGGGTACCGCCCACGACCCCGTATGAGCACTCATCGGGAACCTCTGGACTCGGTTCTCGACACCATCGGCGAGACGCCGCTGGTCCGTGTCCACGACAGCCCCGACGCCGTCCCCGTCTACGCGAAGCTGGAGTCGTTCAACCCCGGCGCCAGCATCAAGGACCGCATCGGGAAGTACATGCTCGAAGGGATGCTGGAGCGTGGCGACGTGGAGCCCGGCGGGACGGTCATCGAACCCACCGCCGGCAACACGGGCATCGGTATCGCCGTCGCCGCCCGCCAGCTCGATCTCGAGGCGGTGTTCGTCGTCCCCGAACGGTTCTCCGTGGAGAAACAGACGCTGATGCGCGCGCTGGGCGCCGAGGTGATCAACACGCCCAGCGAGGACGGGATGGCCCGCGCGATCGAGCGCGCCGACGAGCTCGCCGACGAGCTCGACAACGCCGCGGTGCCCCAGCAGTTCTCGAACCCGCTCAACGCCGAGGCCCACTACGAGACCACCGCCCCCGAGATCTACGACGCGCTCGACGGCGAGGTCGGCGCGGTCGTCGCCGGCTGCGGGACCGCGGGCACCCTGATGGGGATCGCCCGCTACGGGCGCGAACGGCACGGGGACACCCACGTCGCCGCCGTCGAGCCCGAGGGGTCGCTGTACGGCACACTGCTGGGCGAGGAGCGCGAGGAGAGCGAGTACAAGACCGAGGGGATCGGCACCCACGACACCTCGACGAACGAGCTGTTCGAGCCCGACCTCGTCGACGAGGTCCACGCGGTCCCGGACGAGGAGTCCCACGCCGAGGTGCAGCGCCTCGCCGCCGAGGAGGGCCACCTCGTGGCCTCCAGCTCAGGCGCGAACGCGGTCGCGGCGAAACAGGTGGCGGAGCGGATCGCTGACGGCGAGATCGACGCGCCGTACGACGCGGTGGTGACGGTGTTCGCCGACTCCAGCGAGCGCTACCTCTCGAAGGGGATCTACGGCGAGTACGAGGAGTGGGAGGGGTAGCGCCCCAGCGGTTTTCACGCGGGCGGTCGACACCCGAGCCATGAACGGCAGCGACGCCGGCGAGATGACGCTCGCGTTCTCGCTGGCGGCGGTAGAGCGCCTCGCCGACCCCGCGGCCGCGTTCGCGGACGCCGCCGCCTGGAGCCGACAGCTCGGCGTCGTCGACAACGACCGGGATGCGGTACGGGCGGCCGTCGACGACCACGACCTCCGGCAGGATTTCGACCTCGGCGAGGACGACGTGTGGCTCGCCATGGAGCGCATCCGCGCGTCGACGGCGGCGCCGCGGCACGTGTACGTCGGCGAGACCGCCGCGGACCGCCGGGTCGCGACCGAACTCGGCTGGGAGTTCGTCCACGTCACCGACGCCGCCGAGAAGGCCGGGTGGCGCCTCGGCGCCGAGTCGTCGGGGGCCGGCCCCATCGCGCGTCTCCGGGAGCGACTGGCGGGCCTCCTCCCGGGGCTCGGCGACGACTGAGCGCCGTAGCGGCGGGCTCCCGGCGGTGCGGGGGGAACTGCCACGGCCTCGTGATAAAGAGTTTTGCACCCTCCCACCCGAGGGTTGGCAAATGAGTACACACGAGTACGACATCGTCGTCGTCGGCTCCGGCACGTCCGGCTGTTACGCGGCGGCGACGGCCGCCCGCGAGGGGCTCGACGTCGCGGTCGTCGAGCGCAAGAGCGAGTCGGAGGCGGGTCACATCGCCTGCGGCGACGCGCTGAAGGGCGCGGACTCGTTCCCGGACGCGATCCCGAAGTCGAAGATCGAGTCCTCGTTCACCAACACCGCCGTCGACCACGGGCGCTTCGAGATCCCCTCCGAGGACACGGTGCTCGACATCCCCGTCCCGGGCGAGCTCGCGGTCATCGACCGCTGGGAGTACGGCCGGAAGATCATCGACGGCGCCGACGACGCCGGCGCCGAGTTCCACTACGACACGGTCGTCACCGACGTGATCCAGGAGGGCGGCCGCGTCCGGGGCGTCCGCGGCAAACGCCAGGGCGAGGTCGAGGAGTTCCGCGCCGAGATCACCGTCGACGCCGCGGGCGCGCTCTCGGTGCTGCAGGACAACGCCGACTTCTCCGACGCCACGTTCGACACGAACGTCGCCTACTCGCAGTTCTGCTCGGCGTACCGCGAGATCGTCGAGGTGCCCGAGCCGGTCGAGTGGGACGACGCGCTGGTGTTCAAGCCGACCGACCGCGCGTCTGGCTACCTCTGGTACTTCCCGCGCACGCCGACGGAGATCAACGTCGGCCTCGGCTTCCAGATGACCGAGGAGCCGATGAAGCTCGTCCAGGACCTCCGGAACGACCTCCGGAGCCGCCCCGAGTTCGAGGGCGCGGAGGTGAAGGACAAGCTCGGCGCCGCGCTCCCGACCCGCCGGCCGTACGACTCCGCGACGGCGCCGGGGCTGGTCGCCGTCGGCGACGCCGCGGGGCTCGTCAACCCGACCACCGGCGGCGGGATCGCCGGCGCCGCCTACTCCGGCCAGTACGCCGCCGAGGAGGCGATGGCGGCCATCTCGAACGGCCGGACGGACGAGGAGCTCTGGCGGTACAACGAGCGGATCATGGAGCACTTCGGCGCGCGCTACGCGGCGCTGGACGTGTACAACGTGCTCTCGACGGCCGTCGAGGTCGACGAGCTCACGTCGATGCTCGCCTCGCTGCCGGGCGAGCCGATCGCGGAGGCGTTGTACTCCGGCAAGACCTCGATCAGCCCGGGCGTGGCGCTGAAGACGATCCGCGGGGCGATCGGCCACCTGGGCCAGCTCTGGGAGATCTACCAGGTCCGGAACCTGGCGGAGGAGCTGCTGGCCCACTACGAGAACTACCCGGACCGGCCGTCGGCGCTCCCGCGCTGGCAGGACCAGCGCGACTCGATCATGGAGCGCGTGTACGAGCAGACGGGCGCCGATCCGAAGTACTAGAACTCGACCTTTTGCTGCGGGCCCCGGAGGGCCCTTGCAAAAGCTCGACCAAAAGCCTCCTCGCTCCTTACAGTCGCTCGTCGGCCCACTCACCCGCTCCGCTCGTTCGTGGAGAGTGCCGATCTATGAGTCCGACTGGTCGCCGAGCGCCTCGATCGCGCCGGCCAGCGTCTCGACGCCGATGCGCAGCGACGCCTCGTCCACGTCGAACGTCGGGGTGTGGTGGCCGCCGGGGTGGTCGGTGCCGAGGCCGACGTAGCAGGCCCGCCCGCCCTGCTCCTGCACGCGGTTCATCAGGTACGTCGCGTCCTCGCTGCCGCCGAGGTCGTCGTGGTCCATGATCGAGTCGACGCCCGCGACGCCGTCGGCCACGTCGGCGACGACCGCGGCGAGCGCCGCGTCGCTCTCGGCGGAGGGCGCGCGGGAGTTCCGGATGCGCTCGGCGTCCACGTCGTGCATGTCGGCGGCGGCGTCGATGACGCGGCCCGTTTCCTCCCACATGTACTCCATCAGCTCCGTGGTCTGCCCACGGACCTCACCCTCCATGTGGGCCTGTTCGGCGATGATGTTCGACGCGGTGCCGCCGTCGACGACGCCCGCGTTCACCCGGGTCGGGCCGTCGGCGTGCCGCGGCACCGCGTAGATGCTCGTGATGGCTTCGGCCATCGCCTGGATCGCGTTGTCCCCCTCCTCCGGGTGGGCGCCGGCGTGGGCCGAGGAGCCGGTGAACTCGACCTCGAAGCCCGAGGCCGCGAGGAACCCGCCGACGCCGGCGACGATCTCACCCGTCGGGTGGTCGAGCCCGATGTGAACCGCGTACAGCGAGTCCACGTCGTCCAGGTGGCCGGAGCGGGCCATCGGGCCGCCGCCGGCGATGCGCTCCTCGGCGGGCTGGAAGAACACCTTCAGCGTGCCCGAAAAGTCGCTCTCCAGTACGGCGTCGACGACGCCGAGCCCGAGCGTCGCGTGGGCGTCGTGACCGCAGGCGTGCATGTACCCCTCGTTCTCCGAGCGGAACCCCTCCGCGGCGGGGACGTGATCGTCCTCGTCGGACTCCAGGATCGGCAGGCCATCGATGTCGACCCGGAGGCCGACTGTCGGCCCCTCGCCCTGCTCCACGACCGCGACGGCCCCGGTGTTGCCGCCGTCGAGTCGTTCGACGAGGTCGGCGTCGGCGCCGGCGTCGACGGCGCGCTCCTTCCACTCGTCGCGGGTTGCCTGCTCCGGGAGGGACATGCGCGGTTCGTCGGCGGCGTCCTCGAGCGCGTCCGGCCCGACGTGGAGCTCGTCCAGATCGCGGGCGCGGAGCTCCTCGACGATGCGGGCCGTGGTGTAGAACTCACACCAGGCCGGCTCTGGGTGGCGGTGGAGATCTCTGCGGAACTCGGTCAGCGCGTCGGCGTCTACGTTCACGGGCGTTCGGAGGGCTGGCAGGCGCATAAACCCCGGCGTGGCGGCAGCGCGTGCCCCGGGGCTGCGGGAGCGGCGTGACGCATGATTTATCCCAGGCCGTGCCGCCACCACGGAGTATGGAAGCGGAGCCAACGATCGACTCAGGAGGAGGTCGGAGCCTCGAGTTCCGCGGCGGCCCGGCCGCGAGCGCCATCCCCATCGGGGTGTTCATCGTCTGGGCAGTGTTCCAGTCGGGCGTTCTCGGCATCGGCGACACCTCGGGGCTCGTCGTCGGGATGCTGGTGGGGCTCATCGCTGGCCTCCCGTTCGTCCGGGGCGACTGGAAGGCGTACGCCGACGCCATCTTCGAGGGGATGACCCAGGAGGTGGCGGCGACGGCCGCCGTCGCGTGGCTCTGGGCGGGGATGTTCGCGAACACCATCCAGGTCGGCGGCTTCGTCGACGGACTCGTCTGGGCCGCCAACGCCGCCGAGGTCGGCGCCGCGCTGTTCCCGGCGGTGACGTTCCTGCTCGCGGGGCTGCTCGCCACCGGGATCGGCACCGGCTACGGGACGACGATCGCCTTCGTGACGCTGGTGTTCCCGGCGGGGCTGCTGCTGGGGACGAACCCCATCCTGCTGTTCGGGGCGATCCTCTCCGGCGCCGTGTTCGGGGACAACCTCGCGCCGGTCTCGGACACCACCATCGTGAGCGCGGTGACGCAGGACGCCGACATCGGCGGCGTCGTCGCCTCGCGGCTGAAGTACGCCGTCGCCGCCGCGATCCCGGCGTTTATCGCCTTCCTGATCGCGGGGACGACGATGGCGACGACCGATCCGGCGTCCGGGTCGGGCGTGACCTCCGGCGCCGCGTGGGGGCTGCTCCACCTGATCCCGGTCGCGATCGTGATCGGCACGGCCGTCCGGGGTCGCCACATCGTCGAGGCGGTCTCGTGGGGGCTCGCGTCGGCGTTCCTGCTCAACGTCGCGCTGGGCTTCTTCGACCTCGTCGACGTCGGCGTCAGCGACGTGCTGGTGTTCATGGCGCCGGAGAGCTCCGGGCTCGCGACGGCGCTCGACACCGCGCCGCTGCTGGGCGCGGTCGTCGAGACGGTGCCGGCCGGCGAGGCGGGCATCGGCGGCAGCCTCTACAACGGCGCGGTGGGCTTCTTCCCGCTGATCGTGCTCACGCTGCTGATCGTCGCCGGCGCGCAGATCATGCGCCAGGGCGGCGGGTTCGAGGCGCTCCAGAGCTGGCTGCTCGACACCGTCGCGACGACGGTCCGGCGCGCGGAGGTGACGATGGTGCTCGGCACCGCGATGGTGAACGCGATGATCACCATCAACACCGCCGCCGAGATCGCGATCGCGCCGTACATCCGCACGCTCGGCCGGCGGTTCAACATCAACGGCTACCGCCGCGCCAACATCCTCGACGCCAACACCTCGGCGCTGGGGTACATCTTCCCGTGGGGCGGCGGCGTGCTCGCGGGCTACTCCGCGATGCAGACGCTGCCCGAGGAGTACAGCTGGTTCACGGTCGACATGATCGTCAACCCGGCCGCGGTGTTCCCGTACGTGTTCCACGGCTGGTTCCTCGTGGCGGTGTTCCTCGTCGCCGCGGTGACCGGGTTCGGTCGCGAGTACGTTAGCGACCGCGAGAGCGAGGAGGTGAGTCGCGTATGAGCCGCTTCGACGCGTTCTTCGAGGGGCTGGAGTTCCGGACCGCGACGCCGCAGTACGAGCCCGGCGACGAGCTCGCCGTGATCGTCACGGGCCGCGACGGCGACGACGCGCTGGTGCGGATCGGCGACACGCGACTCCGGCTCCCGGACACCGACGTGGCGGTCGACGCCGAGGTCCGGATCCGCGTGACGGCGTTCGACGCCGACGACGCGACGGGCGAGGCCGAGCTGCTCTGAGCCGGCGACGCCGTTTTTTCGGAAAGGGGGAGGTCACCGATCAGCGGTACGCCTGGCTCGCGCGGCGCTCCACGTCGACTTCGACGCGGATCGAGTCCGGCAGGTCGGTCGCGACGACTTCGCGGGCGATGTGGTCGGAGCCGTGGATCTCCAGCCAGCGCGTGTACACGGTGTAGTTCCAGGGGTCGCACTGCTCGCCCGGCTGGCAGCGGCTGTACAGCGGGACGGTGTGGTGTTCCGGCTGCTCCTGGTGGGGGCCCTTGCACTCGGCGCCCTTGCGCTCGACCCGCTGTTTGAGCCCGGTGACGGTGTCGTCGAGGACGGCCCGGTCCCCGCTCCGGAACGTCAGCGTCGTAACGAAGGTCATACCCGGAGATTGGGTTCGAGCGTGAAAAGCGCATCTACCGGTGGCCGGGGAGGCTGCTGCTGAACCGCGGTTTTGCCCCACCGAAGCCAATTTAAGAGCGTGACGCGTAGCCGAACGCAATGACGGTCGAAGCGACGTCCGCCGGAGCCATCCTCTTCCGCGACACCCGCGGCGAACGGGAGTATCTGCTCCTGAAGAGCCGACCCGGGGACTGGGAGTTCCCCAAGGGCGGGGTCGAGGGGGAAGAGGAGCTCCAGCAGACCGCGATCAGAGAAGTGACGGAGGAAGCCGGCATCGAGGACTTCAGACTCATCGACGGCTTCCG
>SDGW01000955.1_pt1 | contig 14861 bp, 13 predicted proteins | sample 2873831 | NCBI WGS metagenome assembly SDGW01 (sample SAMN08132700, study PRJNA421101) | hypersaline lake metagenome | isolation source: celular fraction 0.22 microns magnesium sulfate-rich crust from ephemeral... | place: Spain: Penahueca Lagoon, Toledo | collected 2011-07
CGTTCTGCGACTCCAGAACCTCCAACCGCTCTTGAAGGGCCTCTATCTTGTCCTGCTGGGACGCGCTCTCCTCGTCGTAGGGGAGGTCTACGTCTTCCACAGTGTCGGTCATCACGACGCTCTAGGTTCCTCCCTCATAAGAGGCTTCGGGTGGGTGTGACGTATGTCAGACAGTAACGCATTTAGCGGGCGAATCGAGATAGTTCACCCCTCCCCGAGGAGGTAATTTCGCGGACGAAACGGGGGAGACGCGTCCGACCTGCTCGCCGCTCTCGCGCCCGTCCGACCGGACCGATGAAATGAATGATAGTAATATCTCGAAAGAGGAAATATTATTAGGCCGTATCCAAAAGTAGGTCGTAGCATGAGTGCCTCAGAAACTGCACGCACGAAGGAGAGTCGCCTGACGGGCGAGAACGCCACCGAGGAGATACGCGACCTGCCCCCGAGCGCCAAGTTGGTCGCGAAGGTACTGGAGTACAACGACACCCTGACCCAGAGCCAGATCGCCGAGGAGTCGCTGTTGCCCGACCGGACGGTCCGCTACGCGCTGAACCGCCTCGACGACGAGGGCATCGTCTCCTCGCGGTTCTCGTTCTCGGACGCCCGCAAGCGCCTCTACACGCTGGACCTCGACTGACCGCCGACCGCCACAGGTCGGCCTCCTCGGGGAGCGTGGGGTACCGTCGGCTCTCGAAAACATCTACCGTTCTTTCGCAACGACATATCGTCTGTAGACGTGTCTCTATCTTTCTCGCTTCGGGTCTCCCGGCTCTCGCGTCTCGCTCCATCTCCTCGTCCCGCTTCGTCTCTCGGTCCACTCCCGGAACGACGCGCCGCGGCCGAAGTGTTCAGGGGCGACGACGAGCAAGGCCCGGCTATGGGGAACGAACTGCAACCGGACGACCTCGAGGAGGGAACGCGCGTTCGCGTCGAGTGGTCGCCGCGGGGCGGTCGGGGGGCCAGCGACGCCGCGACCGGCGAAGTCACGCAGGTCTGGCGGCCCGACGACGAAGTCGAGGAGTTCACCGTCGAACGCGGCGACGACGCCATCAACGTCTACACCGACTACCGCAAGCCGGTGGTCGAGCGCGTCGAGGGCGGCTTGGAGGACGGCGACGACCCCGAGACCGAGACGGTCGGTCGATTGGATAGCATCGTTCCCGCGAGCGAGTGAACGAGTCGGGAATTTTTCGAGTCGTTTTTTCGGGCTTCGCTATCAGTGTCGCTGTTCGATGCGTGCGGGTGAGAGAGCGACCGACTGGCGGCTTTGGGGAGTCGGCCGCAACTGCACAGCACGTGACTGCACAGCGGACTATCGCCGACAATCAGGAGTCACCGCACGGCACAGCACCGCGAGAGCCACACCCTCCCCAACCGATTGTGTTGTCTGCGAACGACGTTCGCAGATCAGCGAGACGCGTCGCGTCTCGCAAGCCTCGGTCGCTTCGCTCCACTGCGCTACTCATCCCTCGCGCGGAAGGGCGCGACACGCAGAGCGGTCGCGCCCGCACGCGCCGGATTGAAAATTTGATAGCGTCGCAGTCGTCGTTGATTCTCCAGCGTTCTGTGCCGGTCCGGAGACGCCCGCGGCGGAGATACACGGTCGGGTATCCACACGCATTTGGCCTCCCGTTCCCTATCCGGACCCATGAACGCCGACGACGTGAAGGAACTCATCGAATCGAACCTCGAAGACGCCGAGGCGACCGTCAGCCACCCCCGCGGCGTGGACGACGAGGACCACCTCGCGGCCACCGTCGTCTCGCCCGCCTTCGAAGGCGAGCCGCTGGTCGCCCAACACGAGATGGTCTACGACGCGCTGGGCGACCACATGACCGACGACATCCACGCGCTCGAACTGAAGACGTACACGCCCGACGAGTACGCCGACCGCGCCGAGGAGTAACCGACCGAGCGTGATTCGAGACCTCCTCGGTGCGGCGGTGGCCGACCCGTTCACCGTGATGAACACGGTGGGACTGGTCGCGTTCGCGCTCGTCGGCGCGACCAAGGCGATACGCGAGGAGTTCGACGTGTTCGGCATCGCGGTCGTCGGCCTCGTCACCGCCTTCGCCGGCGGTGCCACCCGAGACGTGTTGGTGAACCGCGTCCCGCTCGCGCTCGGGTCGCTCGGCGAGATCAGCCTCGGCCTCGTCGGGGTCGCGCTGGCGGTCGGACTGACCGTCCTCCTCGACTCGCCGCAGGACCACCCCGTCACGCTCGCGGCCGACGCCGTGGGACTCGCGGCGTTCGCCACGGCCGGGTCCATCGTGGCGACCGACGCCGGACTGGCGAGTTTCGGCGTCGTCGCGATAGCGACCATCAACGCGGTCGGCGGCGGCGCGTTCGCCGACCTCCTGCTCGACCGCTCGCCGTTCGTCCTCTTCGACGACTTCTACGCGAGTTGCGCCCTCCTCGGCGGGAGCGCCTACTGGGCGGCCGGAGCAGTCGGCGTCGGGGGAGGTACCGCCGCCGCCGTCTGCGCCGCGACGACGCTCGCGACGCGACTCGCGGCGGTCAACTACGACTGGGGACTCCCGACGGCCCAGACGCTCGGACTGGCCCGCGAGCGAGTCGGCGAAAAAAGATAGCGGAGTCGCCCGACGAAGGCGGAACCGTCGCGTCGTTACGGAAGTTCGAGGAGAAAGCCTCGTCGTTTAGGCCGGGGAGGATGTCAACGAGCGCGCTTGACCAGACGACGGAGGTCGAGGTGGCCCGCGCCGTGGTAGGTCTCGCCGCCGGGTGCGTCGTTCGCGGTCTCCTTTATCAGGTTCTCGACTTCGGTCGCGCTCGCGTCGGGACGGAGCGAGCGCACGAGCGCGATGGCACCCGTAATCTGGGGTGCGGCCATCGACGTACCGGCTTTCCACCCGTAGCTGGGTTCGGTCTCGCCGTTCTCGTTCGTCCCGTAGACGGTGGATAACACGAGGTCGTAGTACCAGCCCTCCACGTCGTTTTCGAGCGCCTCGGGGTCGTAGTTCCCGCCGCCGGCGCTCACGTCCACGGCCTCGCCGTAGTTGGTGTAGTTGGCGGGGTGGGCCGTCGGCTCCTCTAGCTTCTTGAGCGCCTTGTCCTCGCGGCTCTTTTTCTTGTCGTCCCAGAGGTAGCCGATGGGACCGGTCGCGGCGACGCCGAAGATGCCCTCGACTTCGGTCGGGAGGCTGAGGACGCCCTCCTCGTCCATGTCGAGCGCGTCGTTACCCGCGGAGTTGACGATTATCATGTCCCGCTCGCGAGCGTACTCGGCGGCGCGCCGGTACATCTCCTTCACGTCGAGGAGGAACGGGTACTCGTCGGGGTAGACGTACGGGAGCGGGTAGCCGAGGCTGATGTTCGCGGCGTCACAGTCCTTGTTGGCCGCATCAACGAGTGCGGCGATGGTGTCGCCGGTCGCGCCCGCCACGTCGGAGAAGACCCGATGGGCGACGACTTCGGTGTCGGGTGCAGTTCCGAGGATGCCCTCGCCGTCGGCGTTCGTCCCCGCGACGATGCCCGCGACGTGAGTGCCGTGGTCGCCCGCGCCGTTCGGTCGGAAGTCGTACCGGTCGGTCGTGAAGTTCTCCGAGAGGTCCGGGTTCACGACGTCTTCGAGGTCGGGGTGGGCGTCGTAGACGCCGCTGTCGATGACCGCGACGCGGGTTCCCTCGCCCGTCGTCGTGTCCTGTACGGTCCGGCCGTTGCCGGGGTTCTCGGTCAGGTCGCCGACGCGCTGGGCGCGCTTGTCCCACTGGAGTTCGGTGTTCGTGGGCGCGCCGCTGTCCCACGCCGGGCCCGAACTCCCGCGGCCCTTCGCCGGGTGTTCCTTCACCGGGCCGCCGTCGGGCGTCCGGTCGTGCTGGTAGACCGCCAAGTCGGCCACCGTCGAGGCCGAACCGGGCACCGCGCCGGGGTCTCCTCGCGCGGCGAGGACGTCGATTTCGGAGATGTCGTGGATTATCTCCACGCCGTCGGGCACCTCGCTTCGGGATACCTCGCGGAGGTCCACGAGGAAACGTCGGTCCGGTCCGCTCGCGCCGTCGTCTGCGCTCGCTGCACCCGTCAACAGCGCCGCACTGCCGACCGCTCCACCAGCCGCCTTGAGAAACGTCCGTCTGCTATGGTCTGACATTCCACTCTCAACCTCGAGAGACATCTACTTAATATTTAGTATAAACGCTGCTAAATACCGCTCGAGTTCTGATAATTTACTCTATAATATGCCCGGTACGGACTCGTCCGTCGAGTACGAACGGTCGATGCGACCGACTGTCCGGAAAAAGAGACCGACTCAGAAGTTCGGCTGTGCGACTTCCGTCCTCTCGAGTTCGCGGTTGTGAAGCGCTTCGCCGGTGTCGCGGTCGAAGACGTGAACGGCCTCCTCGGGAATCCGCGCGACCACCGTCTGGCCGCCCTCGACGTTTCGCAGGCCCGAGACGGTGGCGACGAACGTCTCGACTTCGCCGCCGGAGCCCACCGCCTCCGCGTCGGCGAACGTGAGATAGACGTTGTTCTCGTCACCCATCGGTTCGACCACGTCCACGGTCGTCTCGAACTCGTGGGGACCGTCGCCCTCCGCGGCGAGTTCGATGTCCTCGGGTCGGATGCCGAGGACGAGACGCTCGTGGCCCTCCACGTCGGTCAGCAACTCGTCGGAGACGAGATACTCGAACTCGTCGGCGACGAGAGTCTCTCCTCGCAGGTCCACGTCGAAGAAGTTCATCGACGGTTCGCCGATGAACCCGGCGACGAAGACGTTCGCCGGTTCGTGGTAACACTCCAGCGGCGTGCCGATCTGCTGGAGTTCGCCGTCGTTCAGGATGGCGATGCGGTCGCCCATCGTCATCGCCTCGGTCTGGTCGTGCGTGACGTACACCGTCGTCACGCCGAGGTCCTCCTGCAACCGCTGGAGTTCCGTCCGCATCTGCGAGCGGAGCTTCGCGTCGAGGTTGCTCAGCGGTTCGTCCATCAGGAACACCTCGGGGTCCCGGACGATGGCCCGACCCAGCGCGACGCGCTGTTGCTGGCCGCCCGACAGCTCGCCGGGCTTGCGGTCCAGCAGGTCGTCGATGCCCATCATCTCGGCGGTCTCCTCGACCTGTGTCGCTATCTCGTCGTCGGGCATGTCGGTGGACTCCTCCAGTCCGAAGCTCATGTTCTCCCGCACGGTCATGTGTGGGTAGAGCGCGTACGACTGGAACACCATCGCGATGTCGCGTGCGGTCGGCGGTTCGTCGGTGATGGAGTGGTTCCCGAGTCGGATGTCGCCCTGCGAGACGGTTTCGAGACCGGCTATCATTCGCAGGGTAGTCGATTTTCCACAGCCCGACGGACCGACCAGCACGAGGAACTCCCCGTCGTCGATCTCGACGTGGGCGTCGTCGACCGCCACGATGCGGCCTCCGTCGTCCTCGAACCACTTGGTCACTCCGTCTAACGTCAGTTCGGCCATCGTTTCGTCCTCCGTCGTAGAGTAGTGTAAGTGTTTGTCATGATTTTCAGGCCTCTCCGGCAACTCCCTTCGCGAACTGTTCGCCGAACAAGACGTACACCAGCAGCGTCGGCAGGGCCGCGACGAACGCCCCGGCCATCTGGGTGTTGAACGACTCCACGATGCCCCCGGTGAGGCTGTTGAGCGCGATGGTCACGGGCGCGGCCGCGCCGCCGCCCGACGGCAGGATGACCAGCGCGAACAGCAGGTCGTTCCAGACCTGCGTGAACTGGTAGATGAGCGTCACCGCGAACATCGGCTTCGACAGCGGCAGGACGATGTTGCGGTAGATGCTGTAGACGCTCGCGCCGTCGAGCCGCGCGGCCTCTATCATCTCGTCGGACAGCGACTGGTAGTAGCCCCGGAACAGCAGGAACGTGATGGGAATCCCGTACGCGGTGTGCGTGACGATGAGGTTGATGATACTCGCGTAATGCTCGTGCATCAGCGGCAAGCCCCAGAGGAACGACAGCAGTTCCTGCGTGTCCACGATGGCGTAGAGCCGCGAGAGGGGCACCAGAACCGCCTGATACGGGATGAAGATGCCCGCGACGAACAGCGCGACCAACGCGGTCTGGTACTTCCAGTCGATGGTGGTCAGCCCGTAGGCCGCGATAGAGCCCAGCGTCGCCGACAGCACCGTCGCCGGAACCGCCAGCAGGAGGCTGTTTATCAGCGCGTTCGACATGGCGTCGAACGCGATTTCCCACGGCTCTACGGTGAACCCGCCGCCGAACGGCGGCAGGAACGGCACCGTCCGGTTGAACGCGTCGGTCGTCTTGAACGCGGTCATCAGGCCCGCTTCCAGCGGCGCGAGGTAGAACGCGACGAGTCCGACGAGCAACGCGTACAGCGCGGCCCGTCGCCCGTCGGTGTCTCTCACTCGGCGTTCGATTCGCTCCCGTCTGGTGTGGTCGTCCGGATTCGGACTGGCTGGCGCGCCGCTCATAGTTCTCCTCGTCGGTATTCGCTGTAGAGGTACGGTGCGACCACCGCCAGTGCCATGCCGAACAGCACGATGGCGATGGCCGACCCGTACGCCCAGTTGTTCGACCCGAACGCCTCGCGGAACATCATCGTCGCGAGGATGTCCGCGGCCGGGCCGGGGTTGTTGCCGAACATCACGTAGAGGAAGTCGAAGGCCTTCAGTGCGAACACCATCAGCACCACCGCGGCGCTCATGGTCGAGGCCCGAAGCTGTGGCAGGATGACCCGCCAGTACATCTTCAGGCTACTCGCGCCGTCGACCTTCGCCGCCTCGTAGTGAGCGGTCGGAATCGCTCGAAGCCCCGCGAGGTACACGACCATCGCGTACCCCGAGAACTGCCAGATGAGCGCGAAGATGACCGCCGCCAGTTTCGTCTCGGGGTTCGAAATCCACTGCAAGGTCAGAAAGTCAAGCCCCAACTGGCGGAGCGTGACGTTTATCATCCCGATTTCGGGGTTGTACATCCACGCCCAGAACTTCGCGGTCACGACGAACGACAGGCTCATCGGCAGCAGGTAGACGATGCGGAAGGTGTTCTCGAACCGTATCTCTTGGTCCACGAGGATGGCGAGCAGGAGACCGACGACGAGACAGATCACTGTGAACGCCACCAGTAGGACCAGCGTGTTCTGGGCGGCGGTCCAGAACGCCGGGTCCGAGAACGCCTCGCGGTACATTTCGAGGTCGAACTCCGAAATCTTGTACTCCGGCAGCAGTAGCCCCTCGAAGTCCGTCAACGAGATGACGAGGTTCCACCCGATGGCCCCGTAGACGAAGAATCCCATCAGCAGGAACGGTGGGAGCCAGAACGGTATCGACTGAACGAAGTCGCTCGAAAGGAACGACCCGCCAGTTCTCGTCTCGGACTCGGCGGACTCACCCGTCACCGTGGCTCCTCCGTCGGCGCGAAGCGCCTCGGAGTCGGAACCGTCGGGTGGCTCGCCCCCGTCCGTCCGAACCTCGCCCGTCCCGTCGCCGTTCCGGGGGGTTATCCGTCGGAGTGCGTCTTTGAGTCGTTGCATGTCAAAAAGGGACAGTCGGAATCGACTTCAGTTGAACGCCTGCGTCAGTTGCTGATAGGTGTTGTCCACGTTCCAGTTCGAGATGAAACTCGCCATCGCGTCGCTGATGTTGCTCTTGGGGTCGGGCGCGATAGCGAGGCCGTGTTCGATGGACTGGACCTGCGAGTCGGAGTTCTGGAAGTCGTCCATCTGTCGGGTGAGGAACGGTCCGAACTCGTCGCTGGGCACGTCGGTCCGCGGCGGAATCGACCCCTTCTTGGGGTTGAACCGCTCTTGGGCGTCGACGGAGCCGACGTACTGCAGGAACTTCGTGGTCGCCTCGGGCGAGGGGTTGTTCGTCGGGAACGGGAACGAGTCCATGTTGAGCGCGTAGACGCCCTCGGTTCCGGGGAACGGAACGTGGTCCCAGTCGTCCTCGAACTCGAAGCCGTCCTGTCCGCGGTACATCCCCGCGGCCCAGTCGCCCTGATGGAAGAAGGCGGCCTCGCCGTTGAGGATTTTCTGGTTGGCCTCGGTCCAACTCACGGAACCGGCGTCGTCGTTGAAGTGTTCCGCGTAATCGACGACCGTCTGGAGCGAGCTTTTGACCGCCTCCTCGTCGTCGGCGACGTTACCCTCCGCGAAGGAGTTGTACGTCTCCACGTCGTTCTCGCCCAGCAGCACCGTCGCCCAGAGCTGCGTGGTCGACCACGCCGAGGAGGTCTGGTGGGCCATGCCGACCGCGTCCGTCTTGGACTCGACGGTCTCCATCGCCGAGACGAGGTCGCCGGGCGTCTCGATGGACGCGGGGTCCACGCCCGCCTCCTCGACGACCGAGACGTTGTAGAAGAGGTTGTTGATGCGGTGGATGTTGAGCGGCACCGTCACGAAGTTCCCGCCGGGGCGAGCGGCCTCCTTCGGGCCTTCGAGGTAGGCGTCCTTCATGCCGTTCTTCGACCAGACCGAGTCGCCGATGTCTTCGAGCTTGTCCGCCGCCACGTACGGCTGGAGGTTCGCGCCCGGCCACGCCTGCCACGAACTCGGCGGGTTGTTGTTCAGCACGCGCTTCTTGATGACCGTTTCGAGGTTCTGGCCCGCGCCGCCCGAGACCGGGTTCTGGTTGACCTCGATGTCGGGGTACGCCTCGGCGAACCCTTCGAACAGTGCTTCGACCGCCGCGGCACCGTCGCCGCCGGTCCACCAGTGTTGGACCTCCAGCGTCTCGTAGTCCGAGGAGGACTCCTCGGTGGTGGTCTCCCCACCGTCGTCCGTCGACTCCGTGGTCTCGTCCGACCCGGAGTCGGTAGTCGTCGTAGAGTCACCGCCACCGCCGCCACCCATACAGCCAGCCAGTCCCGTGACGCCGATAGTGCCCGCACCGGCCGCCTTTATGTAATCTCGCCGAGAAACGTCCGAATCTTCGTTGGCATCTGTCATACTGTGAGCCTAAACGGATACACCTGCTACCAGCCACTTAAACGTTATTGAAATTAATGCAAGACCGAGTAAATTGACAATCGGTAGCATGCACGTCGGCAGGCGGTCACATCTGGGGGTTTCCCGCCCTTGTAGATTTTCGAACGAGTGAATTTACCGATGTTCGTATCGGAACGATAGCCTGTTCGAACGCGAACAGTAGAAGACTCGAAGAGGCCGAATGGTGTCAGGAAACCTAGAATTATAACCGGCGTAACCGACTCTCGCGTTCGGTTCGACACCGTATCGGCGAAAATTCGAACGTCCGGGCCGGTTGCTGTTTCCCGACCGCGATTCTCACATACGGACGCTTCGTCACTCTCGTCTCCGACGACGAGACCGAGTGCGCACGATATTTATCTGCGGGGGAAAGACTTTCGCACGTATGAGCGACGACGAGGACTACCGGACGGAGGAGGACAGTCTCGGAGAGATGCAGGTCCCGGCCGACGCCTACTGGGGCGCACAGACCCAGCGCGCACTCCAGAACTTCCCCATCTCGGGCATCACGTTCGGGCGACGGTTCGTCCGCGCGCTCGGGGTCGTCAAGAAGTCGGCCGCGCGAGCGAACCGCGACCTCGAGATGATTCCCGAGGAGAAGGCCGACGCCATCGTGGAGGCCGCCGACGAGGTCATCGCGGGCGACCACGACGACCAGTTCCCCGTGGACGTGTTCCAGACTGGGAGCGGGACCTCCTCGAACATGAACGCCAACGAGGTCATCGCCAACCGCGCCACCGAAATCTACGGCGGCGAAATCGGAAGCAGGGAGATTCACCCCAACGACCACGTGAACTTCGGCCAGTCGTCCAACGACGTGATTCCGACCGCGATGCACGTCGCGTCGCTGGAGGCCGTCGAGAAGGACCTCCTGCCCGCGCTCGACTCGCTCCGCGAGGCCCTCGCCGCGAAGGAAGGCGAGTTCGACGGCGTGGTCAAGACGGGCCGCACCCACCTGCAAGACGCCACCCCGGTCCGACTCGGACAGGAGTTCGGCGGCTACCGTACGCAGGTCGAGAAAGGTCTCGCGCGTCTGGACCACGTCAGAGACCACCTCTCGGAACTGGCACTCGGCGGCACCGCCGTCGGCACCGGTCTGAACACCCACCCCGAGTTCCCGGAGAAGGCGGCCGAGTACATCTCCGAGGAGACCGGCGTCGAGTTCCGCGAGGCCGACGACCACTTCGAGGCCCAAGCCGCCCACGACGCGATGTCGGAGGCCCACGGCGCGCTCCGGACCATCGCGGGGTCGCTCAACAAGATAGCGAACGACCTGCGCCTGCTGGCTTCCGGTCCACGGAACGGACTCGGCGAGATAGAGCAACCGGAGAACCAGCCCGGTAGCTCCATCATGCCCGGCAAAATCAACCCCGTCGTCGCCGAGGCGGTCAATCAGGTCCACAAGCAGGTCGTCGGCAACGACGCCGCCGTGAGCGCCGGGGCCGCCGAGGGCCAGATCGACCTCAACCTCTACAAGCCCGTCCTCGCCCACAACTTCCTCCAGTCGGCCGAACTGCTGGCCAACTCCGCGGAGGTCTTCGGCGAGAAGTTCGTCCGGAAACTGGAGGCCAACGAACAGCACTGCGAGGAGCAGGTCGAACAGAGCATGGCGCTCGCCACGGCGCTCAACCCCCACATCGGCTACGACAAGGCCAGCGACGCCGCCAAGACCGCCCTGAAGGAGGGCAAGACGGTCAAGGAAGTCGTCGTGGAGAAGGGCTACCTCAGCGAGGAGGAAGCCGACGAGGTAATCGACCCCGAAAAGATGACCCACCGCGGGATTCTGGGCAGCGACGACTGAGGCCCGCGATCGGAGACTGCGTTTTTGCGGTATTGGCGTTCGCTTTCCAACTTTTATAAACCGAGTGTGAGAACGTTCCGATATGTCGGACGACGATTCACTTTTCAGTCGAGCCAAGCGGACCGTCACCGGTCCGACGGCGACCGAGCGGGCCGAGAGACTAAAAGAGCGAGCGTCGAACGACCCCGGTTCGTTTGACGGTGACGACATCGATACGCTCGTCGGACTGCTCGACGAGGACGACCCGGAAGTCGTGACCGACGCGCTCTACGCCCTCGAATCCGTCGCTGAGGAACGCCCGGAACTGGTCAGCGGTGCCGCGCCCGCCGTCGTCGCCGACCTCTCGAACCGACCCGCCGACGAGTGGAGCGAGACGACGATCCGCGAGATGTCCGACGAGTTCTGGCAGGACCTCGCCAGAGGGGCAGTGGTGCTAACGCTCGCCCGAGACGACCCGGCGCACCTCGACCCCGCGGTCGAGGAACTCGCATCGAAGTACGCCGACGAGGGTGCACTCGAACCGCAGTCGTTGCTCGCGCTGGCCCACGTCGTGGCGGCCGCTCCGAACCGGACCGACCTGTCGCCCGAACCGTTCGTGGAGTGGGTGGCGACCGAACTCGAGGCCGCGGTCGAGAGCGACTCCGACGAGTTGCAGATGCGGGTCGCGGAGACTACCACCTACGTCGAACTACTCGCCGACCTCGGCGGAGAGGACGCACGCGAGACGCTCGAACTAGCCGAGGACGAGAGCGACGACGAGGAGGTTGTCCGGACTGCCGATCGCGCCCTCGACAGACTGTCCGGTGGGGCGTAGCCACCGAGAGCGTCTCGTCGCCGCGACCCCCGAAACGCCCGTCAGTCGTTTCTGGCAGGCTACTGTACCACTAGAGGAGATGTCCGACCGAGACACCGCGACCTTCGACATGACACGCAACGAGGCCCGCGTGGTCATCGCCGCGATCTCCGACGAGGAGATGACCTCCTCCGGTGACCGGGGCGTGCGCCTCCAGAACGTGCAGGACCACCTCGCGGCCGAGTTCGACTTCGACGAATACCGAGGCGTCGAGAAGGGCGAGATGGCCGCCGGGGACGACACGGGATGGCTCGACAACGACTCCGTCTTCGGCGGCAACGACCCCGACGATACCGAGCGAATCGAACTGTCCCGCGCCGAGGCCAACGTCGTGACCGACGCGCTCGCCGGGTTCGAGTTGGACGAGAGCCACGAGAACGCCGGAACGGCCGAAAACGTGCGCCGGCGAATCGGCGACTCGTTCGACTCCCAGCATCTCGCCCGCCCAAATCGCGGGAGTCGCGCCGTACTGCGCGGCGAGACCGATGGTGACGAGTTGTGTCTTGTCGCCGAACTCGCCGGTGACCATCATCACGAAGATGGGGAGAAAGCCGCCGAGCGCGTCGGGGACCTCGCGGCCGAACACCGATACGTCGAGGTCGCCGGTGCCCATCATCCCGCCGTCGGTCTCGGCGGGACTCTCACCGCGGTCGGGGGCCGACCGGACGAGGAGCACCGCGAAGACCAGAAAGAGCGCCGCGGTGAATGCGTCGAGGTAGACCTGCGGGAGTGCGCCCTTCAGCGCGCTCCCGAACCAGATTTCGAGCGCGGTCCACCCGGCGAACGCGCTCCCGGCGGCCGAGACGACCACCCACGGGTTGTATCGCGTCGAGAGGCCAGCGATGATGAACTGGACCTTCTCGCCCGGAAGCACCGCCAGTTGCGCCGTGAACGCCACGACCATGATTTCGAGCCACCCGGTCATCGGGTCGTCACCTCCACAGTCGCACGTAACCGAACCGCCTCCGACGTGAGAGTGGGTAGGGATAGCATCGTTACTGAAGATTAGATATGTCTAAAGTAAAGTGGCTTTCCTTCTAATCAGGCTCACCACCTCGGAGTCGAGACTGCGAGTCGCGGCGACTACCGTAACCTACCGACTCCGTGGAGAAAAGCGACGCGGCCGCATCGAACGAGGCGACTGCCGTCGAACGCGGTCGGACTACTGATTGCGACTGGCTTCGAGATAGAGGTGTCCGAGCGCGAGACCGAAAAGCGGGAGGAGGACCGCGCTCATCCCGGCGGAGACGACGCCGCCGACCAGCGTGTACGGACCGAGCGTGTTCGTCACGACGTTCGACAGGCCGACCGAGACGAAGTAGACGAGGCTGACCGCGAATATCTTGGTCACGTTCCCGCCGCCCGCGCGCCACCCGGCCTTCAGGCTGGCGAGCGGTCCCTTCCCGTCCACGACGCAGGCGGGAAACGCCAACAGGAGTCGGTGAAAGAGGTAGACGCCCGGCAGGACGAACGCGAAGAGGCCGAGGACCGAGATGATCCACATCGGGATAGCCGCGGCCACGAGCGCCGGAACGCGCTTGGCCGCCGCGACTACGTGGTCGCCGAGCGGTCGCTCGCGGTTCGCCACGGCGTCCTCCGAACTGGTGTACGCGACGCCCCAGACGACCGCGATCGCGAGGAGGTAGACGAGATACATCGGCCAGACCCACGTCGCGAACTCGGGTACGTCACCGGTCGCTGGCACCGAGATACCGAAGAGAGCGACGACCGAGAGCGACGCGACCGCGAGCGCGAGGCCGACGAGTTCGATGCGGTCGGTCAGCGCCTCCCACGACCACAGGAGCGTGTCGCCGACCCCGAGGGTGCGGACGTGAACGTCGTCGGTCGGTTCGACCGATTCGGAATGTCGTTCGGTTCCCATCGATTAGCGATTAACAGACGGTTGATGTAAATTCGGGGGGTGTACGGGAGTCGGGAACTCCCCGCTCCGCTGGCCCGACCTACTCCGAGTCGCGGCCGCCGATGCCCTCTCGGGCGACGCGGGCGCTGGCCTCGCGGACGAACTCGTCGGGCAACTGCTCGATTTCGCCCGCCTGCACCCGCCAGAGGTTCGCGTAGAGACCGCCCTCGGCGAGGAGGTCCTCGTGGGTGCCCCGCTGGACGATGCGGCCCTCGTCGACGACGAGGATGGTGTCGGCGTCCCGCACCGTCGAGAGTCGGTGGGCGATGACGAAGGTGGTGCGGTCGGCCGCGAGTTTGTCGATGGACTGCTGGATGAGCATCTCGGTCTCGGTGTCCACCGCGGAGGTGGCCTCGTCGAAGACGAGGATTTCGGGGCGCTGGAGGATGGTCCGCGCGATGGCGACGCGCTGGCGCTGGCCGCCCGAGAGTTTGACGCCTCGCTCGCCGATGTCGGTGTCGTAGCCCTCCGGGAGATTGGTGATGAACTCGTGGGCCTCGGCGCGTTTCGCGGCCTCCACCACCTCGTCGTGGTCGGCGTCGAAGTGGCCGTACTCGATGTTCTCCCGGACCGTACCGTCGAACAGGAAGTTGTCCTGTCCGACGTAGCCCATCGACCTGCGGAGGCTGGAGAGGGTCACGTCTCGAACGTCGTGGCCGTCGATTTCGATTTCCCCGTCGTCCACGTCGTAGAGGCGCAACAGGAGTTTGACGACGGTGGTCTTGCCCGCGCCGGTCGGGCCGACGACGCCGACGGTCTCGCCCGGTTCGACCTCGAAGTCCACGTCTTCGAGGACCGTCTCGTCCTCGTAGCCGAAGGTCACGTCCCGGAACCGGACTCGGCCGCGGACCGATTCGAGGTCGGTGGCGTCGGGGGCGTCCTCGACGCTCGCGGGGAGGCTCATCAGCCCGAGGATGCGCTTGGTCGAGGCCCGCGCGTCCTCGTAGCGCTCCACGATGGTCCCCATCTGGGCGAGGGGGTTGACCATCCGCTGGGTCAACAGGAGGAACGTGACCAGACTGCCGACCGAGAGGTCCCCCGAGAACGGACCCGGCGGTCCCTCCAGAATCCAGACCCCGCCGACGACGAACGTGGCGATGAACGCGAGCGAGGTCAGCGCCTGCAAGCCGGGCCGGTAGACGAAGCTGAGTCGGAGCGCGAGCCAGTCCAGCCGGAAGTACTTGTAGGAGTGGTCCTCGACGCGGTCGTCCTCGTACTCCTCGGTGTTGCTCGCCTTGATGACCTGAATCCCGTTGAGGTTGTTCTCCAATCTGCTGTTCAAATCGCCGATGGACGAGCGCACGTCGGCGTATCGCTCCTCGGCGAGTCGGGTGTACCAGTAGGTGAACAG
>SDGW01001531.1_pt1 | contig 14843 bp, 10 predicted proteins | sample 2873831 | NCBI WGS metagenome assembly SDGW01 (sample SAMN08132700, study PRJNA421101) | hypersaline lake metagenome | isolation source: celular fraction 0.22 microns magnesium sulfate-rich crust from ephemeral... | place: Spain: Penahueca Lagoon, Toledo | collected 2011-07
GACGTCGCCGAGCGGGTTCCGGAGGCGTCGTTCCTGTTGGTCGGCGGCGGGGGCCACGAGGATCGGGACGGGGTCGTCGCCGACCGCGCGGCAGGCGTCGACAACGCCCACGTCGTCGGCCGGCTCCCGAAAGAGCGGCTGCCAGCGCTGTACAGCAACGCCGCGGGCTTTCTGTTCCCCTCGACGATGGAGGGCTGTCCGAACGTCGTGCTCGAAGCCTTTGCCGCCGAGACGCCCGTCGTCGGTTACGATGCCACGTCGATGCCCGAACTCGTCGCTGACGGCCAGCGCGGCTACCTCGCCGACAGTGGCGACGTCGACGGACTCGTCGAGGGCGTCGAGTCGATCCTCGACGACCCGACGAACCGGCTTGGCAGGAACGCCAGAGGCTACGTCTGCCGGAACCACACCTTCGAGGCCGTCGCCGAGCAGTACGCGGCGGTCTACCGCGAGGCACTCGCTCGGTGACCGTCCCGTCGACTGCTCCCGCTTTTAATTAATGCGTGGCTTCGCTCCGTTACTCGGCCTGTCGACGGAGCACCTCGCCGTACTGCTCGGCCACCGCAGAGATCCCGAATCGGTCTTCGAACAGCGTTCGCTCCTGTTCGCCCCGACGTCGGCGGGCTGTCTCGTCGGTGGCGATCTCTGAGACGGTCTCGACGAACCGGTCGAACTCGCCGTCGGCGAACCCACCGAGGGAGTCCTCGCGGGCGATCCGCGCGGGGTCGACGGCGAGACTGACCACTGGCGTGCCGACGCGCCAGGCCTCCAGAAACGTGTTCGGGAACCCTTCGTAGGCCGATGTCGAGACGAGACAGTGTGCCGCCCGGTAGTAGTCGTGGATCTCGCTCGGCTCGACCGCCCCCTCGTACTGAATGTTGTCGAGAGCCTCGATGCGCCCGAGGAGTCGCTGCTGGTAGGCCTCGTCGTCGCCTGCTGGCCCGACTTGGGCGTCTGGGCGATGATTTCGGCGGCTTGCCCGAGGCCGCGGTCGAACAGCCGTCGTCTGAGTGCGCCGAGTTCGGCGGGCCGCTCGCCGATGTTGGCGTCGTTGGCGACGTTGTACACCCACGGTTTGCCGAGCGCTCGTGTGAGCGTCGACACTACTGCGGCGAACGCCGGTGTCCCGCGGTGGACGTAGACGTCGGCGTCGACTCGATGCAGTGTTCGGGCCAGCCTCGCCAGCCAGCCGAGTCGCGTGGTCGTCGTCGACTTCGCCTCCGGGTCGTAGCTCCGGTGGAGGACGACGCCATTCCGACGCATCCGCTGGGGTTGTCCGTAGTCGGCCACGATCACGTGGACATCGAAGCTGTCGGCCAGCGCCGAGGCGAGCAACGACAGCTGTCGTTCGGCCCCACCGCCGGTCACGCCGTAGCCGTCGACGAAGTAGCCCAGCGAGTGCAACGAGACGAAACAGACACGCGGCGTGCTCATACCGACGACTATCGGGTGGTTCTCAGTTAGTTAACAGTTGGTTTCGGGGACGCTGCGGCGAGACCTGCCACCGAAGCGACCGCCTACCGACCGACCTGTGTCTGGTAGAGGCTCGCATACTGCCCGTCCTGATCGAGGAGTTCGCCGTGGTGGCCGGACTCCTCGATCTGCCCGTCCTCGATGGTGTAGATACAGTCGGCGTTTTCGACCGTCGACAGTCGGTGGGCGATGGCAATCACGGTGTACTCCTGTTCCATCGCCTCGATCTCACGTTGGACCTCCCGTTCGAGATTGGTATCGAGGTTGCTCGTGGCCTCGTCGAGGACGAGCACGTCCGCGTCCTTCAGCAGCGCGCGGGCGAGTGCGACACGCTGTTTCTGCCCGCCGGAGAGCTGAACGCCATCGTCGCCGAGGACGCTGTCGAACCCGTCGGGCATCTCGTCGAAGAACTCGTCGATCTTGGCGATTCGGCAAACCTCTTCCAGCTCGGCTCTGGAGACGTCGTCCCGATCGAAGGTAATGTTGAATTCGAGGGTATCGTCGAAGATATAGGGGCTCTGCCTGACGACGGCGACGTTCGAGCGCCACTCGTCGATGTCGAGTTCGTCGAGTGAGACTCCACCGATCTCGATGTCTCCATCGTTGACGGGGTACATCCCCAACAGCAGCGAGACGAGCGTCGACTTGCCGCTGCCGGAGGTCCCGACGAAGGCCACGAACTCGTCTTCGTCGATCGTTACCGAAAAGTCGTCGAGGACGGTCTCGTTGCCGTCGTAGGAGAAGGTGACATCCCGGTACTCGATGGCCTCGATCGGCGAGGGGACCGGCCGGTCGCCGCCGACGGTCTCACGCTCGGCCGACAGCTCGTCGATGAACCGCTGGGTTCTGATGACGTGCGGGAGATCGCCCTCGATCTGATAGAGCCGCTGGTTGAGCGTGCTCACCCGGGGTGCCAGCCGGAACATGGCGAAGAAGAACACCGCGAGGTTGCTGAGCGACAGCGAGACGACCGTGATCGCGACGTAGACGAGGATGAAGACGGTGACCGCACTCAGCCAGTTGTAGACGTTCGTGATGAGTGCGTCGTTGCGCCGGAGTTTGATCGACGCGTGCGTGAACGTGTTTACAGCGCTTTTGAAGGAACCATAAAAGTGGTCGCGGAGTCCAAACAGCCGCACAGCCCTGATACCCTGCGTTCCGGCCTGGACGGTCTCTTGGATGCGTTCGTTGGCTTCGGCGACCCGGTCACCGATATCGTAGCCGGGCTCGATAACGTTTCGGACGATGTAGGTCATCCCGCCGAGCAGCCCGGCGGCCAACACCGTCAACAGCGGCGCGAGGTAGAACGCGATCCCCAGATAGATCGCCGAAAGCAACAGCTGTTGGAACAGCTGGACGATCCGTTTGATCGATCGCCCGGCGTAGAACGTCTGGGTGATGATCGCGTTGAGGATCTCGTCGGAGCCCCGCGTATCGAAAAAGCCGATTCTGGCATCGAGGGCGGCGCTGTAGGCCGACCGCTGGAGTTCGCGGATGTACTGCGTCCGGAGGGACTCCCGGAGGTAGGCGACGACGAAGCTCGTCCCGTACCGAACCGTGATCACGCCCACGAGCCCGACGACGATGTATTCGAGGGTAAACGGGATGCCGAGCAGGTCGTAGGCCGAAATGAAGCCGCCGACGATTCCCGATGGGTCACCCGACGGCGGCCCGTTCTGGGCGACCTCGATAACCGGCAGGATCAGTCCGATCCCAATCCCCTCGAAAATCGCCGTGATGAATCCGAACACGGCAATCAGCGAGACGAACCGCGGATCGTACGATGCGATCAGCCGGAGTGCGTGGAGCTTCTCCCGCAGGCTGATATCCGTCTCCGACATCAGTTCTTCCCCGCCGGATGGTCGACGTCCGATGTCGGACGCTCTGTTTGGCTGCTACCTACTCTCCACGTTGTCGTCGACCGGCCGCCGCCGGCAGTTGTCGATACTCGGCCACCCGGTGTTGTGACCAACGTCTGACAGTCCATCGCCCGGTCGTAGACCAACCACCAACTAAAGAATAGATCGACTACTAGGGGTAAGTACTCCCAAACGCCGTGGCTTCGTGGGCGTATACACCAGTTGTGCGGTGTCTATCGGTCGTTCTCTCGATCCTTGTGTCGCGTCTGCTGGCCGACGTGACGCCACGTCTACTACCCGTGGATATCGGCCGTAGTGAATGGAAAGGAAGCTATACTTATTGGGTACAATCCTGAGGGCTTCGGGTAATGGTCGACGCTGCACGCGACACGCGGACGTGGAACCGGCTTGGGAGCGATCTCGCTGTCGTCTCGTTGCTCGCCGCTACTACCGCAGCCGTACAGACGTCGCTCCTCCCGGCCCCCGAACCGGTTCGAATCCTGAGCGGCCTGTTGCTGGTCCTGGTAGTGCCGGGATACGCGCTGATAGCCGCCCTGTTTCCCCGGTCGCAGCCGATCCTCGCGCGCTCGCCGGAGGCGTCGTCGACGTTCTTCGGTCGGTCCGGGGCCGAAGCCGACGACGAGGCCCGAGGGCTCGTTCGACTCACGCTGTCGCTGGCGACGAGCGTCGCCGTGACGAGTCTGGTGGGGATCGCGCTCGGAGCGATGGCCGTCTTCTCGACGCGCAGCCTCGCCGTCGGGCTCGCCGGTGTGACCCTCGCTTGTAGCGTCGTCGCGTTCGTGCGGCGGACCGGACTCTCCACAGAGGAGCAGTACGTGCCTACCATCGCCAGCGGGGCCGGTAGCCTCGTTCGCTCGATTGGACAGGGAAGCCGCCTCGGCGGGGTGATACGAGTATTCGTGATCGCCAGCCTGCTGGTGTCGATGGGGAGTGCTGCCTACGCCGTCTCGGTTCCCCAGCAGGGTGAGACGCCGACCGAGCTGTATCTCTTGACCGAAAACGAAAGCGGGGCACTGACCGCCAACGGCTATCCGGACGATCTCCAGTCAGGCCAGCCACAGACGGTTCACGTCGGCGTGCGGAACTACGAGGGTCACAACCAACGGTTTACGGTCGTTGTGACGCTCGACCGCGTGGTAACCAGCGGCAACTCCTCGATAGTCATCGAGCGTGCCGAGATCGACCGGTTTTCGAGGACGCTAGAACCCAACCAGTGGTGGCGAAAGCCCTACGAGGCCGACGCAGAACTCACCGGGTCGAACCTGCGGCTGACACACTACCTCTATCGCGGTGACGCGCCCGCGGAGCCGACCACCGAGGGAGCATACCGCGTCACTCATCTCCATGTCACGAATACCGACTCGGCACAAGCGGGAGGCGAGAGCGTCCTGTCGGACAGCGAGCGCCAGCGGATCGACACCGGAGATGTGTCCTCGGCCGACCCAGAGGGACCACCGGAGAACGAAAGCAGCCTGACGGAAGACGACCTAACCGAGGCACCCGCGGACGAGATATCGACAGGGGATGGCGAACCGTCGGATGACGATGAGCAGTCGGACGACGAATCCGCTTCGTCAGATGGAGACCGCACGCAGTCGGTCGACAACTCCATAGAGTCCAGTGACGGCACCTCATCGGGCGATGACAGTACGGGGCCGGTCAACGAGAGTGGGGCATAATGCGGTTCGAAGCGACGGATGCTGTTGTAATCTGCTCGTAGAGTTCGTGGTAGGTCGTAACCGTTCTCTCGATCCCGTACCGGTCGGTCACGCGGCGAGCACACGCTCGGCCCAGCCGTCGACGGGTGTCGTCGTCGCGCAGGGCCGAGATCGCCTCGGCGAGTGCCCCCGGCGACTCCGGCGCAAGGAGTCGCCCGATATCGTCGTCGACGAACTCTTCGATACCCGGCACCGCGGTCCCGACGATCGGCACGCCCGCCGCCATCGCTTCCAACAGCGTCATCGGCATCCCCTCGTACAGCGAGACCTGGGCGTACAGATCCGCGGCCGCGTAGTAGCGGTGGATCTCGCCATGCGGCACACGGCCAACGACCGAAACGTAGTCGCCGAGCCTTCGGTCGCGGACCGCCGCTTCGAGCGCCGAGCGCGCCGGGCCGTCGCCGACGATCGCGACGTGGACGGCGGGCTCGTCGGCGCGATCGGTGAGCCGGTCGACGGCTTTTATAAGATCGATCTGCCGTTTGACCTCGATACAGCGCCCGACAGTGAGGACGAGCGTGTCGCCGGTCGCTCCGAGCTCCTCGCGGAGTCCCTCGGCGTCGGCAGCTCGAACGTGCGTGCGGAACGCCGCCGCGTCGATCCCGTTATAAATGGTCAGCGCTGGCAGCTCGCCGCCCCGGTCGTCGAACGAGGCGGCGACCGCATCGGAGACGAACACCGTCGCGTCGTCGTACTGCCGTGTCGCCGCTTCGAGGGAGCGCTCGATGGGATGGTAGTTCTGCTGGACGCTGTGGTGGGTCGTCACCACGGCCGCGTTCGCCCGTCGACCGGCAAGTCGGGCCAACACCGCCCCGTAGGGGAGATGGCCGTGGATCACGTCGAACTCGCAGTCGCCGAAGTACTGGAGCGTCCTGACGAGCGGGCGCGGATCGAACTGTGGCCGGTCGGTTCGCGCGCCGAGGTCGACGACTTCGACGTCGAGTGCCTCGAACTCCGGGGCGAGTTCGTTCGTACCGCCCGCATAACAGACGGTGTAGCTGCCCGTCGACCGGTCGTCCAACTCGATGATGTTGCGAAGCAGCGTCTGTGCCCCGCCAGTGTCGAGGTTGTTGATGAGAAAACACACATCCAGGGAGTCGTCCGCTGACATTATCTCCTCCGGCGTGGCCGACGGCTTTTGTTATTGATACCGATCGGCAGCGAGCCGACGTTTGTTTCCAACTACCGGCCACGTAACACGCGGCTAACTTTGGGTCAGTGTTCGGTTGGGCATCGTATTCAGGCCACTGTATGACCCACCCACAACCCTCCGCAGCGAGTCTGGGCGAACAGCGTGTGTTTTCCACCATCACCAGCACGACCGTCCGAACGGTGCTTATGCTGGCGGCCGGTGTCTGTAACGCTGCCGTCGCCGTCTGGCTGGCGATCTCGCCGCCTGCGACCGCATACGAAGGGTCGATTTACGCGGCGTACCCGACGTGGTTCTGGGCGGTGTTCCTCCTCGGCATGGCTGCGGCCGTCCTCTTGATCCTCCGATCAGCCGTCGACGGCGGGACCGACTGGCGCTACGGGCTCGCGTTCGTCTGTTCGTTGTACGTGCTGTTCCACCTCCTGCCGGTCTTCCGGGGATGGGCGATGTACGGCCGCGGCAGCGCCGACGCCCTGACACACGTCGGGGTCGCCAAGACGATCCTCGAAACGGGATCGGTTCCGGCGATCGACTGGTATCCCGTCATCCACGTGCTGATCGCTGGCCTCGGCGCGTTCGGTGTCCGGATGGGTTCGATCACCTCGATCATGTCGGCGTTCTTCACGCCGCTGTACATCGTCTCGATGTACCTGCTCGGTCGACGGCTCCTCGACAGTCGGAAGGCGGGGCTCGCCGTGGTGATCTGTAGCGTGCCGCTGCTGTATGCGGAGTTCAACCACTCGCTGCATCCGGCGATCTTGTCGTTCCTCATGCTGCCGGTCGTGTTGGCCGTCTTCATCGGGGCCTACAACAGCGACCGGATGCTCCCGTATGTGGTCGTCCTCGGTTGCTTCGGGCTGACACTGCTTTTGTTCCACCCGGTCACGACCATCTACTTCGTCGGCATCCTGACTGTCTCGTTCGTCGTTCGTGCCGGTTACAGTCGGTTCACCGATCTCGACCTCCGGTACTCCGGCGAGATCGCCCTTAGTGCTGGCTTGACGGCCGCCTGGTTCGCGTGGTTTCTCCAGTTCGGGAGCGAAACTGGATCGATCGCCGCCGAGATGTTTGCCAAGGTACGGGGGATCGACAGCATCGAGAAGCTCGTGACCGGCTTTCTGGTAAACTACGGTCCGCAGTTCGTAATCGCGGTACTCGCAGTGGCTGCGATCCTCGTAACCCTCGGCTGGTACTGGTCGACCAGGGAGTTCACTATCGAGGATACGTGGCTCGCCGCCCAGTTCGGGACCGGTGTGGTGGTCACGCTCGTCGGTATCTTCCTCTATGTGGTGTCGTCGGATCCGATCCGGAACGCCCGATACATGATCCTCTTCGGGACGTTGTTGGCGGGGCTACTCCTCTATCGGTCGCTGGCCGGACAGCTCCCGCGGCCGTCGCTGAACGGGCCGACGGTGCGGGTTCTACTGGTAGTCCTCCTGCTCTCGACCGCGGGCCTTTCGGTGATGACCTCCTACAGCGACAACTACCATCTGACCCATGCCGAGGAGGACGGCAGCGAGTGGTACTACGACTACCGGGTGGATGAGGTGGGTGTCGCCGCCGACATCAGCTACAAGATGCGCGAGTACACCGAGGCCGATGACTACGGCTCTTCGAAGCTCCGGCCGTTCGGCGGTGAGACCTCGACGCTCGACAGACGGTTCGGCTACGCCGACCACGATTCGGTCGCCACGGCCGTCGACGGCTACGAGACCTACATCGTGACCAAGCCCTACGACACCACCGTCCCGAAATACCTCGATCCCTCGGTTCGTGACCAGTACACCTATTACTACGAGTCGGATCTCCGGCGACTGGGCACCGACAGGGGGGCCAACAGGATCTACTCGAACGGCGGCTACACGATCTGGTACGTCGACCCCTGACCGACGGTCGACGGCTCCGAACCACTGTTGACCCGACGGTCGACGGCTCCGGTCCGCTACTGACCGACGGTCGACCGCAGTCGAACCACCGTCAATCGCCACAGCGAGGTCATACTCCGGCTGGAGGCTGTCGCGTGTCGGCTCCGGGACGAACCGTTGTTCTCGTGGTAGGCAGCTACTAACTCCGGTACGAGGTCGATCCACACAGATCCGTCCGTGAGGGAGGCTCCGGTCGGGAGGGGTCCAGTAGGCGGTGTACAACTTTAGTATCCCGTTCAATCTGTTTATATATGGTAACTACTCTGATCACCGGCGCTGGCGGTGCTGCTGGCATCGGCGCGATTCGCTCGCTCAGTCGGACGACCGACCACGAGATCGTTGGCGTCGACATGGACCCCGAAGCCGCCGGGCTCTTCATGGCCGACGCTGCGGCGAGTGTTCCTTCGGCCGCTGCCGATGACTGGGTTGAGGCGATGGTAGGGATCGCCACCCGGAACGAGGTCGACGTTATCGTACCGACGGTCGACGAAGAGCTCCCCCGGCTGCCGGACCTCCGCTCGGCGCTCCCCGAGGTCGGGATCGTCGCCCCACGGCAGGAGGTTGTCGAGGTCGCACGCGACAAGTATCGGACCAGCCGCGTGCTCGAAGCTGCTGGCCACGCCGTTCCACGGACGTGGCTCGGGACCGCCGCCGAAGAGATCCCCGACGACGCCTATCCGCTGATCGGGAAACCGCGGGTCGGTCGTGGGAGCCGCGGGATCGAACGGCTCGGTTCGGCCGCCGATCTTCGGTCGTTCCTCGCAGCCGCCGACGATCCGGAAGGGGTCGTGCTCCAGGAGCGAATCGACGGCACGGAGTACACGACGAGCGTTGTCACGACCAGCGACAACCGCCTGCTCGGAACGGTCCCCAAGGAGGCCATCGAGAAGCAGGGGTCGACGGTCCGTGGTGTCACCCGTGCGGAGCCAGCCGTCGAGGAGTCGTGCCGCGCGATCTCCGAGACACTCGATCCGGCCGGACCGATCAACGTCCAGCAGATCCTCGACGACGGGACGGCCTACACCATCGAGATCAACCCACGTTTCTCCTCGACGGCGTGTTTGACCGTCGCTGCGGGCGTCGACGAACTCGATCTGCTGATCCGGGATGCCGCCGGTGACCGCGTCGACGTTGCCGAAGTCCTCGCCGGTGGCTTCGATTCGGAGCGTCGAACTCCCTGCGGGGAGGGTGATACGTTCGGTGGTCGTCTCCCACGTTGTCCATGCGCCGGTCGACTGGACAGTGATCTCGCGTTGAGAGCCGCCAGCCGTGAGGCGGCCGGTTCGGTCGCCTGCGCCGAGTGCGTATCGGATCGTGAGCTCGAACTCGTCGGCGGTGGGGTTGTCGATATCCCACTCGACGAAGCTGTCGGATCGATCGAAGTTGACGAAGCCGCCGCCGGTGTAGCCGTCGTGTTCGGTCTGGTATGCGGCGTTGTTGAGCTCGCTCTCGCGGGGAAGCAACCGCAGCGTGTTCCACGCCTCCTCGGCCGGTTCGTCCACCGGCATCAGTGTAACCGCGTCGACGTTGCCGAAGTCCTCGCCGGTGGCTTCGATCCGAAGCGTCGAGAGACCCTCCGGGAGAGTGACACGCCGGGTTACGGCCTCCCAGGTGGTCCATGCGCCGGTCGAGGGGACAGTCAGTTCCTGCCGGTTGCCGCCGGCGGTCAGACGACCGGTGCGGTCGTCTGCGCCGAGGGCATACCGGATCGTGAGGTCGTAGTCGGTAGTCGCCTCCGAATCGACGTCCCACTGGACGTAGCTGTCCGACCGGCCGAAGTTGACGAAGCCGTCGCCGGTGTAGCCGTCGTGTTCGGACTCGAAGCTACTGTTGCCGAGCTCGCCGTCCCTCGGTAGCAGTAGCTTCGCCGTCGGCGTCTCGGGTGTCCCATCGAGTTCGTCGTCCGGTTCGTCGCTGGTGACTCGACTGAGCTCGACGCTGTCGACGTTGCCGAAGTCCTCGCCGATAGCCTCGATTCTGATCGTCGAACCGCCCTCCGGAAGCGAAACGCGCTCGGTGGTCGTCTCCCAGTTCGCCCACCCGCCGGTTGAGGCGACGGGTACCTCGCGGCGGGTCTCTCCGGCGGTGAGCAGCCCGGTCCGATCGTCAGCGCCGAGGGCATACCGAATCGTCAGGTCGAACTCGGCACTCGTGTCGGTTGTGACGTCCCACTGAACGTAGCTATCCGACTCGTGGAAGTTGACGAAGCCATCGCCGGTGTAGCCGTCGTGTTCGGACTGATAGGGAGCGTTGACGAGTTCCCCATCTCGGGGCAACAGCGTCGACTCCTCGCCGAGATCGGCCGTCGCAGTTTGGGTCGTAAACTGCCGTTCGATTCCGGTGTCACTGCTCCCGTTCGTGCCGGTCGCGACGAGGCGGAACGCGTAGGTCGTCCCCGGCATCAGCTCGTCGACGGTCGCCGTAACGTCACCGGTCTCCGACACCTGCTGTGTGCTCGTTGTCCGTTGTAGGTCGGCGCTGACCGTCCCCCACTCGAAGACGACATCGGCGTTGTCGGCTCCGCCGAGATCGGTGACTGTTCCCTCGAGCGTTGCAGTTGTCTGGCCGATTTCGGTTGCACTGCCCGTGCTGACTGCGACCGAACCGTCGAGGCTCGGTGTCCCGTACTCCCCGAGCCCGTAGCCGCCGAGCCCGTAGCCGCTCGGTTCGACGTCTGTTGCTGCGCTCACAACGCCGGTTTGAGCCCCCGTTACGGCACCGCCGACCGACAGGCCAGCGAGTTTCAGATACGACCGTCTGTTGAATTCGTCTGTAGTAGGCATAGATTACTCTTGGTTTCTGATCGGGTCAGGACCCGACACGACAGTAGGTTTTACCAGCCATATTTAAAACTTCTAAAATTATTGGTACAATAGGATTAAAAAACAGTGTTGAACAAGTAAAATAAAATAATATTTATACTATCTGATTTAATTATATACGCATTTGTATCTATACTGTATGTATCGGGTTATGGTTGATGTCTGTGGCGGGTGGAACCCGCTCAACGACCGGTGGTAGGATCGTCCTAATTTTCAGGGGCCCCCGTTAAGATCATATTAAAACAGTTTGTCCCCCGTTTTGGGGTAGTGGGGCGTCGACGGACATCCGGCTACGGGCCGTTTGTAACTAAGGTTACACAGCGAATACCCGACTGTTCGTCATCGGTCGACAGCGGTATCCTGTTTTTAATTTCCAAATAAAAAACCTGAATTGAATAGGAGCTCGTTTCTATTCGATATTTCGCATCGGAGATCGGTTGCTGGTTCATTACATTATATCGCGGGCTGATTTGCTGTCCCAATGTCCGACTACGAACCCGACGGCAAGACGATTCTCGTCACGGGCGGTGCGGGGTTTATTGGGAGTCACATCGTCGACGCGCTGGTCGACCGAAACGACGTGCGGGTGCTCGATTCGCTGTCGACCGGCTCGCAGGGCAATCTCCACCCAGACGCTCGACTGATCGAGGGCGATATTCGCGATGCGGAAACGGTCGACGCGGCGATGGAGGACGTCGACATCGTCTTCCACAAGGCCGCGATGGTGAGCGTGCCAGCCTCTGTGGAACAACCGAAAACCTGCCACGACGTAAACGGTACCGCGACGCTGAACCTCCTCGAAGCAGCCAGAGCCAACGACAGCCGTGTCGTCTTCGCGTCGAGTGCGGCGATCTACGGCCACCCGGATAAGGTCCCGATCTCGGAGGAGGCTCCGAAACGGCCCGCCTCTCCCTACGGGCTCGAAAAACTCACCGCCGACCACTACACCCGGATCTACGCCGAGCGATACGGGATTGAGACGGTCCCGCTCCGATATTTCAACGTCTATGGACCCCGACAGACCGGTGGCCAGTACAGCGGCGTCATCAGTACGTTCCTCGACCAGGCCCGCGCTGGTGAGCCCATTACAGTCGAGGGTGACGGCGAGCAGACGCGGGATTTCGTCCACATCGACGATGTCGTCCAGGCCAACCTCCGGGCGGCAACGACCGAGGCGACCGGGACCAGCTACAACATCGGCACCGGCTCCAACATCACGATTCGGGAGCTGGCAGAAACAGTGCAGGCCGTCACCGGGACCGACTCGGAGATCGTCCACGTAGACCCCCGACCGGGTGATATCGAACAGAGCGAAGCCGACATCACGAAGGCTCGCCAACAGCTCGACTATACGCCGACGGTGACGCTCGAAGACGGGTTGTCGCAGCTGGTCGACTCTCGGCAGTCGTAGAGACCTTTTACCACGTCAATCCGTCGTAGGTGATCTCGTCGGTCGGCTCGACGATCCGACGGCCGTCGACGACGACTGGGTCGGCCATCGCCTCGAACTCGGTATCGAGGCTCGCAAACTCGTCCCAGTCGGTGACGACGACGGCTCCCGCAGCACCGTCGAGGGCCGCAGCGGCGCTGTCGGCGTACTCGATGTCCGGGATCCGGTCGCGCATATTCTCGGTGGCGACGGGGTCGTAGCCGACGACAGTCGCCCCGCGTTCGAGCAGGCCGGTGATGACCGGGATCGCCCGCGAGTTCCTGACGTCGTCGGTCCGGGGTTTGAAACTCAGCCCGAGCACGGCGACGCGCCTGTCGGCGACGTCGACGTGCTCGTCGAGGAGATCCAACAGTCGCTCCGGCTGGCGGTCGTTTACGTCGACGGCCGCCTCGAGCAGCTGTGGCGTGTACTCCTCGCTCCGCGCGGCGGCGATCAGTGCCGCGACATCCTTCGGGAAACAGCTGCCGCCCCAGCCGACGCCCGACCGGAGGAACCGTTCGCTGATCCGGTCGTCGAGCCCGACGGCGTCCATCACCTCGTAGGCGTCGAGGCCGAACTCCTTGCAGACGTTTCCGAGATCGTTCACCAGCGAGATTTTTGTCGCCAAAAAGGCGTTGTTGGCGTACTTGACCATCATCGCCGTCCCGGGATCGGTTTCGACGATTGGCACGTCGGAATCGGCCACGAGCGGCGCGTAGAGCTTCTGGAGTCTCGCTGTGGCCCACTCCGAGTCGGTGCCGAACACGAGTTTGTCGGGGTGTTGGAAATCCGAGACAGCCGACCCCTCGCGGAGAAACTCGGGGTTGGTCGCCAGTTCGACCTCGCTGTCGACATCACCGAGCCCCGCATCCAACGCCGATCGTACCGCCTCGATTCCCGGAGGTGTGATCGTCGACTTGACGACGACGAGCTGTCGGCCCTCGGTATCGAGCTCCGCAAGCGATTCGCCGAGTGCCTCTGCGGCCGAGGTGATTCCACCGAGATCGATACGTCCGTCGGCATACGACGGCGTGCCGATCGCGAGGAACGTCACGTCGCTCTCTGCGACGGCCTCATAGTCGGTCGTAGCGCGGAGCTGGTCGCCGCTGTGAGTCGACACCAGCTCGTCGAGTCCCGGCTCGGAGACCGGCGAACGACCCTCGTTGATCGTCTCGACGATCTCCGTGTCGATGTCGATCGCCGTCACTTCGTGGCCGAGATCGGCGAGACACGCCGAGAGGGTCGTCCCGACGTATCCGCTTCCGATTATTGTAATATTCACACCGGATGCCCACCACGAACATACAATATTATATTCACCCTACCGATGCGTTCGGTGTTCCGGGGGGTCCTCGATACGTCGACCAAACTCGGTAGGCGGCAGCTACCACAGCGTCCCTTCGAGGACTCGTCAGTCGGCGCAGTCATCCGTTCAGGACGGTTTCGAGGTCGCCCAGCGAGTCGAGGACGTACTCCGGCCGATACTGGCCAGCCTCGCTACCCTCCTCGCGGAGCCACGCCACCGGCAGCCCGGCGTTGTGCGCGCCAGCAACGTCGAACGTCAGCGAGTCGCCGACGTAGAGTGTCCGGTCGGCTCGGCTGTCGAGAGCGCTACAGATCGACTCGAACGGGTCGACGTGCGGTTTCCGTCGCTGGAGATCGCCGGCGTAGACGATGGCCTCGACCCGAGAGTCGAGATCGAGCGCCCGAACTTTAGCCCGTTGACGGTCGGCGGAGCCGTTCGTGAGAATTCCGACCGATCCCACCGAGCCGGCGGTAGCCAACGCAACCTCCGCGCCCGGCAGGAACTCGACTGCGGCCGTGTCGATGGCCTCGACGAACCGGGCTGCCAGTTCGACCGGGTCGACGTCCGGACGACCGTGTTGGGCGGCCACCCGAGCGAATCCCGCACCGAGATACCCGACCTGATCGCGGGGGTCCGGCGCCCCATCGAGGGCGGCCCACAGCTCCGCGGGCGCACCGAACGGCTCGCTGTCGACGGCCTCGAAGGCCTGTCGGTAGGCCGCATCGAGATCCCCAGCGTGCCGACAGAGCGTGTTGTCGAGATCGAACACGACGGCATCGAAGGCTGTCACGACACAATGTTGGTTGGCAAGACGGATAGATCGTTCTCCCCCGATCGATCATTCGTCCTGCGATTACTCGTGTCGACTGAGGTAGCTCGGCGGCACGTGATCGGTCGTGTAGACCTCCCGGCCGCGTTTGGTGATCTCGTTGCCGTCGGCCTCCATTGCTGCGGCGTCGACCGACAAAATCACCGGCTCGCTGGCGTGTCGGGACCCCACCTCCCTCGCCGCTTCGACCGAGCCACTCAGATGGACGTGCTGGCGGGACATCGGTTTGAGTCCCTGCTCGTGGATCGACGGGAGGGCATCGGGTGCGGTGCCGTGGTAAAGCACGTCGGGAACGGGCCTGTCGCCGGACT
>SDGW01000623.1_pt1 | contig 14832 bp, 18 predicted proteins | sample 2873831 | NCBI WGS metagenome assembly SDGW01 (sample SAMN08132700, study PRJNA421101) | hypersaline lake metagenome | isolation source: celular fraction 0.22 microns magnesium sulfate-rich crust from ephemeral... | place: Spain: Penahueca Lagoon, Toledo | collected 2011-07
TCGGCCACGTCGCGGGCGTCGACGTAGGACCAGTAGTTCCCCGCGCCGGCGGCGAGGTCCTCGGTGTAGTCGGAGTCGCGACAGGGGTACACGCCGGGCTCCTGGATCCACGAGGGGCGGATCGACGCCACCTGCACGCCGTGGCGGCGGGCGACGCCCGCGGCGACTTCCTCGGCGGCGACTTTCGAGAGTCCGTAGCCGTCCTCCGGCCGGCGCGGGTGGGCCTCGGTGACGGGTAGTTCGTCGGGCAGCAGCTCCTCGTCGGCGAAGAAGAAGCCGTACGCGCCGTCGCTGGAGGCCTGGACGATCCGGGCGCCCGCCTCGCCCGCGGCGGTGAGCACGTTGTACGCAGCGACGGCGTTGTTCTCGAACACCGCGCCCTCGGGGTGGCGGCCGAGCGCCGGGATCGCGCCCCAGTGGACGACGGCGTCGGGGTCGACGCTCGCGACCAGTTCGCGGACGGCGCCGCGGTCGGTGAGGTCGGCGGCACGGAAGTCGACGTTCTCGACGCCCTCGGCGCCGAAGCCGGGGTGGTCGCGGTCGACGACGACGACCTCGTACTCCTCGCGCAGGCGATCGACGACCCAGCGCCCGGAGGCGCCGCGGCCGCCCGTGACGATGACGGTGTCCATACCGACCCACCAGTCGCCGGCGTGAAAGCCCCCACGGTGGCGGCGACCGTGGGGAGAGGTTTAACCGACTGAACGCCTATTCACCGTCATGGAGTGGAAACCGGACTGGGGGCTGCGGGCGCGCATGGCGATCACCATGCTGCTGCTCGGCCTCCTCTACATAGTCTTCATCGCCGCGCTCTCGCTGACGGATCTCGGGATGAGCGGGATCGTCGTCGTGATGGGGCTGTTCATGCTCGGCCAGTTCTTCTTCAGCGACAAGCTCGCGCTGCGGAGCATGGGCGCCCGCGAGGTCGACCGCGAGGAGTACCCCGAGCTCCACGCGACGGTCGAACGGCTCTGCCAGCAGGCCGACCTCCCCAAGCCCACCGTCGCCGTCTCCGACATGGACGTGCCCAACGCCTTCGCCGCCGGGCGGTCCCAGAAGAGCGCGACCGTCTGTGTGACCCGCGGACTGCTGCGCAGCCTCGACGACGAGGAGCTCGAGGGCGTGCTGGCCCACGAGCTCGCCCACGTCAAGAACCGGGACGTGATGGTGATGACGATCGCCTCCTTCCTCTCGACGCTGGCGTTCATGGTCGTGCGCTTCGGCTTCCTGTTCGGCGGCGGCCGCCAGCGACAGGGCGGCGGCCAGGTGCTGGTCGCCATCGGCGTCTCCTTCGCGGTCTGGATCCTCTCCTTCGTCCTGATCCGGACGCTCTCGCGCTACCGGGAGTACGCCGCCGACCGCGGCGCCGCCGCGATCACGGGCAACCCGTCGGCGCTGGCGTCGGCGCTGCTGACCATCGACGGCAGCATGGACCGCGTGCCCCAGGAGGACCTCCGCGAGACCGCGGAGATGAACGCCTTCTTCGTGATCCCGATCCGCTCGGGGTTCATCGGCAAGCTGTTCAGCACCCACCCGAGCACCGAGAACCGCGTCGACCGCCTGCGCGAGCTCGAACGCGAGATCGAGACGCAGTAGGCGATCCGACCGAGTCAGTGCAGCAGCGACAGCAGGCGCGCCCCGACGACGTCCCGGCCGACCGCGACGACGCCGCCGTAGAGCGCGATCGCCCCGAGCACGAGGAACCAGACCGCCAGCCCCGTCGCCCCGCTCGCGAACGTCTCGATGGCGGTTTGCTCGGACACGATGCCGGCGTAGGTCAGCACGCTCGACAGGAGCGTATACGCCAGCAGCGTGGCGATCTCGACGACGACTTCGGTGACTCCGGAGTCCATGCTCGGGGATTCGCGCTAGCTCCTATACGCTTTTCGACCTCGCAAGACGTATGTATCGAGGCGACAACCCCGAGTCGAAATGGGTAGATACGGATCCATCGACTACTCGTCGACGGTCAAGCGTGGCCTCCTGCTGGGGCTCGTGCTCATGGCCGTCGGCGAAACCGGCGGGTATCTCGCGGAGAACTACGTCAGCGTCCCGGGGTGGGAGGAGTCGCTGTTCCTCGCCACCGCGGTAGTCGGACTGCTCGCGTTCGTCCTCAGCCCGATCGTGTTCGGGATCGTGCTGCCGCTGACGGAGTAGCCGCCGAGGATTTTTCACGCGACCGGCCGAGCGACGGGACATGTTCGACCTCGTAGGGTTCGGCGAGGCGACGCTTCGACTGCGCGCCGGGCGCGGCCGCCAGCTCGCGGACAGCGACTCCTTCGACGCCGCCGTCGGCGGGCCGGAGCGAAACGCCGTCGTCACCGCGGCGGGGTTGGGCGCCGACGCCGTCTGGCTCTCCCGCCTCCCCGAGTCGCCGCTGGGCGAGCGCGTCGTCGCCGACCTGCGGAGCCACGGCGTCCGGACGGGGATCTCGTGGGCCGACGCCGACGCTCGGCTCGCGACCGCGTTCGTCGAGACCGGCCCCGAACCGCGGGGGAGCACGGTCGTCCGCGACGCCGACGGCGCCGCGTTCGAGGGGGTCCGCGCCGAGAGCGTGCCGCTGAACCCGGTGCAGAACGCCGAGCGCTTCCACGTCGCCGGCGCCACCGTCGCCCGCTCGGAGCAGGCAGCGGCGGCGACGCGGTCGCTGCTGGCCGCGGCCGGCGAGAGCGACACGACCACCGCGTTCGACCTGCGCTACCGGGAACGCGACTGGTCGACGGCGACCGCCCGGGACGCCTGCGAGTCGCTGTTCCCCGCCGTCGACGTGCTGTTCGTCTCCTCGTCGGCCGCGCGGACGGTGCTCGGCGAGGACGGCGACCCGATAGAGACCGCCCACGCGCTCCGGACGGACCACGGGCTGGAGACGGTGGTGCTGCTCCGGAGCGACGGCGGCGCGCTGGCGGTCCACGACGACGAGGTCCACGAGACCGACGCGGTCCGGGGCGAGTCCGTCGACGCCACGGGCGCCCGCGACGCGTTCGTCGGCGCGTTCCACGCCAAGCGGCTCGCCGGGGAGGACGACGGGGCCGGCGTCGGCGACGCGCTCGCGTGGGGCGCCGCGGCCGCCGCACTGGCGCGGACGCTCGACGGGGACTCGGTGAACGTCCCGCGGCGCGCGGTCGAGCGGATCGTCGCCGAGCAGTAGCGGCGTCGACCGTCGCCCGTCGGTTCTACCGCAGCGCTCGCTCCTCGAGCCACGCGCGCAGCCCCGCCGCCGACGCCGTCTCGCCAGTCGCGACGTAGTGGCTGGCACAGGCGTTCCCGCAGGCCAGCGCGACCGGCCACTCCCAGCCCGCGCCCAGGCCGACCGCCAGCCCGCCGTCGAAGCGGTCGCCGCCGCCGACCTGCCGGCGGGCGTCGACGGTGGGGTTGTCGACGCGGACGACGCCGTCGCCGGCCGTCGCCAGCGCCTCCGCCTTCCCGTGTTTCACGACCGCGGCGGCGTCGAACGCCTCGCGGACGGCGCGGACGCGGTCGGCGTCGTCGACCGGCGGCGCGGGCGGGTCGGGGAGCGCGACCGCGAGCGTGCGGAGCTCGGTGGAGTTGACCGAGAGCACGGCGTCGACGCTGGTTCCGAGCGCGCGGACCGCCTCGCGGAGCTCGCGGTGGTCGTCGAGATCGCTCCCCAGCACGTCGCCGGGGTCGAACACGAACGGCCGGCGCGGGATCGACGCGTCGCCGAGCCCGTGGAACGCCTCAGCCATCCCGGGTGTCGACACCCAGTTCGCACAGACGAGGGCGTCGGCGTCGAAGACGGTCGACAGCGGTGCGACCTCCCGGAGGTCGGCCAGCGACCACGCCGTGAGATCCGGCGACGCCTCGACCAGCAGCAGGTCGCTGTCCGCGAAGTCGAGCACGTTCACCACCGCCGCCTGCCCCATCGAGACGGTGTCGAACGGCAGGTCGGCGAGGACGTTCCGCCCGGGTTCGGGGTCGTCGAGGTGGCCGTAGCAGGCGGCGTCGGCGCCGAGGGCGTGGGCCTGCTGAGCGGCGTTGACCGCCTGCCCGCCGGGCTCGACGAACCGCGGCTCGAGGTCGAACCCCTTCCGGCCGTCGGCGGCGGCCTCGCGGGCGAACGTCGTCCGGCGATCGACGGGGTCGAGCGCGCCCGTCGAGAGCCGACAGTAGCGGTCGACGCTCCCGTCGGGGAGCGTCGTCACCGCGGGCGCGGGGTCGTCGGCCAGCCGGCGGGCGAGACGCTGGTAGGACACGCGGCGGCGTTCGACCGGGGGGAAGAAGGGTGCTACGCTCGGCGGCGTCGCTGGCGGGGCGTGAGAACGAGAGAAGCCGCGGGGTTACCGGACGAGCAGGTCCTCGCCGCGCTCGACGACGATGCGGCAGGGCGGCGACATCTTGTTGTACGCGCGGCGGAACGCCTCCTTCACTTCGTCGGCCTGGTCGACCTCGCAGTACGCCGTGAAGATGTTCTCGCCCTCGTTGATCCGGGCGGCGGTGCCGACCGGCTTCCCGAACGCCTGCCGCATCCCGTCGGAGACACGGTCGGCGCCGGCGCCGGTCGCCTGCTTGTTCTCGCGCAGCACCTGGTGGGGGAACTTCCGCAGCACCATCTTGTAGTTCCCCTCGCCGAGGGTCTTGATCAGGTGGCGGTTGGCGGACAGGCGCGCGGACTCGAGCGAGCCGTGGCGGACCTGGAGCGTCTCCTCGGGGCGCAGCGAGATCTTCACGGGGTAGTCCTGCGGGTCGGCCTGCAGGTCGCCCATGTTGTGCTGTGCGATCTTCGAGCCGGGGATGCCGGTGATGTACTCGCGCCGGGTGTACGACGGCTTGTCGATCTCCCGGTACATTGAGGCGGGCTTGTCAGACATGGCTACTTGCCTGTTCTGAGGCCCAGCCGGCGATTAAAGCCTTCGATGCGTGCCCGCCCCGTCACTGCTCCCCGTCCGCGGCGTCGCTCGAGGACTCGGCGGCCGTCGTCGACGACGCCGGCGGTTCCAGCGCGACGTGGGAGAGCCCCTTCTCGGCCAGCAGCTCGCGGGCGCGGTCGGTGACGGAGGGGGCGACGAGGACCCCGCGAACCTCGCTCCCGTCGGGGAGCTCGCGGGCGAGCGCCTCGACGTAGCGACCCAGCTGGCCGGCGGCGTCCGGGCCGACGCGGCGGCGCTTGAGTTCGACGACCACGGGCCGGCCCGCGGAATCGTGACCGAACACGTCGACGGGGCCGGCGGCGGTCTCGCGCTCGGTCGCCGCGGGCTCGAACCCCGGTTCGACGAGGCTCGGGTCGTCGAGAACTCGCCGGCGGAGATCCTCCTCGCTGCCGTACACGTCGACGCTCCGGCCGCCGGTGACCGGGAGCGCAGAGACCTGCTCGACGCGCTCGAACCGCACGTCGAGCTCCTCGTCGGGGTTCTCGCGCACGCTGCGGACGCGCAGGCGGCCGTCGCGGACGGCGGCGCGGTGCTCCGACCCCGGCGGCTGCCAGTTGACGGGCGTGCGCTGCTCGTCGGTGTGGACCAGCGCGGTGCCGTCGGGTTTGAGTATCAGCAGGCGGTCGCCCGCCGCGAGCGAGGAGGCCGCGCGGCCGTCGTACTCGACGGTGCAGCGGCCGAACACGGTGACCAGCTCCCCGCGCTCGAACGCCGCCGACAGCGCCGCGAGCGCGTCGCGGTGGGTCGGCCGGTGGAGGGTGGTCACGCTCACGCTCGCCGTAGGGTGCGGACGGACAAATGGCCGACGGTCCCCCGGACTGCGAGCGCCGACGCGGGAGCTGACAGCCGTCAGACGGAAGCCGTAGCACATACAGTCCCCCCGGGAAAACGGGGTGGTATGGTCGACCCCATACTCACCTACGTCGCCGGTATCGCGTTCCTCGTCCTCATCATCGCCCCGGTGCTGTACCTGCTGTACGCCGAGGCGGAGACGGAGGCGGGCGACGAGCACCCGAGCGAGAGCGTCGTCGGCGGCGTCGGCCCCGTCGCGGAGGCGGGCGGCGACACCGAAGCCGACACCGCGGCGGAAGCGGCGGCCGCGGAGTCGGACGACGACGAGGAAGCAGCGGAAGCAGAGGATGCAGAGGAAACAGACGAAACAGAGGAAGCGGAGGATGCAGAGGAAACGGAGGAAGCGGAGGAAGCGGAAGAAGCGGACGAAGAGCCGGCCGCGGAGAGCGAGGACGACGCGGAAGCCGACGAGGAAAGCAACTCGAACGAGGACGCGGCTGACGACGACGAGTCGGACGACGACGCCTGAGCCTACTTCTCGACGAACTCGGCGACGCGGTCGCGGCGCTCGTCGCTCGCGAACTGCTCCCACCAGAGCGCCGCCTCGCGCTCGCGGGCGGTCGCGGGGTCCGGCGCCGCGACGGCGGCGTTGATCGCCCGCTTCGCACGCGTCCGGGCTTCGTCGCCGACCGCCCCCATCGACGCCACGAGCTCGGCGACGCGCTCCTCCAGCGCGTCGGCCGCGACGACGTCGGTCAACAGCCCCATCTCCCGGGCGCGGGCGGCGGCGACGCGCTCGGCGGTGAACACCAGCTCCTTCGCGGTCGACTCGCCGACGGCGTCGACCAGCCGCCGGGTCGCGCCGCCGGTGGGGAGCAGTCCCACCGCGGCCGTCGGGAGGCCGAACGTCGAGCGCTCGCTGGCGACCCGGAGGTCGCAGTACAGCGCGAGCACGAGGCCGCCGCCGATGCAGAACCCGTCGATCTCCGCGATCACGGGGGCGTGACAGTCGTGGGGCGCGCGGAAGATCTCGTGGAAGCGCTCCTGTCGCTCGCGCTGCTCTGGGTCGTGATCCGCGAACGGGCCCGCGTACTCCGCGAGGTCGGCGCCGGCGGAGAACGCCTCGTCGCCGGCGCCCTCGATCACCACGGCGTCGACGGCGTCGCGCTCGTTCTCGATCTCGGCGAACGCGCGGCCGAGGTCGTGCATGACGGCGGTGTTCAGCGCGTTGTGCGTCGCCGGCCGGTCGATGGTGAGCGTCGCAACGCCGGCGTCGACGGTGGCGTCGAGGTGGCGGTAGGGGCCGTACTCGGGCATGGTCACCGCTGTCGGGCGGGTCGGAAAGAGCCTACCGGGGCGGCGACGACCCCGAGTAGAACGGTTTTTCAGTCGTCACGGATACCGTCGTCCATGTCCCTGAACCGCCGCAAGCGCACCGACGTTCGAGCGTACAGCGCCCACGGGGGCCACGGTTGATGGCCGCCCGCGACAGCCCCCGGCGCAGCTCCGTTCCGTCCCTTCTCGCGACTTCCCGCTCGTTCACCAACGCGAGCCACGCGGCGCCGTCGCCCGACCTGCTGGCGCAGTCCCGGTGACAACGATGGCCGAGAGCACACCGAAACAGGTCCAGAAGTCGTTCCTGCGCTACCAGCACCTGTTCGTGTTCGCCGCCCCGGTCGTGTTCGTGCTCGGCGTGTTGTTCGCCGCGCCGACGCCGGACGGGATCGGCACCGGCTACTGGCTGGAGTACTGGTGGCTGTTCCCCTTCTTCCTGCTCGGGGCGACGATCGTCAACACCGTCGGCATCAGCGGCTCGGCGCTGTTCGTCCCGTTCCTGATCTTCCTCTACCCGCTACTCGCGGGGGGGACGCTGACCCCGGAGACGATCGTGAAGGTCGGCCTCATCAGCGAGTCGTTCGGCCTCTCCAGCTCCGCGGTCGCGTTCATCCAGTACGGGCTCGTCGACCGCCGGCTGGCGACGACGCTCGTCGTCGGCGGCCTCCCCTTCGTCGTCGGCGGGGCGCTGCTCTCGTTCGTCATCCCGGCGCCGCTGTTCCACGCGGCGCTGGGGCTGGCGCTCATCGCCGCCTCGGTGCTCATGCTCAAAGCCGACCTGAGCCACGAGGAGCCCGACGAGGCGGCCTCCGGCGACGCCGAGGTCGCGACCGACGGGTCGGGCGACCTCCCCGACGACGCCGGCAAGCCCGGCGCGGCGGGCGTGGAGGCCACCGACGGCAGCATCACGCGGGTCGACCGTGCGGGCGACACCTACTACTACACGTGGTCGGGCTACATCGAACGCTTCGCGAACTACAGCGTCGGCGGCGTGTTCCAGGGGCTCGCCGGCTTCGGCATCGGCGAACTGGGGATCATCTCCCAGCTGCGGACCGACGTGCCCGTCCGCGTCGCGATCGGAACCAACCACATCGTCGTCGCCGTCACGGCGGTGATCGCGTCGCTCGTCCACGTGTTCGGCGGGCAGTTCGTCCCCGGCGGGCACACGCTCAGCCTCGCGTCGACGCCGTGGAACATGGTCGTGTTCACCGTCCCCGCGACGGTCACGGGCGGCCAGATCGCGCCGTACGTCTCCAACGCGATCGACACGGAGCTGATCCAGAGGGGCGTCGGCGTCCTCTTCGCGGTCATCTCGGTCGCGCTGTTCCTGATGGCGAGCAACGTCGTCTGACTCGGGGACTCCTGGCGGACCGGCGTCGAGCACAAGGCTTCTCCGCGTTCCGTCCCCCAGCACCGATCGTGTACGACCAGATCCTGCTCCCGACCGACGGCAGCGACGGGGCCGCGGCGGTCGCCGACCACGCCGGCGTCATCGCCGACCGGTTCGACGCGACGGTCCACGTGCTCGCGGTCGCCGACACGAGGAACCGCTTCGAGAGTCCGTCGAGCGGGCTCGCCCCCGAGGTGTGGGAGGAGAGCGAGCGGGAACGCGCCGAGGCGGCCGTCGACGACACCATCGAGATGCTCCCCGACTCGATCGACGCCGAGCCCGTCGTCGAGTCGGGCGTCCCTCACGAGACCATCCTCGACTACGCCGAGCGCGAGGGGACGGACGTGATCGCCATGGGCACCCACGGCCGGACCGGGCTGGACCACTACCTCATCGGGAGCGTGGCCGAACGGGTCGTCAGGCGGTCGTCGGTGCCCGTGCTGACGGTGCGGATCGACGAGGAGTGAAGGGGAGCGACGCCTCTGAAAACCGGGAACCCGGGTAGTCGAGTCGGCTTACCGCGTTCGCGCGTCGACGCGCATCTCCACGTAGCGCCGGCCCCATCGCTCGACGTGGCGCCGGAGCTTCGCGGCGACGCGGCCCAGGAGCGACCGGTCTTCGGGCTGCGGGTCGACGTTGGTGGGGGCGCTGTTCTGCAGACTCATTCTATCACGAACTTTCACACGCCGTCGACATAATGCTGGTGATTACCACGGACCCCCGGACTGGCGGCCGCGCTCACCCGTCGGCGTCGTTCGATCCGGTGTACAGCCACGCCCAGCCGATCAGCACCGCCTGGATCGGCAGCCGGACCCACGCCGCGATCCGGGCGGCGTCCGCGAACCGCTCCGGCACGAGTTCGGCCGCCACGTCGTCGGTGACGGTGTAGACGTTCGCCGGGAACACCGCGATCAGGAGCGCGATTATCCCCCACGCCGAGAGTCGCCGGGTCCGCTCGAACAGCACGCCGACACCCAGCAGGACCTCGGCGGCGCCGGAGACGTAGACGAGCGCCTTCGGCCGCGGGAGCCGTGGCGGCACGACCCGTTCGAACGCCCGCGGCGCGAGGAAGTGGCTCACGCCCGCGACGACGTAGAGCAGCCCCATGACGTACCTGAGCGGCGTTCGACTCCGCGCGGACGGCGTGTCGGGATCGGGCATCGTCCTCGCCTCGTCGGGTCGGGGGAAGAAGCTTCCCCGGCTCACGCCCCGTCGCCGGTCCGGGCCGCCAGCGCGTCGGGCCCCGCCCGGAGCAGCGTCTGGAGGTGGTCGGCGCCGGCGAGGCGGTGGAACTCGGCCGTCGGGAGCCGTTCACTGAACCGCCGCGCGCTCGCGATCGGCACGTTGGCGTCCGCCTCGCCGTGGCGGAACCGGACCGGGGTGTCGATCTCGTCGACGGCGACGTTCCACGCCTCGGCCGTGTTCCGGAACTCCGTGACGGCGCCGGACCGGGAGGCCGCGAACGCCTCGCGGAAATCCGCCGTCACGAGCTGCCGGGCGTTCGTCGGGATCGACTCGGGCTCGTCGGTGTACTGGGCGAGCACGAACGACGAATCGAGTCGGCCGGCGAGCCACGCCTGCCCGCGGAACAGCCCGGCCAGCAGCGTCGGCGTCGTCGCCGCCAGCCACGAGAGCACGCGCTGTGGCGTCGGCGTCTCCGCCCGGGCGCTCGGCGGCGTGACGCCGGCGATCACGTCGACGGCGTCGACGCGCTCGGGGCTCGTCGCCGCAACTGCGAGCGCGTGGGCGGCGCCGCCGGAGAACCCGACGACGCCGGCCGACTCGACGCCGGCGTCGTCCAGCACCGCCGTGAGGTAGCTGCCGGCGTCGCCGACCGCGCGGTCCGGCCACGGGTCGGAGCGGCCGTACCCCGGGCGGTCCGGAGCGAGGAGGCGCACGCCCAGGTCGCGGGCGTCGGCGTGGAACAGCTCGCCCAGGCGGCGGGATCCGGGGGTTCCGTGGAGGAAGAGGACGGGGACGCCGTCGGGGTCGCCGTACGCCGCGTAGGCGAGCTGTCGGTCGTGGGCTGTGCTGAGCGTCGTGGTGTGAGTGGGGGCTGTCACGGTTCCGTATCGGGTGGGTAGTCGGCGGGCTCACACGGGTTCGCCCGTGCTACGTCGACGACGCCGTTATCGACGGCGCAGATCGAATCGCCCACTACACGGACGCTCGCGAGTAGGCATCTGCGGGCGGTGGAGGGCATCGACAGTTCGAGTTCGCTCGCCGATAGAAAAATCCACACGAAGTTTGGTCGTGGTCGCGCCGCTCGCGGGGAGGTGGACAGCTCGATCTTCAGTCGCAACTCTCGAATGCGATTCGTGTGAAAAAGCCATGCCGCCTCCCCGATTTGAACTCCGGAAGACGTGCTCGCTTCGCTGCGCGCGACTTCCGTGCTCAAATCGGGTCGGGGGCGTTTTCACTGCTCACGGTTCGGTCGCTTCGCTCCCTCACGAGTTCGCAGGAAAATGCCGCCTCCCCGATTTGAACGGGGGACAGCTCGATCTTCAGTCGAGTGCTCTCCCAGTCTGAGCTAAGGCGGCGCAGTCGGAACGACGCCCGATCCGGCATTAAGGATTTCGAAAAACCGTGACCCGGCGACGATCAGCTCACGTTCCGCCTGTCCTTGAACACGTACGTCCCCGAGTCGGTTCTGACGTACGTTTTGACCAGGATCTCGCCGTCGTTCTGCTGGACTTTGTACGCCTCGCTGTAGCTCAGCTTCACGCGCTTGGTGTCGGTGAACGACTCACCGGCCGCGAGCCGGCCCACGTCGGAGGTCCCCTCCCAGATCAGGTCGCCGTCGGTGTAGATCTCCGAGTGCACCTCGACGCCGGTGGCGGCGCCGTCCTGCTGGTTGACGATCGTGGCGTTCACGTCACGACACGTCTGGCCGCACTTGGTGATGTTCTCGATGACGAACGAGAACGGCGGCTGGGACTCCGTGGCGGTCGATCCACCGCCGCTGCCGTCGTCGCCGCCGCCCCCGGAGTCGGTCGACTCGACGACGACGGTGTCCTCGTACGGCGTCGACGTGTCGGTGTCGCCGCCGCCGGGCGCCGGCCCGAACCCGGTGACGAGCGCGCCGACGACCCCGGCCAGTGCGACCACGACGACGAGCACCGCGATCACGACGTGACTTCGCTGCATGACTTGTGCGTCGAGACTCCCCCACGCCCAAAAGGTCTGTTGGGCGGTTCGGTTGGCGATCCGACGGGTTCGGCGGCGTCGACGCCCGGAATCGGGGGGTAGGGAAAGATTGGTACTGTGGTGGCTCGGGCGGATTTGGAACCACGGTCGCTCCCGTTCGCTCGCTTCGCTCGCTCACCTCCCGCTCCCTGGTTCAAATCCTTCGACGCCATTCGGACGCCGCAGGCTCGTCGCTTCGCTCCTCGCAGTTGCGGCGTCAGAAGTGGGCTCGGGCGGATTTGAACCACCGGCCTCTTCCTTGTAAGGGAAGCGTCATAACCACTAGACCACGAGCCCGTACCCCGAACTCCCGCCGCCGCGCGAATAACGATTACGCTCTGCGTCGCAACCCTTAGCACCCCGTACCGCCACCATCCGGGCGTGCGGAACCGTGACTGGCTCGTGGTCCTGCTCGCGCTCGCCGTCGTCGTCGCCGGGGCGGCCCTGTTCCTCGGCGACGGCGCCGAACGGACCACCGTCACGTTCGCCGACGGCGAGAACGGCACCGAGCTCGCGACCGTCTCGGTGAACGTCTCCGACAGCTACGACGAGCGCTACACCGGGCTGAGCGACCACGACTCCCTCGGCGCCGACGAGGGGATGCTGTTCGTCCACCCCCGGGAGGCGACCCACGGCTACGTGATGCGGGACATGGCGTTCCCCATCGACATCGTGTTCGTCGCCGAGAACGGCACCGTCACGACGATCCACCACGCCGAACTCCCGCCGGCGGGCGAGGACAGCCCCACCTACGAGGGGTACGGGAAGTACGTCGTCGAACTCCCGTACGAGTACACCACCGACCACGGGATCGAGGTCGGCGACCGCGTCGAGATCCCCGAGGAACACCGAAAGGCCGAGGTTTGAGCGGCCCGACCTCGACCTGTGACTGACGACGCCGTCGACGCCCTCGCCGATCGCGAGGGCTGGACCGCCGAGGGGTTCGCCGCCCGCGTCCACTACCGCGGCGACGGCGACCGCTACAGCATCGAGTACTACGCGCCCAGCGACTGCGTGCTCTACTGGCGGGTGAAAGGCGACGGGGAGACCGCCGTCCCCGTGGGCCGCGACACCGTCCCCGACCCCCTCCGCGCGCGGATCCGCGAGGACCTCGCCGCCGCCGGCGTCGACCCCGGCGTCGAGGACCGGCCGCTGTGAGGCGCGCCCACACGCCACACCCCACCAGAAACTACTTTCTTCCCCGGGTCGCTCAGTCGATACCGGCGAAATCGCCCGGCTCACCCCGACGACAGCGTGTTTCGATTCGTAAAGGTTTTTCAACGCACCTCTCGTCGCAACTCGTAAGAAATGTCACACCCCGCTGACGAAGACGACCCCTTCGAGGACATCCGGGAGAAGACGGATAATCCGATGCGGCGGTTGTTCGCCGAGTACGGGGCCAAGTACAAGTCCTACTTCGGCCTCGGCCTGTTCGGTAGCGTCGCCGCCCGCATCCTGGACCTCCTCCCCCCGCTCCTGCTCGGTATCGCCATCGACGCCATCTTCCGGGACAACCGCCCCTACGACCTGCCGATCGTGCCGCAGTCGTGGCTCCCCGCCACGACCGAGGGGCAGTTCTGGTTCACGATCGGCGCCATCGCCTTCGCCTTCTTCGGCGGGTCGGTGTTCCACTGGATCCGGAACTACGGCTGGAACTCCTTCGCACAGAACATCCAGCACAACGTCCGGACCGACACGTACGACAAGATGCAGCGGCTGAACATGGACTTCTTCGCCGAGAAGCAGACCGGCGAGATGATGTCCATCCTCTCGAACGACGTGAACCGGCTCGAACGGTTCCTCAACGACGGGATGAACTCCGCGTTCCGCCTCTCCGTGATGGTGGTCGGTATCGCCGGCATCCTGTTCTGGCTCAACCCCCGGCTCGCGGCCATCACGCTGCTGCCGATCCCGATCATCGCCGTGGTGACGTACAAGTTCATCGACATCATCCAGCCGAAGTACGCCGACGTGCGGAAGACGGTCGGCCACCTCAACAGCCGACTGGAGAACAACCTCGGCGGCATCAAGGTGATCAAGACGTTCAACACGGAGAGCTTCGAGTCCGAGCGCGTCGACGACGTGTCGATGGACTACTACGACGCCAACTGGGACGCCATTACCACCCGGATCAAGTTCTTCCCGGCGCTGCGGGTCATCGCCGGCGTCGGTTTCGTCATCACGTTCGCCGTCGGCGGGCTCTGGGTGCTCGGCGAGGCGCCGCTGTGGATCACCGGCGGCCAGGAGACGCTCGACGAGGGGGTGTTCGTCTCGTTCATCCTCTACACCCAGCGGTTCATCTGGCCGATGGCGCAGTTCGGCTCGATCATCAACATGTACCAGCGGGCTCGGGCCTCCAGCGCCCGGATGTTCGGCCTGATGGACACCCCCTCCCGGATCGTCGAGGACCCGGACGCCGATGAGCTCGAGGTCACCGAGGGCCGCGTCGAGTACGACGACGTGAGCTTCGGCTACGACGAGGAGACCATCGTCGACGACATCAACTTCGAGGTCGAGGGCGGCAACACGCTCGCGCTCGTCGGCCCGACCGGGGCCGGGAAGTCGACGGTCCTCAAACTCCTCCTCCGGATGTACGACGTGGACGAGGGGTCGATCGAGATCGACGGCCAGGACATCCGCGACGTGACGATCCCCTCGCTCCGGAAGAAGCTCGGCTACGTCTCCCAGGACACGTTCATGTTCTACGGGACGGTGTCGGACAACATCGAGTACGGCACGTTCGGCGCCGACCACGAGCAGGTCGTCGAGGCCGCCAAGGCTGCCGAGGCCCACGAGTTCATCATGAACCTCCCCGAGGGGTACGAGACGGAGATCGGCGAGCGCGGGGTGAAGCTCTCGGGCGGCCAGCGCCAGCGGCTCTCCATCGCCCGCGCGATGCTGAAGGACCCCGAGATCCTGATCCTCGACGAGGCGACCTCCGACGTGGACACGGAGACGGAGATGCTGATCCAGCGCTCCATCGACAAGCTCACCGAGGACCGCACGACGTTCGCCATCGCCCACCGGCTGTCGACGATCAAGGACGCCGACCAGATCCTCGTGCTGGAGGACGGCCAGATCGCCGAGCGCGGCACCCACGAGGAGCTGATCAGCGAGGACGGGCTGTACGCCCACCTCTGGGGCGTGCAGGCCGGCGAGATCGACGAGCTCCCCGAGGAGTTCATCGAGCGCGCCCAGGAGCGCCACGCGCAGGCCGACGTCGACGTGGACGACGACTGA
>SDGW01000624.1_pt1 | contig 14830 bp, 14 predicted proteins | sample 2873831 | NCBI WGS metagenome assembly SDGW01 (sample SAMN08132700, study PRJNA421101) | hypersaline lake metagenome | isolation source: celular fraction 0.22 microns magnesium sulfate-rich crust from ephemeral... | place: Spain: Penahueca Lagoon, Toledo | collected 2011-07
CCGTAGTACTCGTCGAGTTCCCCCGGCGCGACGTGGTGGTTCTTCGACCCCCCGCCGGAGGCCGTCCCCTCATCCGTGCTACCGCCGCCGCTGAGCGCGTCGAGACAGCCCGCCGACGCGGTCGCCGCGCCGACCGCCGCCCCTGCCTTCATGAAGTCGCGCCGGTCGACCGACAGGCCCGGGAGCGACAGCGACACGTCCTCGTCGGCGTCGTCGTCGTGCTCCTCGCGGACCGCCGACAGTTCCCGCTCGTGCCCCTCGATCGTATCGTCGGTGTCGCCAGTGTGTTCGGTCATGGGTGGATGCGCGCTGATCCGATCGCCGGATCAGTTCACAGGTACAGGTATGACGATCACATATAAACGGCCGACGAGGATTCTCGGAATCCGGTTGTCGTTCTCAGATCGCCGGAATGCGGGCGAACACGTTCGGGAGAAGTGTAGGGATGGTGCGTGAAACCTGTATCACCTGCGTTGTACGGGTCCGTGCACGTGGGTCCGTGACCGGGCGTGATTGCGAAGCTGGACGAAATCGTCGACGATCAGGGTCGAGAGCATAGAAGCGGGGAGTCCGGTGCCCGGTGTTACGAACCGAGCGCGTTCTCGAGGGCGGCAGTATCGAGATACTCTTGGAAGCGCGTGATGCTCCCGTCTTCGAGGTCGAGGACGTGGGCGAACGGGTACTCGACTGTCTCACCGGTGTCGGCGGCCGTACCGTGGGCCGTGCCCACGGCGACGACCGTATCCCCGCCGTCGATGAATCGGTCGATTTCGAGCTGTAAATCGTCGATCTCCGACACGACGTGTTCGAAGAACTCCCCCACTTCCGCGCGGCCGTGATAGGTCCCACCGAAGCGCATTCCGTCGGGACAGATCCACTCGATGTCCTCGTCGAACGTCGCCATCGCCGCCTCGAAATCGCCGTCGTTGAACGCCTCGTAGCCCTCACGGGCGATCTCCACGTTGTTTCGTTGCTGAGAGCTCATTGTCTCGCTACCGATCTGAAAAGTCGGACCTCAGCGCGATAGTCCTTCTCGCCAGGTCACGACGAAGTAGTAGTCCCCATAGTGACTCTGTGGCTGATGTGTTGAGAGGATGGGTACTCGATAACACCCCTGTATCGACCACTCACGGCCGGCTGATTTCAAGTGAGGACTCCTGAATGGTTCCGTCTCGGCTACCGGGCAGACCCTGACGAGAAGATCTTCTACGTCCTTCGCGTCCGGAAGCGGGGCGGGGATGCGTACCGCAGCGACGACTGAGTAGTCGCCCCGGACCGCCGCAGATTCAGTCGCCCTCCGCCGCGCTCGGTACGCCGTCCTCGGGATCGGCCGCGGGGGCGCCCAGATGCTCCGCCACCGTCCGGCGATTGACCTCGCCGATCCGGTCGGCGACGTCGTCGACCATCTCGAAGAGGTCGTCCTGGACCGGACTGTCGTCGTCGCGGACCGTCGGACCGTCGCTCCCCTCGCTGTCGAAGTCCGGATGGACGGGGAGCTTCGATAGCACGGGCACGTCGTAGTCCTCGCGGATCTCCGAGCCGCCGCCCTCGCCGAAGACGCTGTGGGTCTCCTCGCACTCGGGGCAGTGGTAGGCGCTCATGTTCTCGACGACGCCCAGCACCGGCGCGTCGTGGTCGGCGAACAGGCGCAGGCCCTTGCGCGCGTCGGCGACGGCCATCTCCTGGGGCGTCGTGACGATGACCACGCCAGCGACGGGGAGGCGCTGCAGCAGGTTCAGCGAGGCGTCGCCCGTGCCGGGCGGGAGGTCGACGACCAGGTAGTCGAGCTGGCCCCACTCGACCTCCTCGACGAACTTCATCATCACGTTGTTGACCATCGGCCCCCGCAGCACGGCGGGCTGGTCGTCGTCCTCGGGCATCATGTGGTCGGTGCTCATGACTCGCACGCCGTCGGAGGCGGGCGGCACGATCTCGCCGTTCGGCGTCACGCCCGGTTCGTTCTCCGTCGGGAGCAGGCGCGGGACGTTGGGGCCGTGGACGTCGGCGTCGAGGATGCCCACTCGGGCGCCGCGGTCGTTCAGCCCCGCGGCGAGGTTGGCGGCGACGGTCGTCTTCCCGACGCCGCCCTTGCCCGAGGCCACGGCGATCACGTTGCGCACCCCGGGGAGGACCTCCTCGTCGAAGCCGTGGTCCTCGCCGACGCGCGCGCTCAGGTCCGGCTCCAGGCCGGCATCCTCGACGACGTCGCGGATCTCGTTGCCGATGTCGATCTCCGCCGGCGCGTAGGGCGCGTTGAACGCCAGCGAGATCTCGGCCGTCCCGTCGCGGATCCGCACGTCGTTCACGAGGCCCATCGACACGACGTCGCCGTCGTTCAGCGGGTCCTCGACTGTCTCGAGTCGGTCCTCCAGTTCTGCTTCGGTGACGGTCATGATGTGGTGTGTCGCGGTTCGCAGTCGGTTCGAGTCAGTATGCGAGCGATGCGCCGCCCCTCAGAAGAAGGCGGCCTTGATCACCATCGTGGCGACGAACAGGCCGCCCCACAGGGCGGTCGTCAGCCCGACGACGTACCCGACGCCGAGCAGGCCGGTCGAGCGATCGCTGGGGTCGCCGACGAACCAGGCGATCAGCATCAGGTACACCGGGGCCAGCACGATGCCGAAGATCAGGTACGTCCCCGGGCCGACGAACGGCAGCGTGTAGCCGGCCGAACTGGCCAGCGCGGGCAGAGTGAGCGTCATTCGATCACCTCCTCGTGGTCGTCCTCGATGGCGTGTAGTTCGACCACCGGGATGACCTTCGAGACGGCCAAGAAGAACAGCACGACGATGCCGACCGTCCCGACGACGGCGGACAGCTCCACCGGCGAGGGGATGTAGGTGCCCGGGACGCCGTCGTACAGCGAGAAGTGGGCGTGCTGGAGCCCCTCGACGACGAACAGCGTCTTCTCGATCAGCGTCCCGACCAGCACGCCGAAGGAGGCGACGACCATCGCCCGGATGCTGAAGAGCGAGGGCTTCAGCGCCGACGCGAAGATGTACGCCAGCGCCAGGCCGACCAGCCCGATGGCGACCCAGTAGATGGGCGTCGAGAGCTTCACCTCGGTGGCGTGCTGGAGCCGGGTCGGCGCGGCGAAGATCCCGGTCATGACCTGCTGGAGCTGCAGCCAGAGGAACATGAGGCTGAAGAAGCCGAGCCACGTGGCCAGTCCGCGGAACACCGCCTCGGGGATCAGCTCCTCCCAGCCGTACGCCCGGCGGAAGGCGGCGGCGATGATGACGATCCCGGCCACCGCGGAGGTCAGCGCGATGGAGAGGAAGGACGGCCCCTGGACGCCGCCCGCCCAGCCGGCCATCGACGGCAGCAGGGCGAACAGCCACGGGATGACCCCGCCGTGCAGCAGCAGCGGCGCCATGATGATGATCGCGAACGCGACCCACCAGACCATCCGCTCGACGACCTCGTCCTCGCGCTCGGTGTAGCCGATCGTCAGCGCCTTGTACAGCGGTTCGAGCCGGTCCGGCAGGCGGTCGCGCAGGCGGTGGACGTCGTACCGGATCGTCAGCAGCAGGTAGGTCGCCGTCAGCACGAAGTAGGCGGTGATGACGGTGACGTCCCACATCAGCGGCGACCACTGGACCCGGGTCGGCCACGCCGGGAGGACGCTCGTCACCAGCCTGTCGGGTCGGCCAACGTGGATCAGGATGAAGAGCCCGGCGCAGGTCAGCGCGGCGATGGTGAGCAGCTCGGCCATCCGCGCCACGGGCTGGTAGCGGTCCAGTCCGATCAGCCGGACCGCCGCCGACAGGATGATCCCGCCGTGGGCGATGCCGACCCACCAGATGAACGCGCCGATGTACAGGCCCCACGGCACGCCGCCGCCGGAGCCCCAGTCGGCGAGGTGGGTGACGATCAGCCCGTGTTCCAGCTGCTGGACGTAGAAGAACAGCCACAGCCCGACGGCCGCGAGCCCGGCCACGAGAGCGGCGAGTTCGCCCTTCGAGCGCGACTGGATCGGCCGCACCAGGGTGTCCCTGCTCACGTGGGAGACGTCGGTGCTCACGCCTCCTCACCCCCGTCGGTCGCCATGGCACCGTTGTCCAGTACCTCCTTCCGGTCGTCGGTGAGCCCCATCTCCTCGTAGGTGACGGGCCCCTCGACCTGCTCGGCGTCCTGCGAGGGCTCGTTGCCGATGTAGTGGACGTTCGGGTCGGTGCCGCGCTCCTCCATGAGCTGGAAGGTCGAGATGGTGTGCTCCGTCCGGTTCGGGAACTCCTCGAGGTCGTTGTCCTGCGCGTCGCGGTACTGGTCGAGGTGCTGGTTCGGGGCGCTCTCATCGTCGTTGAGGTCGCCGAAGTGGATCGCGTCCATGGCGCAGGCCTCCTCGCAGGCGGTCGTGCCGACCTTCTCCTCGCCCATGGCGCCGTCCTGCCGGTCGACGCAGAAGGTGCACTTGCCCATCACGCCCTTCGGTGGCCGGGCGCCGACCCACTTGCCCCGGTCGTCGATCTGGTTCTCGTCGGGGATCTCCGAGTCAGGCACGTCGGGCTCGCCCCACTGGAAGTAGTTGACCCCGTACGGACAGGACACCTCGCAGTAGCGGCAGCCGATGCAGATGTCGTAGTCCGTCAGTACGAGGCCGTCCTCCTCGCGCGTGTGGCGCGCGCCGACGGGACACACCTTCGTACACGGCGAGTCCGTGCAGTGCTGGCACGGCCGGACGAGGAAGTTCTCGTCCTGGTGGTTCTCGTCCTGGTATGTGAAGACGTACATCCAGTTGGCGCCCCGCGAGAGGCCGTGCTCCTGCGAGCAGGCCGCCATGCAGGCGAGGCAGCCGTCGCAGTTGTTCAGGTTGATCACCATCCCCCAGCGGGTGCCGTCGCTCTGCGTCGGCGTGTCGCCGCCCGGACCGTTCTCTGCGGCCGCGCTGCCACCGGCGAACGCGCTCAGCGCCGCGGCGGCTGCACCGCCCTTCTTCAGCAGCTCCCGGCGCGAGACGTCCTCGTCGTCCGCCAGGTCGAGCAGTCGCTCCCGGACGCCGTCCGGGTCGTCGGCGTCCGCGACCACCTCCCCGTCGAGGTCGTCGCGCAGTTCCGGGAGTTCCCGGGCGTCCTGCCCGAACTCGTCGAGGACGTCCCCGTGGTACCGGTCGAAGAACTCGGCCTCGGACAGCTCGCCCGCCGCGACGCGCTGGGCGTCCTTCGCCATCTCCAGCCCGAGCTCCGTGTCGTACTCCGTGTCGTCCAGTAACCGTTCCATCCGATCCTCGTCGAAGGACTCCGGCCGGTCGTCAGGCAAGCGCCCTCACCTCCGTCGCCCCTGCACACGTCCGTCCGCGGCTGTGATCGATCATGTGACAGTCACTGGTCCGTGGCACGCTGACGGTGTTGAGTACCGCCGACGGTTGCAAGCCGCTGAGAACCGGGGGGAAGATGTTCACCCCGGTAGTAAAGGGTGAGGAAGTGGTGCTTTCCGGGCACCTCGTGAGTCGCTTCGGGGTAAGGAGCGGCCGTTCGCACAACTCGCTGGACGGAGCCCACTCGTCCCGAAATCGAAGACGCCGGGGCGGTCTCGGGGTCGATCCACGCCCCGGCAAAGGCAAGGTCAGGCCTTACCCCTCGCACGTCCCTACGTCGATACATGAGTGACGAAAGGACAGAGGCGTGGTCTGACCGGGACGACGACGTCTACGCCGACGAGAGCTACGACGACGACGAGTACGCCTACCGCACCGACGACGAGGGGACCTGGCTCGACGAGGGGCTGATCTCGCTGACCATCATCGCCGGCGTCATCCTCTTCCTCATCCCCGAGCCAGCGACGTCCGGTCTCGGCGTCTTCCTCATCGTCGCCGGCGCTATCGCGTGGGTGATCGACTGGGCCATGTAGGTTGCGAATACGGCGTAAGTCGAGGCGTCGTCACGCCAGGTCGTCGATTTCGTCGAGCGCCTCGGTGGCGACGTCGCCCAGCTCGCCGGCCTCGATGTGGGAGTAGCGCTCGCGGACCATCTCCTCGGAGTTGTCCAGGTAGCGGGCGGCGACCGTGTAGCCGAACGCGCGGACGAGCACCTCGCCCATCCCGCGGCGGCCGCCGTGGGGGGCGAGGTAGTCGTGCTTCGGGTGATCGACGTCGACGTCGGCAGATTCGGTGAGGCGCTGGAGGATCGAGCGCGCGCCGTCGGTGGTGATCGAGGGCGGACGGACGTCCTCGTCCAGAGCGAGCAGGAGATCCCGGGCGTACTCCTCGCGGCGCTCCTCGATCTCGTCTGGTCTCCGGCCGCGGTCTGCCAGCTCATCACGGACGAGGTCGGCCAGCGTCCGCTGGTCGAGCGTCGGGAACACGGGCCACCGCTCGGTCGGCGGGTCCACCAGCTTCCGGTAGCTCCGCAGCGGCCCGATCACCGGGTCCGGGAGGCTGGCGGCGTCCCACTGCTGTTTCTTCCGGTAGACGGTCATGCTCCCGTCGTCGAGGTCGAGCTCCTCCCAGCGGACGCCGCGCCGGCGCGGGTCGTCGCGATCGCGGAGCAGTTCGCCCACGCGGACGGCGGTGTACGCGAGCACGAACACGAGCGCCCTGTCCCGCGCCGCCTTCAGTGCCGCGTACCGCGCCCGCTGGCGCTCCGTCGGGTCGACGTCGTCCGGGAGCGTCGCAAATGCCTCGATGGCCTCGCGGGCCCGCTCGTCGACGGACCGCGTGATGGCGTGGCGCTGCTCGGGCGTCCAGGCCTGCTGGTCGCCGGGCTTGCGGCCGTCGTCCTCCGGCAGCGGCGCCGTCGCGCTCGCCCGCTGGGCGTAGTGAGCCTCCAGGTACCCCTCGTTGACGCACCACCCGCACCACGCCGAGACGTAGCGGTAGTAGGTCTGGACGGTGTTCTGCTTCAGCCCGCGGTCGCCGGCGAGGTGGCGGGCGTACTCGCGGAAGACGCGCTCGTCGAGGTCGGCGAACGTCGGGTCGCGGTCGGCGTCGGGGGGCGTGATCCCGGTCCAGCCGTCGCCGCCGCGGTCGCCGGCGGCCCACTCCGCGAACCGCTCGAGCTCGCGGGCCGCGTTCCGCCGGTAGTTGCCGCCGTCGCCGCCGCGGCCCTTCCCCTTGTCCTGCAGGTAGCGGTCAAATGTCTCCGCGAGTGGCCGGTCGATCCTGTCTCGTCTGGTGTTATCTGGGGTCATCGTTCGTCGTTCGAGTACTGGTACGTCGGGCGGACGTCCTTGAGGAGTTCTTCGACGATCTCCCAGAGGATCAGGGACGGGGTGTCGTGCTCGAGCGAGACGCCCCATCGATCCGCTTCAATGTCGGCCGTATACTGGAAGTGCGCCCGGCCGAGATCGGGATGATCCTCGTCCTGATGCCAGCCCGCGTGAAAGCCCGTATTCGGATCGGTGTAGTTGATTCGGAACCAGTCGTCCGGGTCCTGCCGATACCAGGCGACGACCAGTTCCGGCGAATCCGGTCCCGTCGGCGGGTCGAGACGGGCCGGGTCGAAGACCGCTCGCAACTGCTCGGCCTCGATATCGTCCGGCACATACTCGACCGCCGTGATCTGGGGAACGCGGTCGAGGACGTCCCGCTTCAGCTGGGCGTAGCGGTTCGCGTTCGGATCGCCACCGGGATGCGGGACGGACATCCGTCAGGCCTCGCCGGGCTCGGTCGCTGGGGCCAGGAAGTCCCACTCGCGGACGGCGAAGCCGACGATCCGGATCCGGCGCTCGAGCTGTTCCCACTCCCGGGCGACGTCGCGGCGACGGTCCACCTCGTCGGCGTCGAGGTCCCTGTCGGCGATCGTTCCCCGAAGCTGGTTCGGTGACTCGACGTCGAACTCGTCCTCCCAGTCCCGGATCCGCGCCTTCATGTCGGCGAGGCGGTCGGTGAGCTCCTCGACGGTGTGCCCGCTGTCCCGGAGGCGCATCGCCTCCTGCATCGCCTGGCGGCGGTAGTCGGGATAGTACGTCGTGTGGGTGCCGCTGTTGTCTCGACGGAGAACCCCGTCTTCGACGAGCCGTTCCAGAACTCGCCTGGTCGGCTCGTGAGACCAGCCCGCTTCGGAGGCGATCCAGTTCGCCGTCCGCGGCTCCGACAGCTGCCGGGCGACCATTCGAACCCGATCTTCGCCCGTGGTCTGACGGTCCACGAGCCCACCGTCGGAATCCGATTCGTCCGCGGTCATGTACTACGGTTCGCACCGTATGTAAATATAGGTTGAGGAGATTCGTGTTATATCGAAGATAATAGTCAGTTACGTCAGGAGTGGGGTCCAGCACGGATCCAGGAATCGAGGATCACCCATTCGGCTCCGCGACAAAGCAGCACCGTGCAGTAGTTTTTCACTTCGCACACGGGGAGTCAGAATCGCCCGTCGCGAGCAATACTGTCAGCCGTATGTTGGCCGCCAAAGCATCGGGCCCACTTCTCGTCGAAACATGTCCTGACGGCGACAGATCGTTTGGATACGACCATCTGACATTTCCGTGTCGCAGGCGAAGAGAGGCCATGAGTGACCGACCGCCCGACGAACGCGACCGCGCGACCGCGCGACCGCGATCACCCGGCGGGCGCTCCTCGCGGCGGGCGTGGTCGGGTTCGGCTTCAGCGGGCTGATCGACGTGCTCGTCCTCCACCACGTGCTCCAGTGGCACCACCTCCTCTCCGGGATCTACCCGATGGACACGCTGGCCGGCCTGCGGACCAACGTCTTCGCGGACGGGCTCTTCTCGATCGCGATGGTCGTCGTCATGGCCACAGGAGCGGGGCTCCTCTGGCAGTCAGAGCGCCGAACCCCCGCTCCGCTGGCCGTGCGACCCCTGGCCGGCGCGGCGGTCGTCGGCCTCGGCGTCTTCGACGTGTTCGACGCCGTCGTCGACCACGCCCTGCTGGGCCTCCACCAGCCCGTGGGACCGGGTGGACGACCCCTCTCGTTCGGCGGGCCGTACAACTTGCACTGGATCGTCGTCAGCCTCCTGTTCGTCGCCGCGGGGTACTACGTCTACAGGACGGGACTGCGAGAACGTGACCGCGACGTGGAGGAGCGGGCGTGATCGGCCGGATTCGTCCCGCTGGACTCGGTGGACTAGCGCTGCTCCTGCTGCTACACGGCGCCGCGTCGAACGCACCGATTCCGCACTGGCTCGTCCTGCTCGTCGTCGTCCCCGTTCTCTGGCTCATCGCTCTCGGGACCGTGCGCGTGGTGGACCGACTGTTGCAGCGGTTCGATTGACGGAGACAGCCGGTAGTCGGCGTTCCATCACGGGCTGAAGTGCTCTCGACCGCTGCGAACCGCGATCGTCCGTGCCGCTGGATTCGTCGCCAGGCCCGCTCCGCCGGACCGTACGCTACGGCTTCGACTCGCAGTCCGGGCGGACTACCGTCACTCGTTTACCGCCGTCAGTCCTCGCTTTCGTACCACCAAGTACAACAGTAGTTGTAAAAATATATACGGACACCTGTAGGTAACATCGAGACACGTATGAACGTCTCTCCGAGCGCTTCGTTGTTACTCACCGGCACGAAGCGACGTACCGCCGCTCTCCGGGGCGACTCCGAGGGGAGTCGGGGCCTGATCCATCGACCGAGCTACCGGACTGTCCGCGACGCCCTCCGGCGGCCCCTCGCCGGGCGGCAGGACGGGACAGACGACGCGGTCGCATCGCGACGACGGACGGTGCTCGACAAGTGATGGGGCCGAGAGAGTGCGCCGGTGCGTCGACGGACGCCGACGAGCCCGACGCCTATCCGCAGTTACGTGGCGAGCTCTTCGAGCGAGTCCAGCGCGCCCACCTGTTCGAGGACTCGAAGCGCTTCGTCGACAGCGTCCCGACCGAGGACGCCGAGGTCATCCGCCGTCGGTTCCGCGAGCGGCGCGACGACGCCGACTTCGACCTCCGCGCGTTCGTCGACGAACACTTCGAGATCGTCGGCGACGTGTGCCCCGATCCGGCCGACAGGTCGAACGCGAGCCCGTTCGGTGACAGCGGCGACCGCCCCGAGTCGATGGAGGCGCACATCGATCGGCTCTGGCCGCACCTCACGCGGACGCCTGCCGAGCCCGTCGAACGCGACTCGCTCGTCTCGCTGCCAGAGCCCTACGTCGTCCCCGGCGGCCGCTTCCGGGAGCTGTACTACTGGGACAGTTACTTCACGGCCGAGGGACTGACCGCCTGCGATCGGCTCGAGCGCGTCGAGGACCTCGTCGAGAACATGGCCAGCCTGATCGATCGATTCGGGTTCGTCCCGAACGGGAACCGCGTCTACTTCGCCAGCCGGTCGCAGCTACCGCTGTTCGCCGCCACGGTCGGGATCCTCGTTCGGGAGCGCGGCGTCGACGCCGCCCGTCCGTACCTCGACCGGATCGAGCGCGAACACGCGTTCTGGATGGACGAGGCAGCGGACCTGTCCGCCGACGAGCCGGCCCGCCGCCGAGCGATCCAGCCAGGCGAGGACGCCGACCGGGTGCTGAACCGCTACTGGGACGACACTCCGGCGCCCCGCGAGGAGTCGTGGCGCGAGGACCGCGCCGTCGCCAAGCGAGCGTCCCGCGACGAGCGGCGACTGTACCGCGACATCCGCGCCGCCTGCGAATCGGGCTGGGACTTCAGCAGCCGGTGGCTGGCCGATCCCGATAGGTTCGAGACGATCCGGACGACCGAGCTCGTCCCGGTCGATCTGAACGCCGCCCTGTTCGACGTCGAGCGGAAGCTGGCCCGGTGGCTCGCGGCGACCGGCGAGAGCGAGCGGGCAGAGCGGTACCGCGAAGCGGCCGCCCGCCGCCGGGATGCGATCGACGAGTACTGCTGGGACCCCGACGCGGCGTTCTACTTCGACTACTGCTGGACCGACGGCGAACGCACCGACGTCCGTTCGCTGGCGGCGGTCGCGCCGCTGTTCTTCGGGTGCTGTTCGGACGCGCAGGCCGCCGCGGTCGCCGACGCGCTCGCCAAGCAGTTCCTGGCCGACGGCGGACTGGTGACGACGCTCCGCGAGACGGGCGAACAGTGGGACAGTCCGAACGGTTGGGCGCCGCTGCACTGGTTCGCCATCCACGGACTGCGCCGGTACGGCCACGACGACCTGGCCGACGAGATAGCCGACCGCTGGCTGTCGCTGAATCGCGCGGTCTTCGAGCGGTCCGGCAAGCTCGTCGAGAAGTACAACGTCGTCGACACCGACCTGGTGGGCGGCGGTGGCGAGTACCCGCTACAGGACGGGTTCGGGTGGACCAACGCCGTCGCCGTGGCGCTGCAGCGCTCGGACGACCGCCAACTCGCCGAGTCGCCCGTCGGTAGCGCGTAGGCACAGAAGCGGTTCGATCGGCGCCTCGACCGTCGCGGTACGCCGAGAGAGACGGCGGTCCGCAGAGCGCGAAGTCGTTTACCAGGAGTCCTCTACTTCTATCGTACACTAGAAATTCTTACAAATATGTCGTGGGCAAGATGGCGTGCGGATACTCGCAGCCGAACCACATCAGGAACTGAGCGCTCCGACCGTCCAAAGGCCGTTAGAGACGATATCGGCAGGTGCGCCGTCACGTCAATGCAGTTACAGTCTGTACCGGCTACAGCCGATACTGATCGACGCCGGATTAGCACATCTGGTGGTCTGATCCGTCTGCACGGTAGCGTCGCCTGAGTAGACGATCCCAGTGCAGTCGTCTCGCCCGAGACCGAACTCCGGAAGGCTACGACCGATATATCAGATTTAGTTCCATCATCTCATTTTGATACGTCTGGTGGTCGATCGACCGAGTCCTGCCCGGAAGACGCGAGGACGTCGACGACCGGGCTGGCGAACGACGGCACCGGTCCAGCGACGGGCGCGTCCCTCGGACCCCCGGTCGCGGAGAGGGATCCCCGCGAAGCGCCGGAAACGCGCTTCAGCGGTCGGGCACGACGAACACCCGGAGGTCGTTGACGTTCGTCCCGGTCGGGCCGGTGACGATCGCACTGTCCCGGCGTTCGAGGAAGGTCCCGGCGTCGTTGTCCGCGAGGGCGGCCCGCGCCTCCCCGACGGGTTCGGCCGTCGCGCTCGTCGCGATACCGCCGGCGGCCTCCGCGTTGCCGTCGATGCCGTCGGTGTCGACGCCGGCGACGACGACGTCGGGCTCGGACAGTTCGAGCGCCGCGCTGAGCACGAACTCCTGGTTGGGCCCGCCGACGCCATCGCCGCGGATCGTGACCGTGGTCTCGCCGCCGGAGAGCAGGACGGCCGGCGGTTCGATCGGGGTTCCGGTGTCGGCGCACTCCTCCGCGACGCCGGCGAGGACCTTGGCGGCCTCCCTGGCCTCGCCGCGGACGCGCGAACTCAGGACAAGCGGGTCGTAACCGGCTTCGCGGGCGGCCTCTGCGGCCGCGTCCATCGCGGTGTGGCTGTCGGCGACCACGTGCTGGGTCACCCCGTCGAAGACGGGATCGCCGGCACCGGGCGTCTCCGGGTACTCCCCGTCGGCGCCCGCCCGGAGCCGCGCGTCGACTGCGTCGGGCACGTCGACGTCGTATCTGTCGAGGACCTTGAGCGCGTCGTCGAAGGTCGTCTCGTCCGGCGTCAGCGGTCCGCTCGCGACGACGTCGAGCCGGTTGCCGACGACGTCGCTGAACACGAGCCCCACGGTCCTCGCGGGCGCGGCGGCGGCCGCCAGCCGGCCGCCCTTGAGGTCGGAGCAGTGCTTGCGGACGGCGTTGATCTCGCCGATGGCGGCGCCGCTCTCGAGCAGGGCCTCGGTCGTCGCCTGGAGGTCGTCGAGGTCGATCCCCTCGGCTGGCGCGGGCATGAGCGCGCTGCCGCCGCCGGTGACGAGCGCGAGGACGAGGTCGTCGGGCCCGGCCGACGTCGCGAGTTCGAGCAGCTGCCGCGTGCTCTCGACGCCGCGCTCGCTCGGGACGGGGTGATCGCCCGGCAGGACCTCGATCCGCTCGGGCTCCGCGGGGTTGTCGGTGACGACCGCGCCGCGGTCGATGCGGTCGCCCAGGACGTCCTCGAGGGCACTCACAGCGGTAGCCGCCGCGTTGCCGCCGCCGACGACGACCACGTCCTCGTAGTCGTCGAGGTCGTACCGTTCGCCGTCGACTACCAGTTCCGAGCCGTCGAGCGACACCCGCTCGTCGATCACCGTCGCGGGCGTCGCGGCCCGGATCCCGGCGGCGACGCACTCCAGCGCGAGCCGGCAATCCGGGTCCGCGACCGAATCGATGTCTGGAATCACGTCCGTGAGTGCGGCACACTACCACATAGTACTCCCGCCTCTCCGGCGGTGCCGGTCGCGGCGTCCGTCGGACGAGTAGTTTTTTACCCGTCCGGGTGGCACCTCGTGCCACGCAGATGTCAGCAGTCGACCCCCCGTCCACAGCGACCCGTGTCGCATCGCACCTCCGCTCGCTCGACGTCGACGGCCAGTCCTGGATCACCGGCGTCGCGATCAACGGGCTCCTCGCCGAGGGGAGCGAGGACTCGATCGGGAGAGCCGGGTCGCTCGTCGACACGGCCGTCGCCACGCAGGACGACGGCGGCCAGCTCGGCTACGGCCCGAGCTACCCCATCGAGGTGTTCAGCCACGGCCGCGAGTACGAGGCCAGCTGGGAGCTGACGGTCAAGAAGGCCATGAACACCAACAACACGACCGCCATCGGCCACGGCGTCCTCGACTTCTACGAGCGGACGGGCGACGAGCGCTACCTCGACGCGGCGACCGGGGAGTACGAGTCGCTGCTGTCCTTCGACCGGACGGAGACCGGCGGGATTCCCCACCACGACCCGGACACGGCCGGCGTCAAGTCGCTGTGGATCGACTCGGTGTACATGATGTGTCCCTTCTTCGCCCGGTACGGGGCGGCCGCCGACGAGCCGGACGCCTACGACGAGGCGGTCGAGCAACTGCTCGTCCACGCGACCCACCTGCGCGACGACCGGACCGGGCTCTTCCGGCACATCTGGGTCGAGGAGCCCGACCACTACCCGCAGGGCACCTTCTGGGCCCGGGGGAACGGCTGGGCCGCCGCGGCGGCCGCCGACGTGCTCGAGCGCCTGCCCGACGACCACCCGCGCCGCGACGAACTGGTCGAGCTGGTCCGGGACCACTGCGAGCCGCTGCTCGACTACCAGGACGGCAGCGGGTTCTGGCACAACCTCGTCGACGACACGGCCACCCCACTGGAGTCGTCCGGGACGCTGATGTTCGCCTACGCGTTCGAGCGGGGCGTCGACCAGGGCGTCCTCGACGAGTTGCGCTTCGCCGACCCGGCCTCGCGAGCCGTCGACGCCGTCACCCGGACCGTCGACGAGGGCGGCGCCGTCGGTCGGGTCGCCGGACCCCCCGGCGGTCCGGAGGCGCCGCTGACGACGACGCCGTACGGCCAGGGCTGGTACCTCATGGCCGTCGCGGCGCAGGACTGAGCGGGAGCGTCCTGGCGCTCCGGGAGCGCGGCGGCCACCGCGGCCGACGGGTACGTTTATTGGAAGCGGTGCCGACTATTTCGGTATGGCTTCCGATCCAGCCGAGGGGACGGCCAGTCAGCTGGCCGTCCCCGAGGAGACCATTCTCGAAGCGTGCGGCGAGACGCCGCTCCCGGAGCTGGGCGTCGTCGAACAGGTGTGGGACACCGATCCGATCCCGACCGACGAGATCGAGGCGTACGCTGCGCGGGCCGTCGACTCGCTCGACTTCGGTGACGTGCCCGAGGGCGGGGAGGTCGCCCTCGGTGCGGGGAGCCGCGGCATCGCCAATCTGCCGGCCATCGTCAGCGGCGTCGTCGACGCGGTCTCTGACGCCGGCTACGAGCCGTTCGTGTTCCCGGCGATGGGGAGCCACGGCGGCGCGACCGCCGAGGGCCAGCGGGAGATGCTGAACGAACTCGGCGTCGACGAGGAGACCGTCGGCTGCGAGATCCG
>SDGW01000625.1_pt1 | contig 14823 bp, 15 predicted proteins | sample 2873831 | NCBI WGS metagenome assembly SDGW01 (sample SAMN08132700, study PRJNA421101) | hypersaline lake metagenome | isolation source: celular fraction 0.22 microns magnesium sulfate-rich crust from ephemeral... | place: Spain: Penahueca Lagoon, Toledo | collected 2011-07
GTTGCTGTCGGAGATTGCACCGGCGATGACCGACCTTCTGGGTGTCCAGCTGCCGACGTTCCCAATCCTCGCCGGGCTCGGACTGGCCTTCGGGGCGATGCTCGGCGACATTGCGGCCTCCTTCCTCAAGCGCCGGACCGGCCGGGAACGGGGCGCCGCCTTCCCGGGGCTGGACCAGCTGGACTTCGTCGTCGGCGCGCTGGCCTGCGTCTGGGTGCTGGCGCCCGGGTGGACCGAAGCGACGTTCACCACCCCGGTGTTGCTCGTCGTGCTCGTCCTCACGCCGCTGTTGCACGTCGTGACGAACGTCGGCGCCTACGCGCTCGGGCTGAAAGACGAGCCGTGGTGAGGAGCACGGGCTCCCGCTGCGGTCGTTTCCCGTTTCGAGACCGAGTGTACGACTGCTGAGCGACACCACGCTCTTGCGGGAAGTGATGTGCTTTTCACAGCGGCCGCGTGAAGGTGGAGTATGAGTACTTCGACGCTGCGACTTGCGACACGCGGCTCCGACCTCGCAGTTCGGCAGGCCGCCACGGTTCGGGACTCGCTCGCGAGCCGACGGCTCACGGTCGAACTTCGCGAGGTCGAGACGACGGGGGACCAGCTCACTGACGAGCTCATCCACCGGCTGGGCAAGACCGGCGCCTTCGTCCACAGCTTAGACGAGAAGGTGCTTTCCGGCGAGCTCGACGCCGCCGTCCACTCGATGAAGGACATGCCGACCGAACGGCCCGACGAACTGGTCGTCGCCGGCGTCCCCGAACGCGCCGCCGCCGAGGACGTGCTGGTGACGCCCGACGGTATCGACCTCGAGGACCTGCCGGAGGGCGCCGTCGTCGGCACGTCGAGCCTGCGCCGGAAGGCCCAGCTGCTCGCCGAACGCCCGGACCTCGTCGTCGAGCCCCTCCGAGGGAACGTCGACACCCGCATCGAGAAGCTGCTTGCGCCGTCGCTCCAGGAAGAACATCAGGAGCGCCACGAGGCCGAAGAGGAACGGAAGGGCGAGGCAGGGGACCCCGACAGCGACTACGAACACCCCTACGAGCAGGACGTCGAGGCGTGGTTCGACGGGCTGGCGGAGCTGGAACGCCGCGCACTCGAACGCGAGCCCGACACCGAGTACGACGCCATCGTGCTGGCGAAAGCCGGGCTGGACCGCGCCGGGCTGACCCACCACGTCGGGACCACGACGCTCGACCCCGAGCAGTTCGTCCCGGCGCCTGGCCAGGGGGCGCTGGCGGTGACGGCCGTCGACGGCGACCTCGCGGCGGATATCAACGACCGACTCGACGACACCCAGACCCGCGCCGAGACGACCGTCGAACGGACGATTCTGGCCGAACTGGGCGGTGGCTGTGTCGCGCCCATCGGTATCCACGCCCGCCTCGCCGGGGGCGTCGTCAGAACCGTCGTCCGGGTGCTCTCCCAGGACGGCACCGAAAACATCCAGGTCAGCCGTGACCTCCCCGTCGAACGCCACATCGACGCGGCCCGGGACCTCGCGGCGGAGCTCGCCGACCGAGGGGCGGACGACCTCATCCAGGCCGCGCGCCGGGATAGCGAGGGGGCCGACGACGACGCCGCGACTGCTCGGGAGGAAGACGAATGAGCGATGATTCACTCGAAGGCAAGAGCGAGTCGACAGTCGGGAAGGTGTATCTCGTCGGCTCCGGGCCGGGCGACCCGGACCTGCTGACGGTGAAGGCAAAGCGGCTGCTGGAGGAGGCCGACGTGGTGCTCCACGACAAGCTTCCGGGCCCCGAAATCCTGGGGATGATTCCCGAGGAGAAGCGCGAAGACGTGGGCAAGCGGGCCGGCGGGGAGTGGACGCCCCAGGAGTACACGAACACCAGACTCGTCGAGACCGCCCAGCAGGGCAACGTCGTCGTCCGGCTCAAGGGCGGCGACCCGACCGTCTTCGGTCGGGGCGGCGAGGAGATGGTCCACCTCGCGGCAAACGACATCCCGTTCGAAATCGTCCCCGGCATCACCAGCGCTATCGCCGGGCCGGAGGCGGCGGGCATCCCCGTCACCCACCGTGACTACGTCTCCTCTGTCTCCTTTGTCACGGGCCACGAGGACCCGACGAAAGACGAGTCGGCGGTCGACTGGGAGGCGCTTGCCAACACCGGGGGGACCATCGTCGTCCTGATGGGCGTGGGCAAGCTCCCCGGCTATACCGACGAACTGCTGAAATACGGGATGGCCCCCGACACCCCCGTGGCACTCATCGAGCGGGCGACCTGGCCCGACCAGCGCGTCGCGACGGGCACCCTCGACACCATCGTCGACGTGCGCGACAGCGAGGGTATCGAACCGCCCGCTATCACGGTCATCGGCGAGGTCGCGGGCGAACGGGAGCGGGTGGTCGAGTTCCTGGAGGGGGCCTGATGCGGGAGACGCCACGGCTCCGGGTCGCGGCGTTCCGGCCCGACGACGAGCGCCTCGCCGACGCCGTCGAACTGCTGGAGTCGCTGGGTGCCGACCCCGTCCCTGACCCGATGCTCGCCGTCGAACCCACCGGCGCGGCCCCTCGTGAGGACTGTGACTACGTCGTCCTGACCAGCAAAACCGGGGTCGAACTGGCCGCCGAAGCGGGCTGGGACCCCGGCGAGGCGACGGTCTGTGCCATCGGCGACTCGACCGCCGCGGCGTTGCGTGAGGCCGGGTACGCCGTCGACGTGGTCCCCGAGGAGTTCTCCTCGACCGGGCTGGTCGAGCGGCTCGCGGCCGAGGTGGCCGGCGCCCGCGTCGAGGTCGCCCGCTCCGACCACGGCTCCGCGGTGCTGACCGACGGGCTCGAGGACGCCGGCGCGTACGTCCACGAGACAGTGCTCTACCGGCTCGTCAGGCCACCCGAGTCCGGCGAGTCAGCACAGCTCGCGGCCGACGGCGAGCTCGACGCCGCGCTCTTTACCTCCTCGCTCACCGTCGAGCACTTCCTCGATGCGGCCGAGGAACGCGGTATCCGGAATGCTGCCCTCGAAGGTCTTTCGGACGCGACGGTCGGGACTATCGGAAATCCCACGAAGGAAACAGCTGAAGCAGCCGGCATCCACGTCGATATCGTCCCAGACCGAGCCGACTTCGAGACGCTAGCTTGCGAGGTCGTCGAGGCGGCCGCCCCGACGCATCACGAGTAGCAGACACGGGTCGGCCGGCCGCCTCAATCGGCCGGCTCGCTCGTTCGCTCCTCGCTCTCGACTTCCGCCCGGAGGGTGTCGAGTTCGTTCTCGACGGAGCGGTCCGTCGAGAGCCTGTCCAGCTCCCGGTCGATGTCGTCGCCCTCCTCGAGGACGTTCTCTAGCTGGCCCGTCTCCTCCAGCTCTTCGAGCGCCGCTGCGCGGGCCTCCATCCGCTCGGTGCGCTCGGTGGCTCGCTCCATCGTCCGGCCCACGTCGTCTATCGTCTCGCCGACGCCGGTGAAGGCCTCGGAGACGCGGGCCGACGCCTCCGCGGCCTCGTACCGGGCCTTGACCGTCTCCTTGCGCGTGCGGAACTGCGCTATCTGGCTCGATAGCTCGGCTCGCTTGCCGACCAGCCGGTCCTGGGTCTCCTGCAAGTTCGCTATCTGCTCGCTGAGCTCGGTAATCTGGGAGACGTGGGCCTGTTTCTTCTCCAGGGCGCGCCTGGCGAGGTCCTCGCGGTCCTGGTGCATGGCCGTTCTCGCTTGCCCGTCGTACTTCTCGACGTTCTCCCGGAGTCGGCGGCGATGTATCTCCAGGCGTTTCTTCTGGGTCGTCACGTCGGCGACAGCCCGCGTGACGTTCTGTAGCTCGTCGCGTAACTGCTCGTAGGAGTAGTCGAGCTCGCTCGCGGGGTCCGAGGCCCGATTTATCAGCGCCGACAGCTTCGAGCGGATGGTGAAGACGAGTCGACCGAGCAGGCTCATCGACCCACCCCGACGGACCGGATTGAGAGAACGCGGCGATGATTCATACATCAGTGTAGGACTGACAATAGGATAATGCCATCGGGAAATACTCGGCTACCGAAGGAACCTCTCTTAGCCGTCTATACGGGATGATATCGGGTTATGGGCCAGTCACAGAGTGCCACCTACCAGTTAATTATCAATCTCAGTTTATTGATATGACTGCCGGTAGTACAGTCACGCATCGATGGAGCGACTCCGCTCGGCAGACGACGTCGTATCGGTCGGGACCCCGGATGACGGGACGTGGTCGGCAATCGACGGCGGGACGGGGCCCGAGAGTTGATGGCAGACGACTGGCCAGTCGTCGCGCTGCTGGCGGCGGTGGGCGTCCTCCTGCTGGTCACCGCCGGAGTGGTGTTGACCGGTGTCTTCGGGCTCTTCGGGTCCGGTGGGGCGGGCGTTGCAACCGAATCGCCAGCCGTGCCGACAACGGAGCCAGCGACGCCTCGCCAGCCGTTCACGCTCGAAACCCGCGCGGTGGAAGAGTGTGGGATGCTGTGTCGCAACGTTACCTCGACGGTGACCAACGAGCAGTCGACGGTCGCACGCGACGTGACCGTCCGCACGCGGCTCTACGCTGGCAACGACACCGGCGGCGAGGTCCGCTGGGAGGGAACCGAGCGAGTGGCTCGACTCGGCGCCGGTGAGACCTACGAGACGACACAGCGGGTCGAACTCCCCCTCGAAGCGGCTCTCGCCATCCGTGATGCCGGCGGCTGGGTGACGATACGAACGACGGTCGAGACCGCCGACCGGTCGGTCACCGTCACCGACCGCCGCGAAGTCAGTTGACGCGTCGGCTTCGACCGCCGCGAAGTCAGTTGACGCGTCGGCTTCGACCGCCGCGAAGTCAGTTGACGCGTCGGCTTCGACCGCCGCGAAGTCAGTTGACGCGTCGGCTTCGACCGCCGCACCTGACGACTGAAGCTTTTTATCGGGAGGCGAACCTACCTCGCCATCATGAGCCTTCCCGTCCCCGCGCTGGCCGACCGCGCGACAGCGTCTGCCGACCGACTCCGTACGGCCGACCGCGTGCTGTTGGCCTCCCACATCGACGCCGACGGGCTGACGAGCGCCGCCATCGCGTCGGCGGCGCTGGCGCGGGCGGGGATTCCCGTCGAGACGGTGTTCAAGAAGCAACTGGACGCCGACGAGATAGCGAGTATCGCCACGAGAGAGGAGGAGACGGTGCTGTTTACCGACTTCGGCTCCGGCCAGTTAGACGTCATCTCCGAGCACGTCGCCGCGGGCGACTTCGGGGCTGTCGTCGCTGACCATCACCAGCCTGCCGACCCGGCCGAGTGCCACCCCGACGCAGTCTACGAGACTGACGGTTACGCCGACTTCGACTACCACTGTAACCCCCTGCTCGTCGGCATCAACGGAGCCTCGGAGCTGTCGGGCGCGGGGGCGGCGTACGTGCTGGCCCGGGCGCTGGAACCCGACGACGGCGACAACCGGGACCTCGCGGCGCTGGCAGTCGTCGGCGCGGTCGGGGACATGCAGGCCGTCGGCGGCGAACTTGTCGGGGCCAACAGCGGTATCGTCGAGGAGGGCGTCGCGGCCGACGTGTTGACCGAGGGGACCGACCTCTCGCTGTACGGCAAGCAGACCCGCCCGCTTCCCAAACTGCTCGAGTACGCGACGGAGGTCCCGATTCCGGGTATCTCGAACGACCAGGCCGGCGCCACCCGCTTCCTGGAGGAGCTGGGGCTGGACCTGAAGCGACAGGGCGAGTGGCGAACCTGGGCGGATCTGACCGACGACGAGCGCCAGACGGTCGCCAGCGCGCTGGTCCAGCGGGCCGTCAAGCGCGGGGTGCCAGCCGGGAAGATAGAGTCCCTCGTGGGGACGACCTACACGCTGACCGCCGAGCCCGAGGGGACCGAGCTCCGGGACGCAAGCGAGTTCTCGACGCTGCTGAACGCCACTGCCCGCTACGAGCGGGCCGACGTGGGACTGGCTGTCTGTCTGGGCGACCGACAGGCGCCACTGGAACAGGCCCGGAAACTGCTCGCGAACCACCGGCGGAACCTCTCACAGGGGCTGGACCTCGTCAAAGAGCGCGGTATCACCCACGCCGAACACGTCCAGTACTTCGATGCCGGCGACGCCATCCGCGAGACCATCGTCGGCATCGTCGCCGGGATGGCGCTTGGCACCGACGGTGTCGACGCCGACAAACCTATCATCGCCTTCGCCGATGCCGACGGCGAGACGAAGGTATCGGCCCGCGCGACCGGCCCGCTCGTGGGCCGTGGCGTCGACCTCTCGGTTGTGATGGGCGAGGCCGCCCGCTCGGTCGGCGGTGACGGCGGCGGCCACGATATCGCCGCCGGCGCGACCGTCCCCGAAGGCGAGGAGGACGCGTTCATCGCGGCCGCCGACGACATCGTCGCCGACCAGCTCGGGTAGGCCCGCCGCGACGGCAACAAGAGCTATAGGTTCTCACATACGATAATTGGGCGAATGGACCGACGCGTGCTGTTCGACGCCCTGCTGGCCGTCGTCGGGGGGCTCCTCGCCTACACCGAAACGTTCGGCTTTGCGGACCCGCGAGCGACGATTCGAGAGATAGTGTCGATTCTCTCGAATCTGGACGTCCGCGTCTATCTCGTTCTCAGCGGCCTCTTCGGCATCGCCTTTGTCGGCTACCTCGTCGTCTACCTGCCACAGAAGGACGCCCGGACCATCCGGCCGCGATAGTCGACGGCCACCTGGCGCGACTCCGTACCACCTTTATTGTGTGGGTCCCTTCCCCCGGCCAATGACCGACTTCGACCCCGAGCAGTTCGAGGACAAGTACGCCAACTACTTTCCCCAGCTCCAGAAGGCCTACCAGCAGGCCTTCGAGGTGATGAACGACCGCTACGACTCCGAACTCGTCCACGCCATCGACCAGCAGGTGTTAAACGAGTCCGAGCCGTTCTACGACGACGACAGTGGGTTCTACGTCGAACTCCCCGCGGACCCGGCCGACCGACTCACGGCGGTCATCGTCGACGACGAGAAGCTCTCGGTCGTGCTGGAGGAGTACGTCGACCAGCTAGAGACGGAACTGCACGAAATATTCGGCGTCGAACGCTGAAACGGGCGGCCGCTACGGTGCTATCGGTGTCGACGTAGGCTCGTCACCGCCGTCGCTGTCACCGAAGCCGCTATCGTCACCGTAGCCGCCACCACCACCGAAGCCACCACCGAAGCCGCCACCGCCGGGGGCGTCTTCGGGCGATTTGTCACCGGAGACCAGGAAGTCGAGCAGGTTACTCACCAGCACCTCGTTGTCGGCGTGGTAGAGATACTCCTGGTCGAAGATGCTCGCGTCGCCGACTGTAACGAAGTTCCCCCTCTGTGTGAGCACACCGTAGGTATCCGGCTCGCGCGTCGTCGACAGCGTCGTTCCCTCGGTGGCGGTCAGCGCCGTCTCGCCGCCGTTGACGGCGACCGACTCGTGGAGCACCACCCGGTCGACGCCCTCGGTGAGTTCGGAGTCACCGGACGGCGTCGCGTAGATGTTCCTGTAGTTGTTGGCGTTGTCCGCCATGTTGTACAGGTAGCCGTTCTCGTAGGTCACGCCGTACTTGCTGGACACCGGAAGCAGCGGGTTCGGCGACGGCACACCGTAGCTACTGCTGGCGCCGAACAGCCCTCCCGGTACCTGCTGGCGCGGCTCGTTCATCAGGACGACGCGACCACCGGCGTCGGTGAACTCCTGCAGTCCGGCGGCGTCAGCCTGGGAGAAGGGCTGGCTGGCGCCGAAGACGATGTACGCGTCGGCCTCGCTCAGCGTGCTGTTCAGGCTCGCGCCGTACTGTGAACCGCCGGAGCTGTACCGCACCGTGGCCCCGCTCTCGATCAACGCGTTGGCCATCGGCGTCACTGTCTCGGGCGTGACACTCGAACTGCGAGTCGTGTCGATGACGACAACCTGTCCCTCGCCGTCCTCGGACATCGATATCTCGCCGCTCTCGTCGGGGACCTCTGCGACGGCTTCGTCCGTGTTGAACGCCGAGGCGTTCGCGTCGTCGACCGCTGGTGCGGACCCGCCGCCCGCGCCGAGCGCGACCGACCCGACGCCGACCGCAAGCACGAGCGCGACGAGGAAGACGCCGACTCGTTTCGCAACGTCACTCATCGCGAACACCTCCCTGGTCGGTGCTGTTGTACAGGATTCGTTCGTTCTCGAGGGTGCCAAACAGCATGAGGAATCTGATACGCTCGACGCCGTTGTCGCTCATCGGCGCCTCTTCGACGGTCACGCTACTGTTCGTCGCGTCTGAATCGGCCGAGGCAAGCAGACTCAGCGTCTGTGGCTCCGCGGGGTCGCGGTAGCTCACCTGGTAGTTCGAGACGCCGGCGTCGTCGGCGGCGGCCGCGACGGCGTCCTCGGTCGAGCCCATCCCGTCGGCGTAGCCGGTGTTGACGGCGCGACCGCCGACGTAGACGCCCGCCTCCGCGACGGTCTCACGGGAGACGTTGAGACGCTCGCCGCGCTCTTCCATCACCGAGCCGACGAAGGAGCGCTGCATCGACTCGATAGCGGCGTACCACTCGTCCTGTGTCATCGCGCCGGCCTTGTCCGGACCGGTGGTCACGCCCGGTGGCAGGCCGCTACTCGTCGGAACGCTCGCTCTGACACCGACGCTGCCGACGAGACTGCCCGGCGTGACGTATATCTTGTCACTGGGGAGGGCGGTGTAGTACGCGCCGGAGGCCGCGGTCCCGCTGACGCTCGTGTACACCGGCTTCTCCGCTTCGAGTCGTTTGACGGCCAGGTACATCGATTCGCTGGCCGCGGCCCCGCCACCGGGGCTGTTGACGTCGAGCACGACCGCTTTGACGGAGTCGTTCTGCCGGAGCGAGCGAAGCTCCGCGACGGTCTCCTGGGCGGACGAGCCCGTTATCGGTTCGTCGACGTTCACCACGACGACGTGGTTCTGGTTACTTTCCGCGACTGCCACCGCGTATGGTGCCACTGCGGCACCGATGAGGAGGGCGACGATCGCGAGGACTGTGTACGACTGGAGTGCAGTCGCCACATACGTATCAATTGGGTTATCCATAGCACCTACATTCCGTCCCTGACACGTGTGCATAATAAAACTATATGCATGCACCCGGTGCGCAGCTGGTCTCCGTTGGGTCGACTCGGTCCGACGCCGACATGGCAAAGTTCCTTACGCTCGCCCCGCAAGCGCGGGTATGGACCAACGGACGCCACCCCAGACCGAGGAGGGCTGGTACGTACTCCACGACTGTCGCCGCGTCGACTGGGACGCCTGGCGTGACGCGCCCCAGCGGGCCCGTGACCGGGCCCTCGCCGAGGGAATCGACTTTCTCGAAGGGTACGAGTCAGTGGCTGACGCTGAGGAGGGCCAGACGGCCGTCTACACCGTCATGGGTCACAAGGCCGACCTGATGATACTGCACTTGCGGCCGACGATGGCCGACCTCGACGCCGCCGAGCGCCACTTCGAGCAGACCGAGTTTGCGGCCTACACTGAACAGGCGTTCTCCTACGTCTCGGTCACGGAAGCGTCGGGCTACACTGAGAAGGCCCGCGAGTACTTCGAGGGCGAGGTCGACGACGACTCCGGCCTGGCACAGTACATACAGGCGCGGCTCCACCCCGACGTGCCCGACGAGGAGTTCGTCTGTTTCTACCCGATGAGCAAGCGACGGGACCCGGAGCAGAACTGGTACGACATGTCCTTCGAGGAACGGGCCGCCCACATCAAGCGCCACGGTGACATCGGCCGTGGCTACGGCGGGAAGGTGAACCAGATGATATGTGGCTCCATCGGCTTCGACGACTGGGAGTGGGGCATCACGCTGTGGAGCGACGAGATGACTCACATCAAGGAGCTGCTAACCGAGATGCGATTCGACCCGTCGACCTCGCGCTTTGCGGAGTTCGGCCCGTTCTACGTCGGCCGTCGGTTCGCGCCCGCGGACCTGCCCGCCGTCCTGGCCGGCCAGCGGGTCCCGACCGACGGAGCGGACGGGGCACCGTCGACTGTCACAGACGACCAGCCGGCCCACGCCACCGCGACCGACGCGCACGCCACCGATAGCGGGCACGCGGGCGACGCCGACGGCCGCGGGAACGCCCACCCCGGCAGCGCGGGCGAGGGCGACCACCCACACGGTGACGACGCGGCCGACGCCGACCACCCGACGAGCGGTCAGGGTGACGAGAGCGACAGCACCACTGGCGGCCGCCCGGACGTCTCCGGGGACTTCGAGGAGGTCGACGACGCCGTCGGGCGGCTCGGTCGGCTGGGCCTCCACGAGGGCGAGGCCTACGACGCCGGCGATTACGCGCTCGTCTTCCACTCGTCGGCCGACGCCGAGGACCTCGTCGACGACGTGGGCGAGCTCGCCGAGAGCTTCGACCACTACGACCGCCACGTGACGACGACGACCCGGGCCCAGAGCGGCCAGAGTTACGTCGTCAGTATCTGGACCGCGAAGGAGGCCGCCGAGACCGCCGCCGGCTTCCTCGGCGACCTCGACGACATCGAGGAGCGCGTGGGCGGCCAGCTCGGCGAACCGAGCGAGAACGACGCGGACAGCGACGACGGCGGCGACCAGACCGCCGCCTCCTCCCAGTCCATCCGCGAGGAACTGGACGCCGAAGGCGTCTACGCCGGTCAGCCCCACGGTGAGGACGTCTACGCCCTCGTCGTCTACTCCGAGGCCGACCCGGAGACGCTGGCCGAGGAGGTCTCGGGCCTCCGGGATGCCTTCGACCGCTACGACACGCACGTGCGAACGACCATCTATCAGGACACGGACGCCGATACTACCGCCGTCGCCTCCCTGTGGGACACCGAGGACGCCGCCGGCACGGCGAGTGACTACCTCACCGACCTCCCCGGTGTCGTCCGCCGCCAGGGCGATGGCGACGGCTTCGGGACGATGGGGATGTTCTACACCGTCAAACCGGAACACCGCGGGGACTTCGTCGAGAAGTTCGACACCGTCGGCGACCTGCTGGCGGAGATGGACGGCCACCGCGAGACGGCGCTGCTGGCCAACCGCGACGACGCGAACGACATGTTCATCGCCAGCCAGTGGGACAGCAAGGAGGACGCGATGGCCTTCTTCCGCTCGGATGAGTTCTCCGAGACCGTGAGCTGGGGTCGGGACGTGCTGGCAGACCGACCGCGCCACGTCTTCCTGGCGTAGTGGCTCGGGTTCCGAATCCGACTCCCGAGTGCCAGGTTGTCGGCCCGATAGCGGTTGCGCGGACCTCGTCTGCAGAATTTTCTGGAGGCGAAGTAACGCAAATCTATTTACAGTCAAGTCAGATAGGTAACGAAACGTGAACGGGCTCGGACTCGGGATACTACTCGCGGGGCTGGTCAGTCTCGCCGTGTTCACGAGCTACGGGTTCGCGTGGTACTCCTGGCGACGGGCCAGTCACCCCGTGTCGGACCGGTTCGCTCTGCTGATGGTCGCAGACGGCTCCTGGGCGCTGTTCGCACTTTTCGAACTGGTCAGCCCGACGGACGCGCTGTCGGCGATGTGGACCACCCCAATCGCGCTGGTTTCCGCGCTTTCGGCCGTCTTCTGGTTCCTGTTCGTCCTCGAGTACACCGGCTACAGCGACCTGGTCCCACGGCCAGTCGAGTATCTCCTCGTGGGCGAGGCCGTGCTGTACGGGGCCCTGCACGGCCTCAACCCGGGGGACCTCATGTACACCGAGATAACGGTCACGCGGCTGGGGCCGGTCCGCCTGGCTGCGGAGACGTTCGGCCCAGGCATCGAACTGCAGATTATCCTGGTCTATGCGATACTGTGTCTCACGTTCCTGCTGCTGGGGCGGTTCTTCGTACAGACCCGGAATCTCTATCGGAAGCAGACGGGTATCATCCTCGGGGTAACTCTCTCCGTCCTGGCCGCGAACGTCGCGTTCATCGGCGGCCTCAGACCGTACCCGGGACTTGACCTGACACCGGTGTTCTTCGTCGTTCAGGCGGTCGGTGTCGGTATCGCCCTCTACCGCTACGACTTCCTCTCGGTCGCCCCACTTGCGGCCAACACCCTCCTCGAGGAGATGGCGGACCCGGTCTACGTCGTCGATACCGACGGGCGGTTACTGGACTGGAACCGTGCCGCGAGTCTCCATATCTCCGATGCCGACGGTGACCTCAGTATCAGTGACATCGACATCCCTGACCTCGGCTCGCGGCTGGCGGCCGACGGCGGCACGGCCCCCGGTCTGACCCAGGTGACGACCACTCGCACCGACGGCGACGTCACCACGGAGGTCGTCTACGACGTCCGCACCACAGATATCCCGGACCGGTACGGCGTCCTCAGGGGACGGGCTATCGTCCTCCGGGACGTGACCGACCAGGTGCGGCGCAAGCAGGCCCTGGAGACCCAGAACGAGCGCCTGGAGGAGTTCACCGGCGTGGTCAGCCACGACCTGCGGAACCCGCTGCAGCTAATCGACGGGAAGATAACACTGGCCCAACAGACGGGGAACCTCGACCACCTGTCGGACGCCAGCGACGCCGTCGACCGGATGGAGCGGATGCTGGACGAACTCCTCACGCTCGCTCGCGAGGGCCAGACCATCGCCGAGACCGAACCAGTCGCGCTCCCCGAGTGCTGTCGGACGGCGTGGGACGGCGTCGCCACCGACGACGCCACACTCGTGGTCGACACCGACCGTACCGTCGAGGCCGACACCGCACGCCTCCAGCGGCTGCTCGAGAATCTCTTTCGAAATGCCGCCGACCACGCCGGACCCGACGTGACGGTCACGGTCGGCGACACGACCGAGGGGTTCTACGTCGCCGACGACGGCCCGGGTATTCCCGCCGACCAGCGGGATTCGGTTTTCGAGTTCGGAACGACCTTCTCGGCGGACGGCACCGGCTTCGGCCTCGCTATCGTCGAAAGCATCGCCGAGGCCCACGGCTGGTCGATAACCGTCGGTGACAGCGAGTCGGGCGGCGCCCGGTTCGACATCTCAGTGAACGGGCACGACCATCTGTCCCTCGACGAGTCAGCGCTCGGCGACGAACCGTAGTCGGCGGTAGTCGACCGTCCACGTCTCCCCGTCGTACAGGGCCGGACGCAGGCGCTCCTCGACGGCCGCGAGGATAGCCTCGCGGTCCCGCTCGGAGACCGGCGCGAACAGTTCGTCGCCGAACATCCCGACCCACTCGCGCAACCCCGACTCGCCGCCGTCCAGTTCCGTCGGCCGGTCGAACAGCGCCGCGTCGGTGACTTCCAGCCCGTGGGCCGCCAGACGGGGCGCGTACTCGCCGACGCTCGGGAAGTACCACGAGTGGTCGGTGTCGTAGCCGCGCGCGTCGAGTTCGGCCCGGACGGCCCGCTCGACCCGCCGGACGTTGCCGCGGCCGCCGAACTCCGCGACGAAGCGGCCCGTCTCGCCCAGTGCCTCGCTGACCATCGACAGGACGGCGTCGTGGTCCTCTTCGGGAATCCAGTGCAGCGCGGCGTTCGAGAAGACGGCGTCGAACGCGTCGGGCTCGTACTCGCGGGCGTCGGCCACCTCGAAGGTCAGGTCGGGATACCGCTTGCGGGCCTGCTCGACCATCGACTCGGCGGCGTCGATACCCACGACCTCGGCTTCGCTGTCGGCGATAACCGCCGTTAGCGTGCCCGTTCCACAGCCCACATCGAGGATGCGCTCCCCGGGTTGAGGGTCCAGCAACCGCACCACGTCTCTGCCGTACTCCGCGACGAAGCCGTGGCCCTCGTCGTAGTCCTCTGGGTCCCACTCGTTGTCGGGCATACCGGTGGTGCCACCCGGCTGGTGATAAAAACTGTCGGGGGTGTGAGAGGACGCTCCCATACGGATAGTTGTAGCTCAATTCCGGACAGCGGCGACGCCCGCGGTCGCCGCGTCCCGGTAAACCGCTACAACCATCCGTATCACTCGTCGTCTTCGGTCGTCGTCCGCTCGATGTCCAGCTCGTCGAAGTAGATATCCGCGCCGTCCTGGGCGACCTTCTCGGCCAGCACGGCACATTTGATACGCATCGGGGAAATGTCGACCCCGAGCATATCGACGATGTCGTCGCGGTCCATCTCGCGGAGCTCCTCGACGGCCATCCCGTGGAGGCGCTCGGATAGCATCGACGCCGAGGCCTGGGAGATGGCACAGCCGTCCCCGCGGAAGGCGACCTGCTCGATTGTCTCCTCGTCCTCGCTCAACACCACGTCCATCCGGATTTCGTCACCGCACATCGGGTTCTCGCCGACGTGGGTGAAGGTGGGATCCTCGAGCTCGCCCGTATTGCGGGGGTTCTTGTAGTGGTCGAGAATCTGCTGCCGGTACATGTCGGAGCCTCCGATACCCATTGTTGAACTCTTGTACGGTACTCCGGCGGATAAGGGTTGCTTCTCCACCCTTTTTTGGCGGGTTCACACTGTGTGCCCAGACAGCGGGACCGCCGCTCCCGGACCCTCTCGGCGAGTGGCGCCGGGCGCTACAGGAACAGTGCGGGCACCGTGTTCCGGAAGATGTTGAGCGAGATGACAAAGAGGAGCCCGACGACGAACCAGTTGAACTTCGACTCGTCTATCTCCAGTCGCCGGAGGTACGTCCCCACCAGGAGGCCGACGACGGTGACGACGGCGATGACGGAGCCGAGCCAGAGGCGATAGGGCGTCAGCAGGTCGGTGAAAAAGAGCATCTGGACGATGCGAACCGTGAATATCGTCCCAAGGACCATCGACAGGCCGCCGATGTACCGCTCGACGTCCCGCTCGAAGGTGTGAAAGTACGTCGGGAGCAGCGGCCCGAGGTTGGCGACGGCGAGCAGGAACCCCTGCAGGAAGCCCGCGACGCTGAGCGCGACCGGGTGGTGGGCCTCCTGGACGGTCACGAAGTTCTGGGC
>SDGW01001006.1_pt1 | contig 14820 bp, 14 predicted proteins | sample 2873831 | NCBI WGS metagenome assembly SDGW01 (sample SAMN08132700, study PRJNA421101) | hypersaline lake metagenome | isolation source: celular fraction 0.22 microns magnesium sulfate-rich crust from ephemeral... | place: Spain: Penahueca Lagoon, Toledo | collected 2011-07
CCCCCGAGTTCGTCTTCTGCCGCGCTGAATTCCTCGTTGGGCGTACTGTCATAGTTCCCGTTTGCAATGGCCCCCGGGATCGTTTCATCACCGTACCATCGGAGCTGTGGGCCCACAACATTGGTGTGTGAATGGATCCAGATCTGACGACATTGGCAGTGTAGATCAGAGCCACGCCAGATTACCTCCTACCCAATACTTATTGAGATGACTCAAGCTTGTCACGGTATGCAAATCGAGAAAGAGGAACTCTCGAAACTGGTGGAGGCACGTGGCCCGCCCGGCGATGAATACGAAGTCGCGAATGTGTACTCGGACCTAATCGAACCCTATGTTGATTCAGTAGAGCGGGATTCGATGGGGAACATTATCGCAACGATCGAGAATGACGGGAATCCTGATGCGCCGGAGGTGATGTATGCGGCTCACACTGACGAACTAGCGGTCCTCGTCGATCAAATTCGAGATGATGGCCACCTGAGCTACACGATGCTTGGAGGCCATTACAAAGGGAATTTCCCCGGCCAGCAGGTTCTCGTTGGTCCAGATAAGGTTCCGGGCGTCATTGGGGCAAAACCACGCCACTACATGACCACTGAGGAAAAGGAATCGCTCCCGGATGAATTACTCATTGACGTCGGCGCAGATTCTCCAGACGAGGTAGCTGACCTCAATATCGAGGCCGGTGATTTTGCGACATGGGATCGCGAACTGACCGAACTAGCCAAAAACCGACTTGCTGGCCGGGCATTGGATGACCGAATTGCGCTTGCAATCCTGCTTAGTTTGGCTCGGAACGCGGACCCCGAAGGAACGGTCCATTTCGTAGCATCCGTCCAGGAGGAAGTCGGACTGCGAGGCGCCCGTGCAGTCGGCGCCTCAGTCGATCCAGATATCGGAATTGCGCTCGAGATTTTCCCCGCCGATGATTATCACGCAGCGGGGGATGAGAATACCGTTGAACTAGGTGAAGGGCCCGTGGTGGAATTCGCCGACGGGACTGACGAATACCTATTCAATGGGATGATCGTCGACAGACAGACGCGACGGTGGCTCAAAGATGCAGCTGCGGCCAGTGATGTGTCGCTCCAACATGCAGTGATGGTTGGGGGGACAACCGATGCCACCGAGTTCCAACAAGTCCACGGTGGCCGGCATGCAGGCGCAATCGCAGTCCCGTGCCGATACACCCATTCACCGGTCGAAACAATCGATCTAGACGATGTCAGCAAAACAGTCGAAGTCCTTGCTGAGGCATTGAATACGGAGTTCCCGACACCTGAAGAGGCACATCGCCGATAGATTCGCAGGTTATATTCCAGCAGATTATTCTGCCTTCTACGGGCTGTAAATACCATCTAACGGCAAGTCTGCTTTTCACCCGTAGACTTATTCGCCGGGACACAAATCCATTCGATATGGCAAAGCGCAGCATGAAAGACGATACCACTCGCCGTAGGTTCCTCCAAACGATTGGCGTTGCATCAGGCACAGCTGCACTGGCCGGTTGTGCTAGTGGGCCAGAAACGGATACCCCAGCTGGAACAGATGATACCGATGGCGACTCGACGGATACCGATCAGCCCCAGAGTTCGGGTTCAACAACCCTCCGCGTTGGGCTCTCTGGGAATGAGGTTCAAACGTTAGATCCGGCACTGATCGAAAACGAGGAAGACATCCAGGTTGCATCGAACATCTATAGCGGACTGATCAAGTACAACAAAAATCTGGAACTCCAACCCGACCTGGCGGCAGATTGGGAATGGTCCTCGGAGACGGAAGTCACGTTCAATCTCCGTGAAAACGCGACTTTCCACAACGGCGAACCAGTTACTGCCGATGACGTCAAGTTCTCGTTTGAGCGAGTTCTTGACGAAGACACTGGCAGCCCGTGGCGCGGTAATTTAACGACCATTTCGGAGATTACGGCCGAAGACGACTATACGGTCACGTTCTCCCTTGAGGAGTCATACGCTCCGTTGGAGTCCTACATGGTCCGCCGGAATATGGGCGGCTGTATCCTCCCCCAAGGAGCTGTGGGCGAGGAGAATGTAGACCCTGCAAGCGATCCGATTGGGTCCGGGCCATTCCAAGTTGACAGTTGGGAACAGGGTTCGGAGCTCGAACTGGCAGCCCACGACGGATATTGGGAGGATGGAAAGCCAGCGCTGGATACCGCTCTTATTCAGCCAATTCCGGACACGACGACTCTTGTGACAGCCCTCGAAGCTGATGACCTCGACCTCATCAGTACGGTCCCGCAGCAATCCATCTCACGACTCCAAGACACACAGGGTGTGTCAGTCTACAACAGTGGCGGGGCTAACGTCCGGTACATGGGGTTCAATACACGCGAAGGAAGTCCATTCGCGGACAAGCGTGTTCGACAGGCTGCAAGCCTCGCAATTAATCGAGAAAATATGGTGAGCGTCCTCGGAGCGGATGTCTTCGAACCAAATTACTCGCCAGTCGCAAAGTCGATCGGCTGGGCATACACCGAGGACGTCGAAATGCAGCGCCAAGACATAGAGCAAGCCCAACAGCTGCTTGAGGAAGCTAATGCCACGGGCATCGAAATAACGATCAAGGTGTGGAAGGACCAATCGTGGAGAAACACGGCCACGACTGCCCGTGACATGCTGAATCAGGCTGGGTTCAATGCCAGCGTCGAGGTCTTCGAGTTCGGGACATTCTGGGAGGACGTCACGACAAACAACGAGTTCGATGCGTTCGTCCTTGGTTGGACCGGCTTGACGGACCCTGACCAGTACATGTACTCCCAGTTCCATACTGGTGAGTCGTGGAATTGGATGGGGTACTCCAATGATGAACTCGACAGTCTCCTCGAAGAGGGACGGACAACTACCGATCAATCTGCCCGAGCCGAGATCTACAAAGAAGCTCAGAAATTGGTCGCCGAGGAAGCAGTATATGCGTGTTTAGCAAATCAGCAGCTCTACCAAGCCTCTCGTGCGGATGTGTCTGGGTACGAACTCCTCCCGACCTCGAGTCTCCGACTCAAAGATGTACAGATAGAATAGAATTCTGAAGTAGATTTTTCAGACAACAACATGGCGTCAAACCTCAAGCGGTATATAGTCAAACGGATAGGACAGGCAATACCTGTCTTTTTGTTCGTCACAATTGCCATTTTTGGGCTCATGCATGCAGCGCCAGGTAATCCGGCGCAGATTATGCTTGGCCCAAGAGCGACTGATGCAGCAGTAAACGCGCTCGAACGGAAGTGGGGATTGAATCAGCCATTATACATCCAATATCTCACATGGCTATCAAACGTCCTTGTGGGAGACTTTGGGACATCCCTCTCCGGTGGTGAGGAGGTTTCAACCTTACTCGCCCAGCGACTGCCGATCACGCTCACGCTCTCGTTTGCTGCGATGGTAGTGTCGCTTAGCATCTCAATCCCGGCAGGCGTTATCAGCGCCATGAAAAAGAACACGAGTACGGACTACGTGGCGATGATATTCGCACTGGTGGGCGTTTCGATGCCAAACTTTTGGCTCGGGTTGATGCTCATCGTCGTGTTCGGTCTCTGGTTCGGCTGGTTACCCACCTTCGGGTACACCAGTCTCTGGGTCGACCCAGTGAGCGGAATCAAGCACCTCATCCTCCCTGCGATCGCGCTCGGGACCGCACTCGCCGCGGTTGTCACACGGATGCTGCGGTCGTCGATGCTGGAGGTGATGGGAGAAGACTACATTCAGACAGCGAAAGCAAAGGGAATCCCACGACGGAAGATAATTCGAAAACACGCGCTTCGCAATGCGCTCATCCCGACTGTCACGGTAATCGGGCTCCAAGTGGGATATCTCATGAATGGGGCCATTCTCGTGGAGACGGTATTTGCCATCCCTGGGATGGGTCGATTGCTGACAAACGCTGTCTTCCAGCGAAACTTCCCTGTGGTTCAGGGAGCGGTGGTCATTATCGCGATTATATTTATCGCGGTGAACCTGATCGTCGACCTCATTTACGCGTACCTAGACCCGCAAATTACGTATGAATAATATGTCCGGAGAAAATTCACCAGCCGGCTCATCCGGTGACACGTCCGATTCCAGTCGTGCAGTCCCGGTTGCTGGAACCGATGGGGAGACGATCGATCCAGCTAATGTCGATCGAACACCAGGGAATCGGTCCGATTCCGAGCACCCATCAAGTCCAGAAGGCGAGAAGCCAGTCGGGATCCGCGATCGACCGCCACGCCACATCAGGTTCTGGAGAGAGTTCAAACGAAACAAGCTCGGGCTGATGGGGCTGGCCATTTTCCTCATGGTGGTGGTAGTGGCGATCGCCGCACCGGTAATTGCGCCTCACGATCCTGCGGAACCCCATTATGACCACATCACCGCAGAGCCGAGCGCCGAATTCCCACTCGGTACTGACTCCTCGGGACGCGGTGTGTTCTCGCGGATTGTCTTCGGGGCCCGCGTCTCGTTACAAGTCGGCGTCATCGCCGTTGGGTTCGCCTTGAGTGTCGGAACCGTATTGGGTGTGGTGAGTGGGTACGAAGGCGGAATTGTTGATGACGTGATTATGCGCGTCATCGACGGCATGATGGCGATTCCTGTCCTCGTACTGGCGTTGGTACTGATGTCGGTTCTCGGGATCGGATTGACAAATGTGATGATCGCTGTCGGGATCGTCTACATCCCAACGTTCGCCCGGTTAGCACGGGGGTCGACACTGACAGTGAAAGAGAAAGAATACATCACAGCGATCGATGCGCTTGGTGCCTCACGGCCACGGATTTTGGTGAAACACATCCTGCCAAACATCCTCTCACCAATCCTGATCCAGACAACGCTGTCAGTGGCCTTCGCAATCCTCGCTGAGGCTGGGCTTTCGTTCCTGGGGTTAGGAACTCAACCCCCCACTCCATCGTGGGGCATCATGCTCAGTGCGGGGCGAAACTACCTACGGAGTGCCCCGTGGATTGCAACGTTCCCGGGTATCGCAATTATGATTACCATCTTCGGGCTGAACACGCTCGGCGACGCGCTGCGTGACGTCCTTGACCCGAAGGAGTCGGCGGAGGAGAGATTCTAATGTCACTGCTCGAAGTATCCAACCTTAACACGTCATTCCACACGCAAGAAGGAGTCGTCCGCGCCGCAAGAGACGTCTCGTTCACCGTCGATCGGGGCGAGGTCGTCGGGATTGTCGGCGAAAGTGGCAGTGGAAAAAGTGTCACCGCCCGCTCGGTCATGAACTTGATTGACTCGCCTGGAGAAATCGAAAGCGGGCAGGTAGTGTTTGAGGGGGAGGACCTCCTCTCGAAATCCGAGTCCGAACTCGAATCCATTCGTGGGGCTCGTATCGGGATGATTTTCCAGGATCCCATGACGAGTCTCAACCCCTCCTATACTGTGGGTGACCAAATTGCCGAAACCGTCGAGGAGCACATGGATGTCTCCCGGGAAGAGGCGTGGGATCGAGCGGTCGAACTCCTGGAGGACGTCAATATCCCAAATAGTGAGGACCGCGCGAGTGAGTACCCCCATCAGTTTTCGGGAGGGATGCGACAGCGGGTCCTCATTGCAATCGCATTAGCGTGTGACCCAGATTTACTCATCGCGGACGAACCCACAACAGCGCTCGACGTGACGATTCAAGCGCAAATCTTGGATCTACTAGACGAACTCCAAGATGAGCTGGACCTTGGCGTGCTCATGATTTCACACGACCTCGGGGTTATCGCCGAAATTGCGGATTCAGTCGTGGTGATGTACGCTGGGCAGGTTGTCGAGCGCGGGCCGATTGGTGAGCTATTCCACAATCCCGAGCACCCATATCTCCAGTCGTTGCTCGCCTCAAGTCCTCACCGGTCCACAGTGGATCGTGGAGAGTTCCTGCCAGTAATTCGTGGAGAAATGCCGGATCTAGTAGAACTCCCGAGTGGATGTCCGTTCCATCCGCGATGTCCGAAGTACCTCGGTGACGTCTGTGAGGAAGTCGAGCCCGAAGACCACAGCGTCGGCGATGCTGCCGATCACGTGTCGGCGTGTCATCTACACGCAGAAGAAGTGGAGGGGGTTACAATTGAGAATTTACGAGAGGACAAGTCGGGTGCTGGTGGCGCAGCGAGCAATTCGAACACTGAACACGCAACCGGTCAGGAGGGATCGAAATGAGTGATGACGTCGTCCTCCGGGCAGAGGGCTTGGAGAAACATTTCCCAACAGAGTCGGGCTTTTTCGCCAAACTCACGCCTGGCCGCGACTGGGTCAAAGCGGTAGATGGTGTGGATATCCAGCTGCGGCGGGGCGAGACATACGGACTCGTTGGTGAGTCAGGGTGTGGCAAGTCGACACTCGGGAAAACCCTCATGCGGATTCACGAGCCCACCGGTGGCTCACTCTACTTTGAGGGAGACGAGGTAACACACGCAGGCAGGGGCGAGCTGCGTGACCTTCGCCAACAGGTACAGTTCATCTTCCAAGACCCGCAGTCGTCGCTCAATCCACGACAGAAAGTCGGCGACATCATTGGGGAGCCGATAGAAATCCACGATATCGCGAGTGGTGACGAAAAGCAGCAACGCGTTGTGGAACTCTTAGAAACAGTCGGCCTTTCCCGCCACCATCGCGATCGATACGCTCACGAGTTCTCCCGTGGCCAGCAGCAACGGATTGGAATCGCTCGCGCACTGGCGGTTGAACCCGAGGTCCTCGTTGCTGACGAACCCGTGAGTGCCCTCGACATGTCGGTCCAGGCGAAGATTCTGAACCTCCTGATTCGACTCCAACGGGAGTTCAATCTCACGATGCTGTTTATCGCCCACGACATCGAAGTCGTCCGGCATATCTCGGACCGAATCGGGATCATGTACCTCGGGGAACTCGTCGAGGAAGGCCCAACAGACGCCATCTTCAATCCACCCTATCATCCGTATACCGAGGCACTGCTATCGAGTGTCCCGGTGCAATATCCGGATGCAAAAAAAGAGCGGGTCCTTCTAGAGGGTACACCTCCGTCACCGAGCAACCCGCCCGAGGGATGTCGGTTCCACGATCGTTGTCCACGCAAAATCGGCCCGGTTTGTGAACAGAAAACTCCCGAGAATATCCCACTGGAAGACGAGGAGCACTGGGCCCACTGCCACATCTTCGACAAGGATGAGCCAGGAAGTGAATCAGAGGTGGAGTTCGTTGCAGATTAAACGACTCTTCCTTCGATTCGCATCAGCCCGGTTCGCACTGGGCGTCGGTGTCGGAGCCATGCTGATGGGCCTCCTCAATCTTAATCGGGACCCACTACTTGCAGCCATGCTTCTCATCGCCGGCGGAGGAGCAATTGCCTTAGGTGCTGCCGAATACTGGCGACTCAATCAAACACTGGAGGAACCCTGATGCGTCCCGAAACCCCCACAATCGCAGACAGAACGGATTTACAGAACTACATCGATGAGCGAGCGACAGATATCGAGGGGCGCCTTGGTGTATTCATCGGGTTCCCAGAATCTGATGGCTCCTTCGACGTCGTCGCAACTACCAACCCAGAAACCGCATTTGCAAGCGCGAGCGTCATCAAGCTTCCAATACTGCATGCACTGTACGACCGCCACCAGGACGATCTAGCCAAACTCACCGAGCCACACGGCCTCAAAGACCGAAACCGCGTCGGCGGGAGTGGCCTCTATCACTTGTTGGGGGACGTGACGCCATCGTTGCGCGACCTCGCCCGGGCGATGATATCGATCAGCGATAATACAGCGACAAACGAGCTGATCGATTATCTCGGGTTCGAGACTATCAACGACCAAGCCGAACAACTCGGGATGACCGAGACGCAGTTACGGCGTCGCATGATGGTCTCACTGGGCGATAACGACCTCACGCCGCAGTTTGAGGTCGATGACGGGCCAGCAAACACGATCGCCCCAAAGGATTGTGCCCAGTTCTTTTCGGACGTGGTCCGGGAAGAGACACTCTCAGCGGACGCCTATGACGAGTTGCGCGTTCCGTTGGAAGAGCAAAAGTACGTCTCGAACTTCCCGCGATACCTTCCCTACGAGACCCATATAGAACACAAGACAGGCTCACTGCCGGCCGCAGCGCTCGATACTGGTCTCATTGCCGCCGGTGGCGCCACCGAGGATCGTCCATTACTGTATGCGGTGTTTGTCGATCAAATGGATCAGGGAGCGGATGGCGCCGACCTTATCGCCGAAATTGGTGACGCAGTATTCGCCTGGTTGAACTCGGACTGAGAACCCATCTCGTCCGCTTATTCACATATCTCCCAGGCGTCGTTGACTCACCGTGGAACTAGAACTGGATGTGCAATCAAGCGTTCTGGAGCCCATTCTATCTGATTTCGAGACGGATTCCTCTCAGCTAATGAAGTACGATGTGAAACTCAGCAAAACATTAATGTTAATAGGATTGGCATTGTGAATTGTTGCCTTGATACCAAATGGCACCGAGTTAAGGCACTAAAGTGGGAATCTACCATGTCAAAACGGCAGCCATGGTCGGCTGCCATTCCCCCTCGTTGCCCATGTGAGACGTATCTGCACAGCGTGTTCCCTGCCCACGGTGAGTGGATACGTAGACCCTCATCGCCGCCCAACTCCAAGTCAATACCCGGTTACGGCCCCATCAACTCGGTCAGCGAGCTGTGTCTCAATCTCGCTGCGTCGAACCCCAGCTGGGGCAAGTACTGATTCGGCGACACGACACAATCGATCCCGGTAGAACTCGGTATCGTACCGATCCGGGTCCTCATGCAACAACGCCACGCGTGCTCGACCCGATTTCGAATCGTCGACGACAACGTACTCGACATCCTGCCCGGGATGTCGATCGAACCCGAGGTCGGCTGCCCGCTCCAGCGCAGCGACGTTTTTCGTCGACTGGGTATACGCCTCGGCACGTTTCGAGACGCGATTCGTGATGGCCAATCGAGGCGGGTCGACATCACCGGCTTCCAGTAAGTGGATGAACTCCCGAAGACGCTCACACACTGCCTCGGGTGAACGCGTCTGGCCGAACTCCTGAATCAACGCGAGCTGGGCGTCGACTAGGAACGGCGGGGTTGACCGCTGTCGGGCTTCGATCCCGCGGCGCTTGTAGCTCGCAGGATCATCGACTGGCTCGCCAGCTCGCTTCCCGAAATACCGGGTAAGCGCCCCAGCATCATCGTTACGGCGTGGACAGAAAGCAATCCAGTCGTACTCGGCCTCGTACTCGAGTCGGATATCCACTGCATCCGAAATCATCCGGGCGACCGTCTCCAAATCGGTTTGCTCACGATTGGCCATCGGCGTCACCCACAGCGAATCGACGATCCCGTGAACCACCCGCCATCCATGTTCCTCGAACGTGGCCTTCGCATCGAGGATAATCTCCCGCGCAAAGGCATTGATCGCCTCGTGGCATTCGATACGGCCGAACTTGGCGTTTGAGAATCCCTGATAACCGAAACACGAGACGAGGATCCACTTGATCGCTGCCGAAGCGCCTTCAAGCGCTTCCACATCACCATCACCGTCTCGAATTCGTTGCTTGAGTTCGTCTCGGTCGTCGATCAACGGTTGGAGCACATCCGGTAGATAGCCCGACTCGGGACAGATACTGTAACCCAATCCAGGGACGTCCTCACGGTCGGGGTGACAATCACAGCAGACAGTCTCAGGCGATATATTGTGGGTACACATGATGTTCGGGTACAGACTCGAGAAGTCGAGTTCGTACACCGACTCGTGCACGCCCACATCCGGGGCAAAGGTGTACCCGCCACGATCGGCCTCCGCAAGTGTGGCGGCGCTTTTGAAGAATTCCGGCCGCCATGATCGCCACGGGACGAGGACATCCCGATCCATCGCTTCCCGTATCTGAATCGCTGTGAGAATGTTCCCGATCGACGCCCACGATGCCTCCTGCATCGGCTTCCAGGAGCGGTCAACTAAATCCAGGATCCCCTCCCGGTTCGTCTCGCTTAGGAAAAACGAGTTCGAGGCGTCGATGAGCACCCGCCCAGGAACGTTGTACCGCGCCGGCGAGTGGCCGATTTGGCCATAGCTCTCGTAGGTACTTTTCGTCGCAAGTTGGGTGTACCCCGGCTCCCGACCCAGACAGAGCGTCCCCTCGACCGCTTCGAACAACGCCGGAATGAGCTGGGCGGACGACACACGGAGCACGTCTGGATCGGCCGCCTGGACGAGCGCCTCTACCTCCCGAGCGATCGTCGCCGTCTCCCCTTCAAGCTCGTGTGTCTCATCGTCGGGAGTCGTTACCGTCATCGAGGAGCGGTCGTCGGATGCAGCGGTCGGGGGCGCCGCCAACACCATCATCGACGGCTCCCGGGATGGCGAGGGATCCGTCGCCGTCTCGAGACAGTACCGGAACTCCGGCGAGAGGTCAACGTTGAAACACCGATAGGTCCCCGGCCGGCCGACGTCGGCAATCGTCGACGCCAACCGCCGCACAGCATCGACGGTCGTGACGTCGATTGCCAGCATCGGCGTCGCCTCGTGTCGCCATCCGGGCCGGTGGTGCTCACGTCGAATCGCGGTCACAGCTGGATGCGACTCGATCCCTGCAGCAATCTCCGCGAGTGACCCGTCGTCAGTCGCTGCCACGTAGAACGTCGGGTGATAGGACACGGACGTGCGCTCGACGCCAGTATCGGTCAGCGTCCACTCCACGGCCGTCTCTGGCTCGGGGAAATCGATACAGTAGGCCATCGGTCACGCCTCCTGATCGAGTTCGGCTTCGAGCGCCGCAATCCGGCGTTCCTGAGCCAGCAGGATCGACATGAACACGAAGTCGAGATTGCGCTCCGTGTTCTGGTAACCGGCGGCATCCGCATAGGTGGCCGCATGTTCCCAGAGCCGGTCGAAGTGGTCTTGATCGCGGTGGCGAAGCGCGCGTCGATAGTCGCCCCAGCGCTCTTCGAGGCGTCGCAGGCTATCGCGATACGTCGGGTTAGACCGGCCCACTGGCAAACACCTCCCCAGAGAGAGTGGCCGTATCGTGTAGCGGCTGCCGGGCCTCGAGCACTTCCTGCCAGAACGCGATCGTCGTCTGCACCCATCCATCCTCGAGTTCGTACACCAGCGTTTCGAACTCGTCGCCAACGAACCGGGGGCCCATCGGCGTCTCCCGAACCCGAATCGTCGAGTTGGCGGCGGTCGCGACCGGCTCACTGAACGCATCGGCTTCTGAGCGTGTACAGAGAATCGGGATGTCGAACTCCCGGGCACGGGCTGCCACCCGTGCGAGCGCTCGGACCAGCATGTCCTTTCCGTCGGATCCCTGGACGTCATCACCGCGATACGGCTGGTCGATCGCTGGCAGGACCACCACCGCCGTCTCCGCACCAATGTGGCGTTCGAGTTGGTTGATCAACGCCGTATGCTGGTACGGCGTGAATCCTCGGGCGACGTCGATGCGCTCGAGGACGCGTCGATCAGGCGCGACCTGGACGAGCGTGTCGGTCGTACAGTAGCGGCCGGTGCCGAGCCAGGTTCCCCGCCCATGTTCGAGGAGTACATGATCCACCAGCAATGTCTGGAGTGGCAATCGAGGATCGCCGTCCGCGTCGATCAACGTAAGCCCACTCTCGAGTGAGGGGAGTTCCGGAATCGTCAGCGACTGGCCATCCGTCGGGCCGAGAGTGTTCATACCCTAATGTTGTCGGGATAGGCCAATGAGTGTCCCCCGGCAGGTTCCGAACGGTTCCGATTGGTTCCCAATCGACAACAGGAAGGTAGCAGGGACACATCAAACGATAACCCCAAATTACACCAAGCTAAGGAGATTTAGAGCACCCCCGTACCACAGGCACCCATATACAACGGAGCTAAAACGGTTAACACGCCAATCGAATACCGGATTTCTGCATGGCACGGAACGACCACACCTTGCCCTTCAGAATACCACATGAATCCGGTAATCAGCGCCATCGCACCAACCACATATTCGTTGATGAATCCGGCATATGGAAGGCAAATAGGTTGGATAGGGCCAGCGTCAAGCAGCGCTATAAATAATAATCCACCTCCAGCGAAATAGCCAGCCAAGACAACTTTTGTATATTCCTCCGGACCGGGATCCTCACCATCACCAGCTACGGGAGGAAGTTTGGGCTCACGCGGGAACCACGATCGCGACAGCAACCGCGGACCGAGCCATTCGGTCCAGAAATCACCCGCAAGCGCAAGCGTAAAAACACCGATGCCGGCCCAAAGTACCACCGCAACCATCGGTCAGTCCGAAGATTCTCCGAGCGTTTGCTGCTCGGAAAGTGCCGGACTGAACAACCCTGTTACTGGGCCAAGCTGATCAGCGGTTGCCTTCAACCGTTTGAACGTCGTATCATCGCCGACCCAGTGCCGCTCACCGTCTTGGTACACCGATGTCAACACGCCCACTTCTTCTAGCTGGACCAGATATCGGCTCGTCTTGAACAGTTTCTTTTGCTCCTTTCGTCCGTCGTACTCGAACTTGATCCCTTCACGGAGGTCACTTTCTTTGATGGCAGGGAGTTCGTCTAGCTCAAGCGCACGACGGTAGTAATACCCGGCGAGGGCCAGGTAAGGACCGAGCGTCCGTTTGACCATTTCGAACTCGCCAACATTGTGCTCAAAGTACCGCCCGAGGGCAGCATTCAGCTCCTCTTGGTGGGTTCGCACCTGATGACCATCGAAACTGTCCTTCTTTTGGATTGTATTGAGGACGTCTCCGCTACGGAGCACTGAACCATCGCGCTTCAATAGCCCCAGCTCGACCAGGCTATCAATGTATTTCTGGTATTTTTCCCCATCCTCGTAACTATCCATCAGCTCCAGCGATGCGACTGTGATTTCGCCGTTCAGGATAACCTCTGAAAGGATGTCCTGAAGTGGAGCGTACTGGTTTTCAGGGAACGGAAGGTGAGATAAGCTACTCCCAGATGCCCGCACGAGCGCCTTCTGGATGGCAGCATGCAGCTCCTCCTCGTAGTTTTCGAGTTCCTTTTTGACCTGTCTTGAAGTCGGGCGATCCACATCCTTCGTGTTTGCGTCAACAGAGATTTCCCCGACTTCAATTGGATCTAAAAACCGGAGGTCAACAGCGTTTTCCTTGTTTTCATCAAGGATGAGCTTTGGGGACCGAAGGATAATCGGGAAGATGTATTCCAGACTTTCTTCATCGAACTCCCCATCATCCAACCGGAGGTACGTACCAAGATTAAAGCGAACTTCTTCCATCGCTATACGGCGGGCTTCCGGCATATCGACACCCGCTTCCTCTATGGTACTCATAGTTCCTGCCTCCGAGTGGGTTCTAATCCGTTGTCCAAACTCAGTTCTATAGCTGTATTAAACTCAGGGTCCCAAGCTTCATCTAAGTTTTCAATTTCGAGCGTTGTAGTTCCTTCCACCAACGGGTCCTCAATAGTGATATGCGTATCCCCGACACCACAGATGACCACAGCATGCATGGGCCCCTCGCTCCTTGTACCGTTTTTCAAGAGTAATTGGTCTATCCAAGCGATCGTCGGTAAAAGCCGATCTAAACTGTCAGCAGCAAACTCGTCGATATTCTGAGGAAGGCCATTGTATCGGTACTCTAAATTCAAATCGACACCACCTATTTCCGACGAGAGCTGTGTGAGGGGCTCCTGTCCCGGGTTCTCCCACCCGTTCGTACCTGTCTCAAGATATTCTTGGAGCAAATCCAATTTAGGTGGAGCCGTTTGGTCCCGAACTCTGCGATCAGGATATTCGTTTGCCACGTAGTGGACCGCCATCCAGAGCGCGTAGTGGATACACTCCGGGGCATCCTCCGGCTGGCGATGGCCGGGCATATGAAGGATGTCGTAATCGTGCCCGTCAGGGTTCACCACAAGTGGGCTTCCTACCATCGGCCTTCACACAACTTGCCATTCACGCGCGACTCTGTAGTTTATGTGATGTAATCACACTTTAAACCAGTGGATATCGCAAACTATCAAACCGCACAACCAAGTCGATATTGTAACGATGTGGATTCCTTGTCAAGGCCCGTTTACGATGGACCGACATGGTTCAATCCAGCAAGCCGCCACCTACAGGTAGGTGGTTGAGTTACGTACGGATACGCAGATGCGAATTCTCACCAAGGGGTTCAGTTTACCTGGGGTCGAACATACTGCCGCCGAATGGGATGAGCCACAGAACACGAAGGACTACGACGTTGTGTTCCTCGACCTCGATGCGATCCATGAGCGAAACGACCTTGTCGCACCGACATCGGATGTCCCGCAAGCGATAGAGTTCCCAGATACTGAGGACGTAATCGAACTCTTGCAAGCAGGGAACGTACTCTATATCTTCCTCCCCCGAAGCCGATATATCGACGTATTAGAGGTAGAAGGTGGTGATACGACCGAGTCCACGGTCGATTTGTTCTCTTGGCTTCCGTTTGATATCCACACCACCGAAGAGCCAGGCGAATCCGTGGCTTCTGAACTCGTGCCAGAGAACTGGCAGTGGTATTTTGCGGGGGATTTCGACTGGCCGATGTACTTTGAAAAGGTCCAGGCAGATGCACGCGCATTCCCCAAAACGACGAGTTTCCTAACCACAACCGATGCATCACTGGCTCAAACGACCTTTGAGAAGGATATCGCCGTGCAGCTTTCGGCGGCCGACGTCCAAGACCTTGCCTCATCATTCTCAGAAGATATTGAGAGAACATACACCGGGAGGATAAACGCGCTCCCAGTTACCCCGGCCTATACGTCAGAAGGTCTATCGAGAGAAATTCTACGGCGTCACTACAACATGGAAGTCGAACCAGCTGTTTCCGAACCCGAGTGGGCATCCAA
>SDGW01000626.1_pt1 | contig 14817 bp, 6 predicted proteins | sample 2873831 | NCBI WGS metagenome assembly SDGW01 (sample SAMN08132700, study PRJNA421101) | hypersaline lake metagenome | isolation source: celular fraction 0.22 microns magnesium sulfate-rich crust from ephemeral... | place: Spain: Penahueca Lagoon, Toledo | collected 2011-07
TCTGTAAGTACTTCGAGAGCGGTCCCGAATCGATCCCAGTTGCGCCGGAGATCTCGTTCGGGGTCGTATGGCCCAGTGCGACCGCTTCGAGGATGCTCATGTACCGAGCTGGGTTTCGAAGTTCGGTACGCAGGAGGAACTCGGGTTCGTTATACAGCACTGCAGACGGTGACAGTACGTGCGACTGAATATTCGCCGCGAGCGACTGTGTGTAGTCGAACAGCGTGAGGTACATCGGGGTGCCACCCGTGACGGCATACGAGCGAATCGCATCCTGGATGTCGTACGAGATGACCGCTCGGGCCTGTCGAAACGAAAACGGCGTCACGTCGAGTTGCGCCGTTCGTCGCCCGTATAGTGGGCTCTCGTGACCCAATATCTCTGATTCCATCGTACTCACGCTCGACCCACAGAGTACGAGCATCGAATCCGTCCCATCGAGTTCCTGGTCGACGAACGCTTGTACGTACGACGGGAGCGAGTCGTTCTCTGCGACGAGATATGGGAACTCGTCGATGACGACGACGAGATCCTCACGCTGGAGTTGCTCCCCGAGGTATTCGAACGCCTCGTCCCACCCGTCGATTCGCGGGACGCGCTCGTCGAAGTGGTCTGCGATCTGGTCGAGGAACTTCTCTCGCTGTCTATGTTCGGCCTCCTGCGCGGCGAGGAAGTATATGTGGGGACGGTTGGCACAGAATTCTTTGAGGAGTTCCGTCTTCCCGACTCGACGTCGCCCGTAAACAACGATAAAGTCCGCACCAGGGGACTCCACCGCGGCAGTGAGGGTGTCGAGTTCCGCCTCCCGGTCGTAGAAGGTCATACTCTGGGTAATGATTACTGCGATAATGACTTAAACATTCGGTCAACCAGGCCCAACCGAGAGTTGCTCGGACTGCGAACAGAGTACCGAACCAAGCCCGGCGAAAGATTCAGGCGAAACAGGGCTGGAGAGACGGGAATATCGTCCGTCCAATTGCGCGGGTTCGACTGGTCACTCCTCGAATCCTGGGCCGACGGTGAACGAATCTGGCGCGCAGGCCAGTTGATTGTGTTGACACCACTGACAGTGCTCGCCACCACTATACTAATTAAACAAGAACTCTTACTGACAGTCTACCAAAGAGCCTCGTAGAGAGCGAGTCACTGGTTATTCAGACGAACGAAGCACCAATTTGCTATCTCCGATACTAGTGTTTCTCTTGGTTTGCTAACGGGTACCCCAGTTGTCTTGATTTAAACCCCGAATTGAGATATTCTTGATAGTATTTCTGGACACCCCCCGTGAGGCTACCGAGGAACACTACTAACGGTCCGCTGAAGCCGGCGAATAATTCTGGACACCCCCGTTCTCGCTATTCGTAGAATACTCGATATGTATTCAGCGTGATTCGGTTGGCATCAATCCAGACTCTGGACACCGGTCGAATCGCCTTCACCAAAGTCGGCTGCTTCGGACTGAGTCGGTTCACGCTGTTGCTGATCGTAGGCGTCACGCCATTCCTCAATAACGGGACGGCTCCCTGCCCCGTGGGATGTCCGGCGCTGTCGAACTTGTATCAGTGCTGGCGTATTCATCGCGTCGCCAGAGACGACCGCTTGCCCAGGCGTCAGACCTGGTAACTCACGGAGAACGTCTTCACCGGCAGCCTCGACAGAGTTCTTGATCGCGTCCTGGTCGTTCGGGTTCTTGATTTGCATCGAGATCTGCGTCCCGCACTGTGACAGCACGTCTTGGTCGATCTTCGACGGACGTTGACTGATGATTCCCAGCCCGAAGCCGAACTTGCGGCCCTCGGACGTGATCGTTCGCAAGATTCCAAGTGACGGCGCATCACCAGACGCTGGTGCGAACCGGTGCCCCTCTTCGAACAGTGCGAAGAGTGGATGTTCGATCTGAGAGTCTCGGTCTCGGACGGCATCGAGCCGCTCTCGATACATCCGTCGCAAGAGAACGGTCGTGATGAGTTGCTGATTCCACCGATCCAACGTATCCATCTGCAACACTGTACACTGACCTGGATCCACGATCTCGTTCAGCGGAACGTTGTCTTCGGGGTGGAACAGATCGTTCCGCTCAATCGACTGGCGAAGTCGCCACTCTAACGCACCGACACTCGCGTCATCCTCCCCGTATCTCGCTTCCATTTCACCGATAAGCTCATCGATACCCCACGTCCGACTCTCCTGTCGCTGCATCGCACGCCATGCCGTCGACAAACGCTCTTGCATCCGGTTGCTCGGATTGTCTAAGACGGCCATGACGTCGCCTATCTCCAGTTCCGAGATACGAACCCGAAGTCGTTCAGGGTCGTAGTATACGACCTCCGGCTCGTACCCGTCCTCGCCTCGGAATGCCTCGTTCCCCTGCATCTCCGCGAGGGTATCGTATTCCCCGTGCGGGTCGAACACGAGTAGTGAGGCACGGGAATCAGTCCCCATCATTTCCTCGATCAACACAGAGGCTGTGTACGATTTCCCGCTCCCAGTGGATGCGAGGATCGCCAGGTGCGTCGAAGCGAACTCCTCAATTGGAATGTGGATATTCGTCGCCTTCGGTGACCGATTCAGTAACCATCCCAGGTGCGCAGTCCCTTCTAGCTCCGTGACGTCAGTACTGTCCGTCTCGCAGCCGAGGTTCGGGAGAACTGTTTCGAGCTGTTGGTCGGGAGCAATCGATAGTGGTGTCCCTGGGGCCGGGAGCTGTCGCGGATTAGCGAACGTGGTCATCTCAGTGTCATAGTACCCGATGACCGTCGCCGTCAGCCGGTACAATTCGGTGTCGTCGGTCGGGACGCCGAGGGTTGCCGCGACCGTATCTGGACCGATCTCGGGATCTGCGAGAAAGCCCTCGGGTAGCCCGCGAATCAACTCACGGTTCGTTACCCTGGCGAGCACAGACCGGTTCTCTCCATCGACGGAGACAGTGTAGGTGATGAACTCCCCGGTCTTTATCGACTTGTCCGCAGGGGTGACGAAGACGAACTCGTTCGGGTCATCACCTGGTCCGGCAACAGTACCGACAACGGAGGACTTCCCGGACATTAGACCACCCCCCGGCGCTCGTGCGCCTGCCACTCGATGTTTTGCTCCACCACATCGAGTACCCGCTGGTTTGAATCGTCCTCGGGGAGCATCCGTCGGAGCCGGTCGATCAGTGCGACGATGACCTCAGCACCGAGGTCACCTGCAATGTCGATGAGTCGGTCGAGGTAGGCCAGCTGGATCTGCCCGTCGACGGTGTGGAAGGAGACGGTCACCTCATCCGGACAGTGGTAGACCGTATCATCGACCTCTAACGTCCACCGCGGCATCCGATGCGTCGGATCGGTAATCGACCGGTCGTCGGTCACGACAGCTGTCCCGAGGAGCGCCACGCCAGCGAGCGTGGTTCGCTCCTCGATGTATCCAGGTGTGAACTGCGCTTGGTCGTCTTGGGCTAATCGCGGACCGGTTCGACCTTGGTCAGGATCGACGAGCTTCGTGTCGTAAATCACACCCATGACCGCATGCTCCGTCCCGTCAATGACCTTCTTGATGAAGACGGGTTGCCCGAATTCGCGCTCGTGAAGCTTTGGCGGCCGGTCACAATCTCGCTCTTTGAAGATCTCGACGACGTAGTCGAGGTGGCTGTTTGAAGAAACGATGCTCCCGACCCGGACACACGAGTCCAGGTCCGGGGTGTCGAGTTCTGTTACTGACTCTGTCATAGGTTCACCTCTGTAGTGCTTCGGGGTTGTCGGACGAGCGGTGCTTTGATCGTCTCTGATGTGTATACGTCTGTCATCGGCGGCGAAGTTCCTTGCTTAGTGCCTTGGCGTTCCATTCCAGTGGCACGTCGTTCGATTCGGCCCAGCGCTGCACGACCCGATGAAACTCTTGGCGGTCTTGGTGGTCCAACACCGCATCACTGTCCACCTGCTGGAGGATCTCGGGGTAGCCGCGCCCGATACCGGCCTCTGCGCGGACGATCTCGACGGTGTACTCGTACATCGACTCGTACCCGTCAGGACCGTCACGACGGCACAGCCACCCGGGGAACTCGATACGGTCTAGTCCCGCCCCTGGTGGCACGTTCAGATACGAGAACAGGATGTCATCACGGAACTCGTACGCTTCACCCTCGTACGTCGCCTGTAACGCGTCGACACTTCCGTCTCGCTTCGAGATAAACGGAACCGTCGTGTCGCCCCAGGGACTCATCAACTCTGTCAGCACGTGGGCGTCCGGAATGACGCGATCATCTTCGAACTCCTCACGCCACAGGAGCCGCGTCATCTTTACCAGCTCCGTTGCGCTCGACCCAGCGACGTATCCCACTAGTGGAATTTCGTGATGCTGACTCGCCGCAATCACTCGACTCAACGTCGAGAGGTACCGTTCCCGGGTTTCAGGTTTCAACGGGTTCGCAAACGACGCGATCAACGGCCCATCATAGAACACGACCGGCGTGTGTTCGATGTCTCCCGCATCACGAGAAGCGGCCAGATCCGACAACTTCTCGATTAGAAGCTGTCCCTCGTGTTCGTAGCGATGATGACCGACAAGTTGGGAATCGACGAACCGATAGTCGCCATCCTCGGCCTCCTGCGTCACCTCGCTAGGTGTTAGGAGCCGCCCTTCGATACCTCGGTCAAGTCGGCCTTCTGCGTGATGGTGATTTACCGCCCACGCCGACTGCACGTATGCGACCGGGACGTTGAACTGCGTGGTCGGCGGGAGCTGTGACCCGTCGACAGCCATCACGGGCACGTCCCGGACGATGTCGCGTGCCCACTCGTTGACTTCCTCATGGTTTTCCCATCCGTCACTCTCCGGGTGCGGAACGATGACGTTGGTCGCATCGTCGAACGCTTCCGTGGGGTATGCACCCGGATACGACGTGTCCTGTAACGCCATCCGAATTTCATCGCTCGTCCACTCGTCCGGGAGGCGCTGGAATGCATTCAGGTAGCGTTCGACGATTCCGGAGTCGTCTTCCAGGTACGCCTCAATTGTCTCGACGTTGGCCTCTAACTCGCTGGCGACTCCGTGTTTATCAATCGGCATTAATTGACCGTCACCTCCGACGTCTGCCGGTCTTTCGTCACCGAGATCGTGTAGTCCGTCATCGAGTCAAACGTCTCGTCGTGACTGATGACGGTGAGTTGCTCGAAACTATCCAGCTGCTTCAGTTGCGACACCAGGTTGCGTTTCTTCTGCCTGTCGAGGTTCGCCGTCGGCTCGTCCAGGAACGCGACGCCGACCGACGCGAGTTGTTCGAGGATGGCGAGCCGAACCGCGAGCGCAGCCGCCATCTTCTCACCACCGCTTAGCGTCGAGAACGACTTCTTCACGTCCGCGTCGTGGACGATGATCTCGTAATCACTCGTCCACTCAAGCGTTTCCGCGGACGCACCGCGGATCGTCCGGAACAACTCGTTCGCCCGCGACCCGATGCGGTCGGTGATGATCTCCCGCATCTTCGGCCCGGCCTCCCGAACATTCTCCCGCACCCACTCCGCGAACTGCTGATCAGCCTTCAACTCCTTCAACTGCTGCAACTTCTCCTGGCGCTCCTCTAACTTCGCTTCTAATCGCTCAACCTCTTCGCGTACACTCTCCAGATTCTCCTTCTTTTCTTCAAGTGCTCCATTGGCACGTTGGATCTCACCATTGAGCTCATCGATCTCTGCATCTAGTGCTTCGAAACGTTCTTCATCAAACGACGTTCGCGTCTCCTCCAGCTCGGCCTCCGTCTCTTCGAACTCGGCTTCAAGCTCCTCAAGGTCATCTTCCAATTCTTCGACTTTCTCCCGACGCTCCTCAACTTGCGACGCCTGCTGCTCGTACTGCAGATACGTCTGATATGCCTCCTCCGTCTCTTCCAGCGTTTCCTCAACCTCAGCGATCTCCTCATCCAGCCCGTCGAACTCGTCTAACTCATCCTCAATGTCGTCAAGCACCGACTGTTCCTCTGCTAACTCAGCGCGTTTTTCTTCCAACTCCTCTGGTGCATCCGCGTGCTCGTCTACCCGGAACTCTGCTTTCTGGTACTCGTCATACGCCTCTTCCAAGTCATCGCGTTCAGCTTCGAGGTCTGGGAGTTCCGCTAACTCATCTTCTAACTCCGACAACTCCTCCTCAATCTCCTCTTTCTCCTCACGGAGTTCGTCGAGATCGCGTTCTAACGACTCGATCTTGTCCTGATGAAGAGAAATCTTCTCAACGCGCTGTTTGACCTCGTTCGCTGCTTCATGCCGCTCACGTAGCTCATCAAGCTCTTCAGCGAGATCCGCACGCTCCGCTTCAATTTCCTCGATTCGATCTTCTCGTTGCTCGATCGTCTTCGACCGATGTTTTTCGTTTAACGGCCGGTCACACGTCGGGCACGGCGCATCAACATCCGTATCACGCAACCGCTCTAACTGCTCTTCGAGTCGTTCTCGTTCGTTCTTCAGTTGTTTCCGACGTACCTCTTTGTCATTAATCTCCTCCCCGATCTCGTCCGGATCAGTTGTCTCCGCCCACTCTTCTTCGATCTCGGCAATCGTCTCTTCTAACGACTCAATCTCCGCTTCCGTCTCCTCAATTTCTGCAGCACGTTCCTCGATCTCCTGCTGGAATTCCTCGACTTCGTCTTCGCGGTCTTTCAGTGACTCAATCCGGTCATCCAGTTCCTCATACCGCTCCTTCTCAGTTTCAAGCGACTCCAACGTCTCTTGTGCTTCTTCCAGCGTCTCCGACTGCTCTTTAAGCTGTTCAACTCGGAACTCGATCGATTGAATCTCCTCTCTCTGTTCGTCGCGCCGGTCCTCAAGCGCGTCCCGCTCTTCCTCGTCCTCTTCTAACTCATCTAGTCGATCACTTGCATCCTGATACTGCTGATACCCATCACGGTTTGCCTCGCACTTCTCTTGGGCTTCCTCGGCAGCTTCAAGCTCCTCCTCAGCGTTTTCCAGTTGGTCCTCTGTCGCCTCGATTTCCCGATTCAAGGACTCAACCTCGTTTTCGAGCGACTCAATTTCTTCCTTTACAGCCTCTAACTCCTCGTACTCTGCTTCTTTCTCCGACAACTCACTCTCCTTCCGCTCGATACGCACTTCAATGTCGTCAACTTCTTCAGCTAACGATTCCGCTTCCGATCGCTCCTCCGGCAGGCTCTGCACTTCACCAGTGAGCGTATCGATGTCACTCCGAATGTCCTGCTGTTGCTTCTCAATCGCGTCCGGGACGTCTTTGAGCCGATTCCACGACTCTTCATACGCGTCCAAATTCAGCAACGCATCGAACGTCGTTTTCCGGTTGCGCGCCGTCTGCGAAAAGTCCGAGAGGAACCGCGTCTGCGGCACCCCAATACATGACTCCCACAGGCTCTGCAACTCATCTTTGTCCTCCACGCCGAACCGAGCGCACAGCCACTGCATCAACCGCTTTTTTGACCCAATGTCCTGGTCTACCCACTCGTCACTCTCAGGGTCGTACCGATGCACCCCGTAGTTCGACCGGCCGACCGACCGCGTCACCCGGAACTGATCCGTCCCATCGTTCGTCTCCACGTCGAACGTGACCTCGACAGTCCCCGTGCTCGCGCCTTCCCGTACGAACTCCTTGTTGTTGAACGGGAGCGAATCGAACAACGCGAACCCAATCGCTTCCTGTATCGTTGATTTCCCCGCGCCATTCTCACCGAGAATCGCCGTCACACCACCTTCAATCGGCACCTCGGTTCGCCCTTCATAGGATTTGATATCCTCTAACGCGACCTCCGTGATTTTCATTTGCTCACCACCTCCTTCGCTTCGTCAACCACGGTCCCTGACTCGTCATCTCCTGTATCACTTGACGTGTCGTCCGCAATGTCACTATCTTCAAACGGATCTTCATCGATATCGAGAACCACGTCATCGGTGAACTGCGGGAACAGGTCCCGGCGTGCCGAACTCACTGAGTCACGGATATCCTCAACTGCTTCGTCGGCCTGCGCCAATTGGTGGGCATCTCCCAGCACGTCAGCGACATCCGAGGCCTTCTCAGCGTATCTCGACTCCTGTGCGATCGTCTCGAATACGCGGTCCTCCAACGCCGCCGTATTCAACTGCCCGTCCTCGAACACGTCCTCCTCGTCGATTTCGGAGATGAGTTGCTGCACGTTCGCCGTCCGAATCCCCGTATTCACCTGCACGTACAGCGCGTTGCACGTCTCCTTCGCGTACGCAGCGAGTTCATCCGTCCGGAAATCCCCACGACTAAACTGTAACGTCCCGGTGAACCGCAAATCGAGAATCGGCTGTCGCGGCTCCCCGTTCGCTCTGTACACTGGGCGCTGACAGTACTCCTCGACCGCCCTTCGATCGTTCTGAATGTATTCACGGAACGCTGATTCCAACTCGCCCGGTGACTCGTACGGCGTTACATCGAACTCAGTCCGATAGTACGGGCGACGCTTCGTCTTGTGGTGCGATATCTCGAAACCGCCACCCTCACCCGCGTCAGGATGTAATTCTACCGAGTAGTACCCATGCTCCCAATCGTCTCGGCCTTCGCGCGTGTTGTGGGCCTCCGGCGATCCTGGGTTGAAAATCCAGTCACTAGCCTCGTACCGCTTGTGAATGTGTCCAAGCGCAAGGTAATCCACGACCTCTTTCACCTCACGCAATTCGGCATGGGTCACCGTTCCACCAAGAGTTGGTACCTCGTCTTCCATCCCGAAGTGGCCTAACAACGCCGTGAACGCCGGGTCACCGTACTCCTCGTTCGTCGCTCGGATGCCGTTCGCTACCTGTTGGAGGGCCTGCCCGGTCTTCGCCCCACGCCACTGCAATCCGAATACCCGAACCGGTCCATCGAACTCGTCAACATCGATATCGTAGAACCCCGCGTACTCGCCCGGGTCGTCAGGATCGTACGGCTTGAACTGCGCCGTCTCGGGATTGGTAGATAGCTCTGCTTTCAGGAACACGATGTGGCCGCGCTGATGCAGGTAATTCAACCACGTCACCTCGCGCGGCGTCAAATTCTCATCGTGGTTCCCACGCGACACCAACACCGGTATATCGTCCGGTACCTGCGCGAGTTCCTGTTCGGCTTGATCAAGGATTTTCGGACGAAGATCCCGTGAATGGAACAGATCCCCAGGCAACAAGACCGCATCCGTCCCGCGCTCCTCAATCATCTCGTGGAACGCGGCGCGCGTGGTTGACGCCATGTCATCCTCTCGTTGTTTCAAGCCGTACTGTCGGTGACCAAGGTGCGTATCCGCGATGTGAGTGAATGTAAACATTGTTGATAGGTTATGGTTGGGCCGTGTTTAGTCGGGACCAGTGCCAAATCACGTGATTGACGGTATATACTTGGCTATAATCGAATGGTTATTAAATATCACTTAACCAGAGTGAAAGTAGAATCAGGGCTGGAAATAGTAACGTTCACCGAGTAAGGCGGACTGTTAAAACTCCTTGTGAAGGTTTGTTATGTGGTCTCAATCAATCCGATTCAAACTGAGTGAGCATCGATTGTAGCTCTGCCCGTACTTCTCCCATTTCATTAGGAGACCAGCGGAACTCCTGAGTAACACCTGCATCAGTAAACCGGAGTGCAGTCCGAATTTCTCGGTTCGGATCGTGTTGGTGTAGCGCAAGCGCATAACAGAGCATCTGAGGCCGATAGTGCTCGGCGAGCTCCTGCGGTGACCGCCACGAGGTACTGTTCGTCTTGTAGTCCGTGACCAAGTATGCATCCTGGGTGACGGTGAGGTGGTCGATATCACCGACGATGGTACTACCACCAACGTCAACCGTAACTGAGAGTTCGTCGTACGTCGCCTGAACTTCGCTTTCTCGTTGACGCTCGTCGACAAAGCCTATGGCGTCGCGTGCATGGCGATGAATCTGCGCCAAATCGTCGTCAGTTAGGTCATGCCCTAACATCCCCGCAACGCGACGAGCATAAGCCTCCACTTCGTCTTCTGTAGGCCGGAGTTCAGCAATCCGGTGGACAATCGTTCCGAAGTCGTTAGCTGGCACCCCGTTTGAATCGCCCTGTGTAGCGTCTGCTGGCGATGATTCGTCTGTATTTGTTGTTCCAGCAGTGGCGTTGACAATGTCAGTCGCGGTCACTCGCCGTCCAGACTCCGAGTGTTTGGGTGAGGGAATCTCGATTGCTGGCTGCGACGTAGTTCCATCAGGGCCTGAGTCGAATTGCGTCGGCGTCGGCGGGAGGCGAACAGTAAACGTCGCCTGCCCTAATGTGCGATCTGTTGTCGTGTCGGTGCGAAGGGTCTCCAACACGTCGTCTTGTTCGAGTAACCGGGGTTGGAGCCAGTCTCGCCAGCGGCCGGCTTCGTCGAACGCGTTCGTATCTCCAAAGACGTAGCCTTCCTCCGCATCACCGCGAATGTCGTGTGTGCCACAGAGGAGCAGATGGTCCCGGACACGGGTACACGCGACGTAGAGCAGGCGTTTCGCCTCTGCTCGCTCTCGGGGCAGTGACTGCGCGTCGGCATACGTATGCGCGACCGTCGATTCAAGCTCGTACGGATCGTCCGGTGACGGCCCCTTGACAGCTAGAAGCGGCGCAATATCGTCATTCTCGTTCGCTAACCGCACGTGCCCGTAGTCGTCGATACTGCGGCCGTAGTTGAGCCGACTCCCGATATCAGGGACCGCGACAATCGGGAATTCAAGCCCCTTAGCCGCATGAATCGTCATAATCCGGACCCCGTCGGTCCCGTCCGGAATTTCAGCGTGCCCTTCACGCGGATCAAGTTCGGCCTGACGGTCAATCCGATGGAGGAGACTCGCGGCCGTTTGAATCCCATTTTCACCCCACGCCCGGACTTGATTGCGGAACTTCTCGACGTTGGCGACGGCCTGCTCACCCCGTTCGTCAGCCCCGACGCTCATCAAGTAACCCGTCTCGTCGATAATGCGGGTCAGCAGCCGGCCCCACGGCAGAATCTCCACATCGCTTTCTCCGGTACAGCCTGCTAGAGTCCGCCACGTTGACAAGCACTGATAGGCATCCGCGAGCTGCGGGTCATCAGTAGTTTCGAGAGCCGCCCAAAGTGAGTCAGCATTCGCAGCCACTGGTGCAAGTCGATCGTCGCGAAACCCGAACAACGGCGAGCGTAAGACCCCATACAGCGAAATATCATCACCAGGATCTGCGAGAACTCGCAAGAGATTAATCAGGGTCTGCACCTCTGGCGTGTCGTAGAAGCCATCACCGCCGATGACCGTATAGGAAATGCCCTGATCATCGAGTGCACGTGTATACCGGTCCAAATGGGTCCGACGGCGAAGCAACACTGCGACATCTTCCGGTGTCGCCGCCCGAATTTCACCGTCATCGCGGTCCTGTACCTCCGGCGGATCTGCGAACAGTTGTGAAAGCCGTGCCGCGAGGGCCCGCGCTTCCGCTTCGTGCGTATGTTCGGCAGCCGCCTCCGTGACCGGATGGTCTTCGTCTAACAGTCCCGCGGCGACCTCATCACTCGTCGGAACAACCATGTACTCCACGCTTCCGTCGAGGTCCTCAACGTCCTCGACGCGAGGCCGATCGAACGAAAGCGACTGCGGGCGTGCTTCGTACGATGCATGCTCTTCTCCTTCTGGCTGGAACAGTTCGTCGAAGAGTTCGTTGATGAAGGTAAGTGGAGTGTCGAGCGTTCGGAAGTTCCCAGAAAGTTCAAGCTCAGTTGGCCGGACGCCCTTGCTGCCGGGAACTGTATCGCGGTCATGTCTGGCGTTCGTGTCGCAGAGTTCCGCTCGCGCCGTTCCAAACGTCGTCACATCAGCGCCGCGGAATGCGTAGATGCTCTGTTTCTCGTCCCCGACGAGAAAGACATTATCTGCATCGTCTTCGACCCCAGTCAGGAGCTTGACGAGGTGCCACTGGCGGGGGTCCGTATCTTGGAACTCGTCAACCATCACGGCCGCGAACGATGATTGAATATCGTCACGGACTGCGGTCGCCGTTTCAAGGAACTCGATTGCCGTCTCAATCAGGTCAGGGAAGTCGAGTGCGTTCTGTTCGTCTTTGGTCTCTGTATAAGCCGTCAGCACGTCGTCGAAGACACGTGCGAGCGCGAGCACGTAGTGAGCGCTATTCCGTTCGACCGGACCGGGGATCGTCTTGATTGCGTCCGAGTGTGGGTCGAGCGCATCGAGAAGGGCGTTGACCGCAGTTTTGAGGTCACTATATGCGTCGGTTTCCTCTTCCCAGTCTGCTTTCGTCCCTAGCACGTGATAACTGGCACTACTGTAGAGCCCTCCAGAGGAGGTTTCAAGCGCCTCGTACAATCGGCAGACAGTCGCTTGGACCACACTTTCGTCTGCCTCCACTAGGTCAGATGGCAGGTCTTCGAGTGCCGTTGCAAGCCTATCAAGGAGCTGATTACCAGCTACATCGTCATCGATTTCGAGGTCAGTTGTGGCAAGGCGATTGACTGTCGCACGTGCCTCCACAACCTCGGAGGACATGAGGAAGTCACGCCCTGTCTCGGAGTCGAATTCGGCGACCTCCGTTCGTAGCAGGGAGAGGTACTCATCGACGGTACCGTCTCGCCAGTGGGTGACCCAGTCGATGCTATCCGGCCGTTCATCGAGAAGGCCAGTAAGTATGGAGACGAGTTGGCCATGCCCCCAGAGCCGGGAGAGTAACTGGACGTCCTCATTTGCCTGGTTGTTCTTCAGGAACTCATGGACAACTTCGTGTTGGAGCTCTGCTGCGTCCTCCTCGTCCAGAACGTCGAATCCTAACGGAACCGGTGCCTCAACACCGTACTCGCGGAGGAGACGCGCACAAAACGCGTGAATCGTATGAATATACCCATCGTCTAGTTCGTCGAGGATCCCTCGCCAGCGGTCGTAGTCGTCAGCGGTTTCAGCTTCGTCAAGGCGGTCGTAAATTGCTTCTCGGACCTCCGTGTGCAGTTCTGTTGCTGCCTTGCGTGTGAACGTTATCGTGACGATATCTTCGGGTCCGACATCCGACTGTTCTTCAAGCAGTTCGAGGTAGCGATTGGTGAGCGTCGTCGTCTTCCCAGTCCCCGCACCGGCGGTAATCGCAACGTTTCGGTCGAGGACGAGCGCGTCCTCCTGTTCCGGTGTTAGGTCGAATTCGTCGGACTCATCACGTTCCGCAGTTTCCGCGTCTGACGTCGGTTCCGGTTCGTTACGCATCACTCTCACCTCCAAAGACATCAGCAAACGACTCCTTTTGAACGCGCTGCGGAACGTACGTATGGTCGTCGGTTTCGAGGGCCGCTATCCGATCGCTCGTCTGGTGATGACGGACGTCACAGATCCGCCGATAGTCACAGTACGAACAACTCGCTTCTTTCGGAGACAGCAATGTTGTATGGAACCGCCCGTGCTCGATTGCCTGATCGATAGTTGCTAGGCGCTCCGGAATGACGTCATCAAGGAAGCGACGGAGTTCAGACTGCGAGTCGAATTTCGACTCGATTCCCCGCGGCGTGTAGAGATCGTTCGGCGGCTTGACCTTGTAGTACGTTGCTGAAAGGTCGGCTACTGACTCGATTTCGTCTGCCAGGACCGTTTCGGCAGCCTGCAGGTAAATCGGTAATTGGAACGTGGTTCCCCCAGTGGTCGTTGTCATCGACGGTGTCGAACCAGTCTTGTAATCGTACAATGAGAGTCGTCGGCCATCGTCACCGTCACCAACATCAACCCGGTCTATGTATCCCCGGATCGGTAGTTCGTCACCGTTCGGGAGGGATACCTCGAAGCTTGGTGGATCGCCCCCGTCCGGAAGCCCGTCACCGAAGGGGAGTTCGAACCAGGCTGGTTGTGTCTCATCGTCACTGTCGAATTCTGCGTCGAGAAACTGGACGAACAGCCCCTCGTCGGTGTGTCCGTGCGGTCGTTCGTCACTGGAGAAGGGGTTCTCAGCCGGGGATCCAAGCCCGGCAAAGAGTTTCTCACACCAACGTTGATAGAAGAGCCCGCTGTACTGAAAGTCAGCGGCATCAAGCGCCTTCTTTGCGACTGCGAGGAGGTGCGATTCAAGCTGCTCTGCCGTGTACTCGCTTATGGAGACCGGGGTTCCCGGTTTGTCTTGCAGATCGGCATAAAACCGTTCGAGAACCGTATGGACGAAACTTCCTGTTTCGAGAGGTGTGGGTGTCCGTTCGAAGTCATCCGGTGCTTCGATGTCGAGGATTTGTTCCATGTAAAAGCGGTAGCCGCAACTCACGTATCGCTCAAGCCGACTTACGCTATATGGCTCACGGTCGGTCGGCGAATAAAGCGCGTCGACCGTGGCTTCGTCGAGGTCGCCATCATGGGGCGTGAGTTCGTCTTGGCGACGATTTGTCGCACACACGATACCGCGGTCGGCTCGAATCGTCTGTTCGGCCGTGAAGTCATCACGGCTTCCAGCAGCGTCGAGTGCGTCACGACGGTCCGCTCGTGGAGCAATTACCCGTTGGAGGTCTTCACGTGAGCCGATCCGGTCATCAACGCCCGTCTCCGGTTCGATGCCCGTCACGCGATGGAATTCCTCCAAGATCGGTGACTGGACGACCACGGTTTCGTCGGTCTTCGCAGACGGCGTCGTAATCGTGAGATCAGACGTGTTTGCGAGTAGTGAGGCAAACAGGTAGCGTGCTCGTTCACGGTCATCGCCCGGATCCAACCGCGGGTGGGCGTCCGTCATGGTTTCGAAGAACGCCGGTCTGTCCGGCGTCGTCGGGAAGTTCTCGGCCGTCAGACCAACGAGGTAGGCGTGGTCGAGCGCCCGCAACTGAGCGTCGAGGAACCCGAGGATTTCGACTTGGTCAGTCGCCTGCTGACGTGGTGTGCGGACCGGGAC
>SDGW01000779.1_pt1 | contig 14801 bp, 15 predicted proteins | sample 2873831 | NCBI WGS metagenome assembly SDGW01 (sample SAMN08132700, study PRJNA421101) | hypersaline lake metagenome | isolation source: celular fraction 0.22 microns magnesium sulfate-rich crust from ephemeral... | place: Spain: Penahueca Lagoon, Toledo | collected 2011-07
CCGGAGCGCCGACCGGTCGGCGTCCTGTCGCACCCACTCGTAGTAGATGATGACGAGCGCGCCCGCGCCGACCATCACGGCGGGGTGGAAGACGTACGGGTACAGCTCCATCGCCGTCTCGAAGGCGTTCATCCCGGCGCGAGTACGACCGCGCGCCGGAAAACCGCGGTGGCAGTTCGAGACGGCAGGGCGTGCGCTTCGCGTGCGACGAGGAGATAGCCCTCGCGCCGGTCGGCGGCGGCCTCCTCGCGGTGCTGTCCGAGCGGGCCGAAAGACAGACAGAGAGTTCTAAGGAAAATAAAAATATGTCTAAGCGCAGAAATCAGTTCGAGGGCCGGGACTACCGCACCGTCGCCAGTTCCCGACGGTGACGGCGGCACTCGGCGCGGTCTTGCCGGTCGGCGGCGGAGTAGTAACTCTCCGGAGTCGAGTCGCAGAAGTCGAGGAGAAGCAGGCTCGGCGAACCGCTTACAGTCGCTGGCTGATGGCGTCGACCACGGCGTCGAGCGCGGCGTCGCGCTCGCCCGCGAGGTACTCGATGGCTCCGTCGCGGGTGCCCTTCGCCGAGATACCGGCCTTTTCGGCCGTCTCGGCCGCCTCCGTGGCGACCTCACGGACGTTGACCCGCCCGTCGCTCCGGACGTGAATCTCGTCCTCGCCGAAGCCGAGCGTGACGTGTTCGTCGCCGGGCGCGCCGTCCGCGCCGAGTTCGCGGCGGTGAATCTCGTCCAGCAGGACGCCCGTCGGCGGGAAGTCGAAGCGGTGGGTGAACGCCTCGGTGTCCAGCACGGTAAAGGAGACGCCGTTCGCGCCGCGGACCGAGAGGTTCGGCTCCACGGTGTCGAGTTCGGTCTCGAGTTTCTCGCGGAACTGCTCGCCGACGTGTTCGGCGAGGTCGCGCTTCTCGTGTTCGAACAAGAGGTCGGTGATGAGTTCGCGCTTGTCCTCGTAGGACTGGTAGAACGCTTCGAGCGCGACCGCCTCGCGGAGCGCGGTGGTGTGGTCGGCGTCGTAGCCCGCGTCGTCGGCGAGGTCGGTGTAGTCTTCGGGTGCGTCCGCCCAGTAACTGACCGCCGGGAGGTGCGAGACGTCCTCGCGCACGTCGGCGTTGACGTGGGCCGCGAGGTTCGCGCCGAGGACGCCGACCGTCAGGTCGTCGGCGTCGGTCCCGTCGAGGTGGGGGTTGACCGCCACGTCGGCGAGGTCGGCCACGCCCTCGTCGGGGTAGCCCGCGTCCACGGTGACGCGGGGCGCGTCGTAGATGTCCAGCAGTTCGAGGCCGTCGCGGGACTCGTCGGTGCTACCCGCGGCGACGAGGACGAACAGCGGCAGTTTCTCGTCGTGGCGCTCGCGGTTGTCGAGCATCGTCGTCACGTCCTTCGTCGCGTCGGCCATGTCGTAGTCGCCGCCTTCGAGCGGCCGCCGGTCGAAGAAGTGGTACTCGGCGTCGCTCTTGGCGTGTTCCTCGCGGACGAGCGGTAGGACCGCGCGCTCGATGGCCGCGCCGGCGACGTAGCCGTCGGCGGTGGCGTTGTGTCGGACGATGACCGGTCGGGACTCCATGACCGCGCGCCGAATCTCCTCGGCGGCGTCGCGGATGCGGCCGTGTACCGCGGCGACCGACTCGTGGTCGGCCAGCAGGTCCACGTCGTCGGGCCGGGCCTCGCTCGTCAGCGCGGCTTCGAGGCGAGTCTCGACGGCCGTGCGGTCGTCGCCCTCCAGCTTCTCCAGTTCGTCGGTCTCGACCTGTAGCTCGTTGTTCCGGAGTTCGACCACGCCGTCGAGTCGAACGTAGTCGCCCGTCTCGACCTCGGGTCGGTCTCGTCGTCCGTGTGGTTCTCGGCGTCCGACTGGCTCCCGGAGGCGTCGCCGGATTCGGCGGACGCTTCGGTCCGCCGGTCGTCGGTCTGGCGGTCGTCCGACTGCTGGTCGGCGGGGTCGACCGTGCCAGCGCCGTCGGTGGTCGCCTGCTGGTCGTCGGTCTCGTCGTCTCCGTCGGCCTCGTCGGTCTCGGCTTCCTCGGGGAGGATAGCGCCCTTCTCGGGGTCGTCGAGGAGCTTCCCTCGGAACTCGCGCTCGGACTGGCGAATCGACCAGCCGAGGTCCACGTTACCGTTGTCGCGGACGCCGGTGACTTGGACGAAGACGGTCTGGCCCTCGTCCCAGTCGAGCGAGTCGAGTCGCCGGTCGAGTTCGCTCTTGTGGAGGAGACCGGTCACTCGGTCGCCGATGTTCACGAAGACGCCGAACTCGGCGAAGCCGTCTACTGTGCCGCTGTAATACCGTCCCGGCGTCAACTGGTTGGGGTTGTCGCCGGCGAATTCGAAGAGGACGTCCTGCTCGTGGCTCTCGCAGATGGCACCGTCGGCAGGAGTCCCGCAGATGATACACGAACCCATCTTATACGCGAGAAATATAGCCCCGGCCTAAAACTGTTGTCGAAACTGGCCCGGCGGACTGACTCAAATTAGTCGTCTTCGAACGCCTCCGCGCCCGGCAGGTCCGCGACTCCTTCGTGAGTGCCCACGAACTCGGCGTCGGCGACCGCCTGCGAGAACTCCTCGACCCGGTGATACTCCCGAATCGTCAGGACGTGGCCCTCCTCGGCGGCGAAGACGATTTCGTCGGTCCCGTCACGGTGCTGGTAGTGGTCGCCCTTCTGGGGGTCTTCGTGGTCGTGTGAATCGTCGGCCTCGTCGTGTCCCATCCCATCGGACTGAGACGCGCGAGGACTTTAAACTTGACCGCGTTATTTGAGCGGCAGGGCGGTGACGAACCGCGAGTCGACCCACCGACGACCTACTCGAAGACCGGACTGTCGTCTTCCATCGCCTCGATGTCGTCGGCGATGTCCCGGACCTGCTCGGGGAAGAGTGCGACCTGTACTTCGTTGCCCTCGCCGTCCTCGCAGACGATTTTCACGCGCTTGTCGCCGAACTCGCGGGCCTCGGCCGACTCCACGTCGAACAGTTTCGCGGTCCCGGACTTGTTCGAGGGGCCGACGTTCTTGATGGCTCCGTCCTTCAACTCGACCATGAAGTCGTCGAGGATGAGATTGAGCATGGACGTCTTTCGGGTCGAAACGTCTTATAAGTAGTCGAGTCGAGGAGCGACGAACCGTCAGGCGGCGTTCTGTTCTGCGCTCATCTTCAGGACCCGCGGGACGACGAGGAGGTCGAGGACGGCGATGCCCAGCACGAGCCATCGCATCGTTCCGTCGAGGAAGACGAAGGCGATGGCCACGAGGATTGCGACGTTGACGAGCGCGATGCCGTATCGGAGGGCCGGATTTTCGAACGGGGAGGCCATACGCGAGCAAAGTGAAAGGACCCTGATAACGATTGTTAAATAAAGTCACTCCGCCCATCGCTCGCCCGCCGACCGAAGACGAAATTCGTGCTGTCGTCCCGTATCAGCCGAGCGGGAGACAGACCCGCGCCCCGACTTCCGGAACGCGGAGACAGACCTCGCTGGCGGTCCAGACGACGACCTCGCCGAGCGCCGCGAACCCGCGGAAGGCGTAGCCGAACACTATCGCGGCCGGAATCGCGCCAGCGACGAGCGCTCGGAGCGTCGTCGTCTCGTGGACCGTCCGGAGACCCACGAAGAACAGGACCGCGCCGTAGGCCGCGCAGGCGGCCCGGAGCGTCGGCGAGGGAATCCCCGCAAAGACGCACGGTGCGGTCGCGTAAGCGATGACCTGCACGGTCTCGCTGGTGCCCGCGCGGTCGGGGACCACGGCCATCAGCAGGACCGTCTGGAGCGCGCCCGTCAAGTGGAGGGCCGCAGGCGCGACGAACACGGCGGCGAGCGCGAGGCCGAACAGCGCCGCAAGCGCGGGGCGACCGCCGATGGCGGGTGCCGCGCCGGGGACCAGCGCGAACCGGGTGGCCTCCTCTAGTAGGACGACCGTCATGGCGAACACGAGGCCCGGCGCTTGGTCGCCCGGCGCGATGCCCCGCTCGAAGAACCGGCGGGGACTGATGAGGACTTCCAGCCACGCGCGAGCGAGCGCCGCGGGACCGCGGTCGCGCCCGCCGGTCGGATTCTCGACCCACTGGGTCATTACTCGACTCTAGTCGCCTCGGAGGGTATGACAGTTCCGACATCGCGCTTCGTAGGACTCGTCGGCACCGACCACGATGGTCGGGTCCTCGATGTGGGCCGGTTCGCCGTCTACGAGTCGCTGGTTCCGAGTCGCCGGTTCGCCACACTGGGCGCAGATGGCCTGATACTTGTCCACGTACTCCGCCAGCGCGATGAGCCGCGGCAGGGGGTCGAAGGGTTCGCCCCGGAAGGTCTGGTCGGTGCCCGAGACGACCACTCGACGGTCGTCGTCCGCGAGGAACTCACACACCTCGACCAGTTCCTCGGAGAAGAAGTTCGCCTCGTCGATGGCGACGACCTCCTCGCCGTTCAGCTCGTCGGGGATGTCCCAGACGCCCTCGTCGGGGTCCACGACCGTCGCGTCCCACTGGCGGCCGTTGTGCGACCCCACGGTGCCCTCGCCGTACCGGTCGTCCAACGACGGCTTGAACGCCGCGACCTCTTGGCCAGCGATTTCGGCCCGGCGGAGCCGCCGAAGGAGCTCCTCGGTCTTGCCCGAGAACATACAGCCGGTGACGACTTCGACCCACCCGCTGTTCGTTATCTTGTGCATGTCCGTTCCCCGCTCACAGGAGCGTCAAAAGGGTTGCCGATTCGGGTCGGCGAGAGATGTCCCGCGGCAGAGCGACGTTACTACGCAAGTCCGAAGAGGTAGGTCCAGTTGTCCGAAAATAGAAGACGGTTGCGACGGAAATCGCACCGCCTCGGAAGGTCCAACTGTCAGCGAAGAGCGCGTTGAAGTGGTGACTCGACGTGACGACACTCGTTTCGCGTGCTATCCGGCCGAATTCACGGCGAACGACGAGTGAAAATCAGTCACGTCGCCGACGGCCGCGGCGACGGAGCGTCGCGGTCCAGAATCTCGTCCACGATTTCTCCGAAATCCGGTGCCTCTCTGTCGTGGTCGGGTTCGTCGGAGGGGTAGTGCGGGACGACGGGCATGCTACCACCTTCTCACCGGGCGATAACGTACTGGAGTAAAATATCGTTTACTGTCGCTTTTGTGACGAGCGCGCGACTAGCGTTCGGAGAAGCGACGACGAACCACCTCGTCGCTTTCCGGCCGCGGCTACTCTCTTCCCGGCCGCGGCTACTCTCTCCTCGGCCGCGCCCCTTTTGTCCGCGGCCGACTTCGCTTCGCCCGATGGAGGTCGCCATCCTCACCGTCGGCGATGAAGTACTCGCTGGCGACACCGAGAACGCGAACGCGACGTGGCTCGCGGGCCGACTCACCGACGCTGGCGCGACGGTCGCGCGCATCCTGACGATACCCGACGACCGGCGACTCGTCGCCGAGACCGTCGGCGAGTGGGCCGAGGAGTTCGACGCGGTGGTCGTGACCGGCGGTCTCGGGGGCACCCACGACGACGTGACCGCCGACGCCGTCGCGGACGCGTTCGACCGCGACCTCGTCGTGGACGACGCCGTGCGCGAGGACGTGATAGCGACCGTGGCGGCGTACCGAGACGAGAACCCCGAGGAGGTCGAAGCTCACGACATCGACCTCGACGTGGACGCGTGGGCGGCGCTCCCCGGCGGGAGCCGACCGCTCGTGAATCCCGAGGGGCTGTGTCCCGGTTGCGTCCTCGGGAACGTCTACGCGTTTCCGGGCGTCCCCGCCGAGATGCGGGCGCTGTTCGAGCAGGTCGCCGACGAGTTCGGCGGCGACGTGGTTTCGAGGACGCTCTACACGCCCCAGCCCGAAGCGTCCCTGCTGGAGGCGGTGGCCGGCGTGCGCGAGGAGTTCGACGTGACCGTCGGGAGCTACCCCGCCACCGACGAGCGAAATCGCCTGAAACTGTCCGGGTCCGACGCCGAAGCGGTCGCGGCGGCCGCGGCGTGGTTGCGCGAGCGCGTCGAGGTCGTCGCCGAAGAGTGAGTTACTCCTCGCGTTCGCCGACCCGCACGAGTTGCTTGCCGATGTTCTCGCCCTCGAACAGGCCGAGGAAGGCGTCGGGAGCGTTCTCCAAGCCCTCAGTGACCGTCTCGCGGTACTGGATTTCGCCCTCGGCGACCCACTCGCCGAGTTGCCGAGTCGCCTGCTCGAACCGCGGCGCGAAGTCCGCCACGAGGAAGCCCTCGACGGTCGCTCGCGTTTCGATGAGCTTGCCGAGTTTCCGCGGGCCGGTCGGCATCTCCTCGGCGTTGTACAGCGAAATCTGGCCGCAGACCGCGACTCGCGCGTCCACGTTCAGCTTCGAGAAGACGGCGTCCGTAATCGGACCGCCCACGTTGTCGAAGTAGCTGTCCACGCCGTCGGGCGCGGCCTCGTCCAGTGCCGCGCCGTAGTCGTCGGTCGTCTCGTAGTTGATTCCGGCGTCGAAGCCGAGTTCGTCTTCGAGGAATTCGACCTTCTCGTCCGAACCCGCAAACCCGACGACGCGAGCGCCCGACTGCGTGGCGATTTGGCCCGCGACCGAACCGACTGCGCCCGCCGCGCCCGTGACGACGAACGTGTCGCCGGCTTTCGGCTCGGCGACCTCGCGGGTGCCGAAGTAGGCGGTCCGGCCCGGCATCCCGAGGACGCCGAGCGCGGTCGAAATCGGCGCGAGGTCGGGGTTCACCGACTGGAGGTCGCTTCCGCGCGCCGTCGCGTAGTCGGCCCACTGGAGGTCGCCCGCCACGACGTCGCCCTTCTCGAAGCCCGCGCCGTTGGACGCGACGACTTCGCCGACGACGCCGCCCCGGAGCGGGTCGCCGACCGCCCACGGGTCGGCGTAGGACTCCCCGGCGTCCATCCGGCCGCGCATGTAGGGGTCAACAGAGAGATAGAGCGTCCGGACCAGCACCTCGCCGGGGTCCGGGTCGGGAACGTCCTCCTCGACTAGCTCGAAGGTGTCGCGGTCGGGTTTGCCGTCGGGGCGATTCGCTAGCAGATACTTGCGGTTGGTTTCGGACATACCCTTACCGAGGGCGACCACGGGGAAGGGGCCTGCGGAAGAGGCAGGGATGGTCGCTGTAAACCTCAGTCAACCGCGCCGACGTTCTCCTCGCTCTCCATCGTCGGTGGGGCCGGTTCGATGTTGGCGTAGCCGACGACCTCGCGGCCGAGTTCCCGGACGCGTTCGGCCACCTTCTCGTCGGTGAACGCCCCGTCCCGGACCGCCGAGTGCGAGCGCGGCACTGCGGCCTGATGGGGGAGGACCCACGCGTCGAGCGCCCGGCAGACCGACCGGAGGTGTTCGAGCGCCGTGATGGGGAAACTCCCGCCCGACACCGCCAGCAGGCCCACGGTCTTGTGTTCGAACTCGTCGAACCCGCAGTAGTCGAGCGCGGTCTTCAGCACCGAGGAGTACGACCCGTGGTACATCGGCGACCCCAGTAGGATGGCGTCGGCCTCCCGGACCGCGCGGGCGAGTCGGGCCGCGTCGCCCGCCCGTTCGTCGTCCACGTCCGGGTCGTAGGCGGGCAAGTCGTACTCGCGCAGGTCGAGGAGGTCGGTCTCCCCGCCGTCCTCCTCGGCGGCGTCGAGTGCCGTTTCGAGCGCGACTCTGGTGACGCTCTCGTCTCGGAGGCTACCACAGATAGCAACGACGTGCGGTTGGTTCGTCATACTCGTGGATGGCGTGCCAGCGGTAAAAATTCGACCCGAGAGACGCGCGTCGGCCGCCGAATCGACGCGCGTCGAACGACCCCGGCGTGTCCGTCGAACGGCCCCGACCTGTTTCGACGCGGACGTGACCCGGCTCGGACAGGAGTTGCTGTCGCCGACACGTCGCGTAGATTTAGTCGGGGTCGTCGCGCCGTCGTCGGGGGGCGCTCGTCTCGGACTCCCGAGAGATACGCGAGCTGGGTCATTTCGCTACCGACGGTTCGTACGGCTTCCCCTCGGTATGAACGGGCTATAGAGGTCATAGCAGGCGATTTCAGAGGGAACGTGGTTCCTTCGCGTGATGACGTTCGACACGTCAGCGAACGGGGAAGGGGTTTCGCGGAGAAAGTACCTCGCGGCCGTGGGGGCGGCCGGGAGTCTCGCCGTTACTGGCACTGCGATGGCACAAGACGGGGGTGAGCAGGGTCCCCTGAAGGTCGGTGGCTCCTCGACTGTCTATCCCATCACCAGTCAGGCCGGTTCGGTGTGGAACTCGAATCCGCCGGCGAGCGACGAGGAGTACTGGGGACCGGGGCAGTGGGACATCGAGACGGACATGAACTACGCCGACTTCTGGGCCAGTCGGTACGGCTTCGAGTCGGGCGGCGGGAGCCTGCCGTTCAACGTGACCGTCGGTCTGAGCCACTCCGGCACCGGATTGGAGAAACTCCGGAGCGGACTGCTCGACATCGGCGACGCGAGCGCGACGGTCGCCCAAGAGTTCCCGGAGGCCAGCGAGGAGGAACTGAGCGGGTTCGTCGACCACGTCGTCGGCGTGGACGCTCAGCCGCTGGTCGTCAGCAGGGAAGTCTACGACGCGGGAGTCACGGAACTCACGCTTCAGCAGGTCCAGCAGATCTACCGCGGCGAGATAACGAACTGGTCGGAAATTGACTCCTACGAGGGCGAGGACAAGGAGATTCAGGCTGTCGGCCGCGCCGAGGGGTCGGGAACCGACACCTCCTTCCGCGCCAACGTCCTCGGCGGTCCGGACGCCTCGATGGGCGGCGTCGACACCCGCAAGGGCCAGAACCAGCAGGTCCAGACGCTGGTGGCGAACTCCGACAACTCCGTGGCGTACATCGCGCTGGCGTTCGTGGACGAACAGCGGGTCCCGCCGGTCGCGCTGAACATCGACGGCACCACCTACGAGTACGGCGAGAACCTCGGCGCGGAGGCGTACCCGCTCAACCGCGACCTCCACTGTTACACGTGGGAAGGCACCTCGAACATGGAGGCGGCGTTCCTGCTGACGATGCTCTCGGACATGGGTCAGGAGCGGTACGTCGCCGCGAACAACTACGTGAAACTGCCGACGAACCGGCAGGAACAGGAGGTCGCCAAACTACCCGAACCCGAAGGGGGCAACCCGCAGGACTACATCGGCGGGTCGGGGCAGACGACCACGACCGCCAGCGCGAGCGGGAACGAGACCGGCGGGAACGAGACCGCGGCGACGAGCGAGACGAACCTTTCGCGGTGAGTCACGGCCGACACCGAGCGCGCTCGACAGCGAAGACTCTTATTTTGCCGCCCGCTACGTCGCGCCGATGGATACGACTCGGGTATCGCGACCCACCGACCGTCGCCGCGTCCTCCTCGCGGGACCGGACGGCTGGCGCGAACGGTTGCGTCCGGCGTTCGCCGCGGACGAGGAGTTCGCCGTACAGACCGTCTCGACGGTCGAGGAGGCAGTGTCGAGCGCGACCGACAGACGCGGCGTGGTCGATTGTGTCGTGGGTGCCGAGCGACTCGACGGGGAGACCGGTCTCGACCTGTTGGACGCGCTCGGGTCGCGCGCCGCCGACCTGCCCGTCGTGCTGGCACCGGCCGACGGGAGCGAGTCGCTCGCCAGCGACGCCATCGCGGCGGGCGTCGCGGACTACGTGCCGGCAGACGCCGACGACGAGACGCTCCGACGTCGGTGCCGGGAAGCCATAGAGCGACGAGACGACCGGCGGCGGCGGCGCGAGCGCGCCGCCCAGTTCGAGTCGTTCTTCGCCACGCCGGGCCAGTTCGGCGCGGTCCTCGACGCCGACGGGACCGTCGTCCGACTGAACCGGGGCGCGCTGGACGCCCTCGGGCACGACGAGGAGGCCCTCGTCGGCAAGCGGTTCTGGGGGCTCCCGTGGACCGACGAGTCGTCACGGGACCTCCAGCGAGCGGTTCACCGCGCCCGAAACGGGGAGTACGCCGAGTTCGAGGCTGGCTTGCCGGGCGGTGGTGGAGACGACAGCGAGACCGGCGCGACGAGCGCCGGGAGAACGGACGACGAGGCCAGATTCGAGTTCACGGTCCGGCCGGTCACGGAGGAGGACGGCGAAGTAGACCGCCTCGTCGTCGCTGGCCGGGAAGTCGCCGAGCGCGTCCGACTGGAGGAGGAACTGCGCGAGTCCGAGGAACTCCACCGGGTCACGCTCAACAACATGACCGACACCGTGCTGGTCACCGACGACGACGGTGAGTTCACCTACGTCTGTCCGAACGTCCACTTCATCTTCGGCTACAGCGCCGAGGAGATACACGACCTCGGGACCATCGACGCGCTGTTGGGCGAGGACCTCTTCGACCCCGACCGACTCGACGCCGAGGGCGTGTTGACCAACATCGAGTGTACCGCGACCGACGAGGAGGGCCGGGAACACACCCTGCTGGTCAACGTCCGGCAGGTCTCGATTCAGGGCGGGACGACCCTCTACAGTTGCCGGGATATCACGAAGCGCAAACAGCGCGAGCGGGCGCTGACCCAACTCCACCGGACCAGTCGGGGCTTGTTGTACGCCGAGACGAAATCCGAGATAGCCGACCGGGTGGTCTCCGACGCCGACTCGATTCTGCCCGCCGCCGCGGCGGCGCTCTATCGGTTCGACCGCGAGGAGAACGTCCTCTACCCGACCGCCGTCTCCGACGAGTTCGCCGACCTCGTGGGCGCGCTCCCTGACCTGCGCCTCGACCGGGACAGCCCCGTCACCCGCGCTTTCGTGGAGGACGAGACCCGAACGTGCGACCTCGAACGACCGACCGACCCCGGAGACCGACCCGGCCACGGCGAGCGAACCGACCGCGCTCCTCGGTCGCCGTTCTCGACGCTCGGCGATTACGTCGCCGTGCCGCTCGGCGACCACGGCGTCTTCGTGGCGGCCGCCGCCGACGAGACCTTCGACGAGGTGGCCGAGGAGGTCGCCGAACTGCTGGCCGCGACGACGGAGGCGGCGTTCGACCGGGTGGAGCGCGACGGCGAACTCCGGGAGCGCGACCGGCGACTCCAGCGCCAGAACGAGCGACTCTCGCAACTCAATCGGGTCAACGAGTTCATCCGCGAGATAGACCAAGCGCTCGTCGGCGCGGAGTCCCGCGAGAAGATAGAGGCGGCCGTCTGCGAGCGACTGACCGCCGACGACCGCTTCCGGTTCGCGTGGATCGGCGAGACGACCGCGCTGAACCGGACGCTCCGCCCCCGGACGTGGGCCGGAGACGAACAGGGGTACCTCGACGGCGTGCCCTTGGAGTTCGACGGCGACCCCGAGACGGTCGAACCGAGCGTCCGGACCGCCGAGCGCCGGGAGGCGACGCTCGTCTCGAACGTCGCCGAACACCTCCGGACCGGTCGGTGGGGCAAGGAGGCGGTGTCGCGGGACTTCCAGTCGGTGCTGTCGATTCCGGTGGCGTACGACGACGTGCTGTTCGGGACCCTGACCGTCTACGCCGACCACCCCGACGCCTTCGACGAGATGGTCCGGTCGGTCCTCCGGGAACTGGGCGACACCGTGGCGTCGGCCATCAACGCGGTCCAGCGCAAGGAGGCGCTCCAGAGCGACACGGTGGTCGAACTCGAGTACCGGGTCGCCGACCCGAGCGCCCTCCTCGCGCGCCTCGCCAGCGAGACCGGCGCGACGATAGCGGTCGAGGGCGACGTGACGGGCGACGACGGGACGACGCTCGTGTTCGCCACCGTCGAGGGCGCGCCGCTCGACGGCGTGATCGCGGCGGCCGACGAGTCCGTCGGCGTCGTGGACGCGGAGTCGATTCGGGAGACCGACGAGGGCGGTCTGGTCGGCCTCCGCCTGCGCGAGGAGTTCGTGACCGCGGCGCTGGCCGACCACGGGGCGCTCCTCCGGCGCTTCGAGGCGACCCCGGAGGGCATCTCGCTGACGGTGGACGTGCCCGACTCGGTGACGACGCGGTCGATAGACGAGGTGGTCTCGAACACCTACGACGCCGCCGAACCGGTCGCACAGCGCGAGCGGACGCGGGCGCTGGACACGCGAGGGCGAACCGGGCGACTCGTGGACGACCTCACCGAGCGACAGTTAGAGGTCGCCCAGATGGCCTATCACGCGGGGTTCTTCGACTCGAAACGCGACGTGACCGGCCGAGAGGTGGCCGAGATGTTGGACATCTCTCACACCGCGTTCTACGACCACGTGCGCCGAATCGAGCGGAAACTGTTCGCGTCGCTGTTCGAGAACCGCCCTCAACCGTCCGAGGTTGAATAGTAAACCACGCGGCCGGGGGACACGGGTTACTATTCAACGAGACAGTCCATGTTCGGGGAGCCGTTTAGCAATATTTACCGAATGAGAACCCGCGACCCAGACTACGACGCGGACGGAGAGTACGAGTACGAGTGTCTGAAGTGCGGCGAGACGGTGAGCGCGAGCAGTCACCCCGGCGGGTGCGACGACTGCGGGAGTTCGATGCGCAACCGAGGGATGCCCTACGAGTAGAGTCATGGCGACGAACACACTCGACGACCACGACGGAGGCGACTACTCGGAGACCGAATCGGCGCTGGAAACCGCCCTGCGACAGCTCTCGGCGGCCGCGACGCACGTGGACGTGGACGAAGGCGTCATCGAACGTCTCAAGCACCCGACGCGGGTGGTCGAAGTCGGCGTGCCGCTGAAACGCGACGACGGGAGCGTCGAAGTGTACACGGGCTATCGCGCCCAGCACGACGACGTGCGCGGCCCGTACAAGGGCGGCCTGCGCTTCCACCCCGACGTGACCGCCGAGGAGTGCGTCGGTCTCTCGATGTGGATGACGTGGAAGTGCGCCGTGATGGACCTGCCGTTCGGCGGCGGAAAGGGCGGCGTCGTCGTGAACCCGAAGGACCTCAGCACCGACGAGAAAGAGCGGCTGACTCGGCGGTTCGCCGAGGAGATTCGGGACACCATCGGGCCGAAACAGGACATCCCCGCGCCCGACATGGGTACCGACGCCCAGACGATGGCGTGGTTCATGGACGCCTACTCGATGCAGGAGGGCGAGACGACCCCCGGCGTCGTCACCGGGAAACCGCCGGTCATCGGCGGGAGCGAGGGCCGCGAGGAGGCACCGGGTCGGTCGGTCGCCATCGTCGCCCGCGAGGCGCTCCGGTACTACGACAAGACCGTAGACGAGGCCACCGTTGCGGTGCAGGGCTTCGGCTCGGTCGGCGCGAACGCCGCCCGTCTGCTGGACGACTGGGGTGCGGACGTCGTCGCGGTCAGCGACGTGAACGGCGCAGCCTACGACACGACCGGACTGGACACCCACGCGGTGCCCTCCCACGAGGAGCAACCCGAGGCCGTGATGCAGTACGACGCGCCGAACACGCTCACCAACGAGGAGGTCCTCGAACTCGACGTGGACGTGTTGGTCCCGGCGGCTATCGGGAACGTCATCACGGCGGACAACGCGGCCGACGTGCAGGCCGACATCGTGGTCGAGGGCGCGAACGGCCCGACGACCTCGGCCGCCGACGAGATTCTGACCGAGCGGGGCGTCGCCGTGATTCCCGACATTCTGGCGAACGCGGGCGGGGTCACCGTCTCGTACTTCGAGTGGTTGCAGGACATCAACCGGCGTCAGTGGTCGCTCGAACGCGTCAACGACGAACTCGAATCCCACATGCTCTCGGCGTGGGACGACGTTCGCCGCGAGGTCGAATCCCGCGACCTGAGTTGGCGCGACGCGGCCTACGTCGTCGCGCTCGAACGCGTCGGCGAGGCGAAATCGAGCAGAGGCCTCTGGCCGTAGTAGTCGGCGGTCGCGGGCCGCGACGAACGACTCGGCGACGCCGACCGCGACGCGCGGTCGGGCGACACGAGCGAAGCGAAGTCCGTAGACGGCGGGCGCATCGGGTTCGCTTCGCGAAGGGAACTAGGGATTTGCTTGCTCGGACGAACGCCGATGCGCCGGGTCAGGGGCGGGCGGTGCGGTCGACTATTCTCCGGAGAGGTCGGTCACGCGCCCGACGAACAGCGGCGTCTCCGTCGGTCGGTCCCGAACGTAGAACAGGAACGGGCGGTCCACGGTCATCTCGACTCGCTCGGGGAGGGCGCTCTCGGCGACGACGACCGCGGTCGCGGCCGCGGCCTCGGTGCCCCGCTCGTCCACCGAGACGAAGCTCTGGTGGCGAACGTCGCTGACGAACAGGTCCTCGCCCGCCGAGTCGCTCATCCCGGTCAGGTCCGCCGACGCCGTGAACGCCCGCTTCATGCCGAGAGCTTTCATGGCCTTCACGAGGCTGAACGACGACTCGACCTCGAACTTCGGGAGCGATAGCGACACCTGCGCCCGACCGGTCCGGTCGAGCATGGTGGCGAGTCGGTCCACGGTCAGCGATTCTTCGAACTCCTCGAACTCGCCTTCGGCGGGCAGGACGACGACCATGCTCGTCTCGCCGTTGGCGTAGGGGAGTTCGACCAGTTGGTGCCCCTCGATTTCGGCGTACTGGGTCTTCAACTCGTTGTGCATCGTCGGGACCTTCGCAGTCGTCCCGTCGAGCGCGGTGAACTGCCGGGAGTCGGTCGCCTCCTCGGAGAACGGAATCTCCCAGCGCGCCGAGAAGTAGACCGCGTTCGTCAGCACGAGGCGAGTCGCTTGGTCGATGGAACCGCGAGGGAGGAGGTCTTCGATTCGGTCCTCCGTGTTGTCGGCGACCCACGCGTTGATTCGCTTTCGGGCCTCCTCGGGCGACCCTCGGAAGTCCGCGAGTTGCAGGCCAGCGCCGTAGTAGGCGTCCAGCAGGTCCAGAAACTCCTCGCGGAAGGGGAACCCCTCTTGGCCCCACACGCCGTTCGCCGTCGTGAGTTCGAAGGCAGGACCGGGGTCCCCG
>SDGW01000627.1_pt1 | contig 14781 bp, 17 predicted proteins | sample 2873831 | NCBI WGS metagenome assembly SDGW01 (sample SAMN08132700, study PRJNA421101) | hypersaline lake metagenome | isolation source: celular fraction 0.22 microns magnesium sulfate-rich crust from ephemeral... | place: Spain: Penahueca Lagoon, Toledo | collected 2011-07
CTCCGAGAGCATCCTCGACGGCATCACCCGCGACACCGTCATCACGCTCGCCGAGGAGCGCGGCTACACCGTCCACGACAACGCCTCCATCTCTCGCGGCGAACTCAACACCGCCGACGAGCTGTTCTTCACCGGCTCCGCCGCCGAAGTCACGCCCATCCGGCAGGTCGACAACGTCGAGATCGGCTCCGGCACCCGCGGCCCGGTCACCGAGGAGCTACAGAAGGCGTTCTTCGACGTCGTCGAGACCGGCGACCGCGAGGAGTGGTTCCACTACGTCTAACTACTCCCCGTCGTCCTCGGTGAACGGCTCCGGGACGTCGCGCTCGTTCTCCCCGAACCCCGCACTCAACACTCGCGTCAGGGCGTCCTCCGTGGACTCGTCGGCGTCCTGGATGTCCTCGGGTTCGAGCTCCATCACGAACCCCGAGGTGATGTTCGGCGCGGTCGGCATGAACACCACCTCGCGGCCGTCGTCGGTCGTCTTCCCCGTCTTGAACGCGGTCAGCCGCATCCCGTCCCACGGCTCGACTTTCACGGGCTTCTGGAACTCGTCGGCGCCCCCGGACAACACGGTCTCGACGGCCATCTTCGAGGCGTTGTAGACGATGCGCAGCCCCGGCAGCCGGTTGACGAGGCCGTCGAGGACCTCCTCCGCGAACGTCCCGATGGCGGTCCGCATCAGATAGCCGACGGAGAACACCAGCAGCACGAACACCACGAGCGTCAGCCCGACCGCGACCACCGGGTCGTTGACGTTCGTCGCGAGCAGCGAGAACCGCGCGATGAGCGAGAACAGCCAGTAGAGGACGTACAGCGTGACCAGAATCGGCGCGAGCACGACCAGCCCGCTCGCGAAGTCCCGCTTCCACGAGGTCATAGGGGAATCCACTGAGCGGCGACGTATAGGGATTTCGAGGTCTGAGCGCTACCGGCCCAGCACGGCCCGCAGCGCGAACAGCATGTTCTCCTTGCGCTCCATCGCGCGCCGGTAGAAGTACGAGAACCACTTGTCGCCGTACGGCACGTACTGGTAGACCGTGACGCCGTCCGCCGCGAGGTCGACCTGCGCGTCGTCCCGGACGCCCATCAGCATCTGGACCTCGTAGTCCGTGCCGTACTCGTCGTGGAGGTCGCGGGCGTGCGCTATCATCTCCGGGTCGTGGCTGCCCACTCCGATGCCGCCCTCGAACTCCCGGAACATGTACTCCAGGTAGTCGCGGTACGCCTCGTTGACGCGTTCCTTGCGCTTGTACGCGATGGACTTCGGCTCGTCGTACGCGCCCTTCACCAGCCGCACCTTCCCCGGGAGGCCCGCGAGCCGTTCGAGGTCGCCCTTCGTGCGCTTGAGGTTCGCCTGGATGCAGACGCCGACGCCGCCCCCGTACTCCGTCGTGAGGTCCTCGTAGGTGTCGAGGGTGGCGTCGGTCGTCTCGTGGTCCTCCATGTCAACCCACGTGAACACGCCGTGCTCGTCGGCCACCTCCACGATGCCCGCGAGGTTCTCCGCGAACACGTCGTCGCCGACGTCCAGCCCGATCTGGGAGGGCTTCACGGAGATGCAGGCGTCGACGCCGGCGCTGTCGATGTCCCGCACGAGGTCCTCGTAGGCCGCGGCGTCCTCGTCCGCGGGCGGACGCTCCTCGTAGTGCTCGCCCAACAGGTTCAGGATGGCCTCGACGCCGCGGTCGTTCAGCGCCCCGGCGTGTTCGACGGCCTCCGCCGGCGTCTCCCCCGCGACGAACTTGCTCGCGATGGGCGGTATCATATCTACACTTGCGGCGGCGCGTCCCTTAAACGACGTGCCTCCCTTGGTCGGGGCCGTCCCCGAGAGCGCCGCACTCCGGGAACCCACGGGTTTTTGCCCGGGCCGCGTCCACCCCAACGCATGGGTCTCGCAGCGACGGTCGCGACCGCCGTGTGGGTGATGCTGCCCGCGTACGTCCCGAACAACGCCGCGGTGCTCGCCGGCGGCGGCCGCCCGATCGACGGCGGCCGCACCTGGGGCGGCAAGCGCGTGCTCGGCGACGGCAAGACGTGGCGCGGCACCGCTATCGGCACGCTCGTCGGCGCTGCGCTCGCCGCCGTCCTGAACGCAGTCCAGCCCGCTGCCAGCGACGCTGTTGGCGTCGCGCTCCCCTCGTTCCCGCCAGCCGCGATGCTCGCGCTCCCCGCCGGCGCCATGCTCGGCGACATCCTCGCGTCCTTCCTCAAACGCCGCACCGGCCGCGAACGCGGCGCCGCATTCCCCCTCCTCGACCAGCTCGACTTCGTCGTCGTCGCGCTCGCGCTCGCCGCCATCGCCGCTCCCGCCTGGTTCGGGGACACGTTCACACTCGGCGTCCTCGTCGCGATTCTCGTTCTCACGCCGCTGCTCCACGTCCTCACCAACGGCGCGGCGTACCTGCTCGGCCTGAAGAACGAGCCCTACTAACGCACGTTTTGCGCTGCGGGGCGCCTGCTGCGCCCCTCGGCAAAACGTGCACTAAAAGCACTCCTCGGTCATGGTCCGAGAGACGCCGGAGGCGTCTCTCGTCACTGAGCAAATCGAAGATTTGCGAGGGCGGCGAACGCTACGCGTTCGCCTGCTCACGAGAGAGCTTCGCTCTCTCGAACGACTCCGCGCTCTTCGAGCGCTCCGTTCGGTCGTCGGCCTGCGCTCACTCACTTCTCTCGTTCGCGCAGTGAACCACTCGCGCCTACGGCGCTCGCGGATGCTTGTCCTGTCGGTTGGTCGGTTAGCTGTCGCTCAGTTGTTTCGCGTACTCGCAGTTCTCGACGTGGAGGCGTTCGTCGTAGTCGTCGGCGACGTGCTCGAAGCCGCGTGCCTCGTAGAATCGGCGGGCGTCGTCGTTGTCCGTCATCACGACCAGCCGGAGGCGGTCGTAGTCGCGCTCGCGCGCTATGTCCTCGATTTCCGCGAGCAGCCGGCTGCCGACGCCCTCGCCCTGTCTGTCGGGCTGGACGTAGATGGAGCCGAGCGTGTACGCGCCGTCGCCGCCGGCGCCGCTGGCGTACCCGACGATGTCGCCGTCCTCGCACGCGACGACGGTCTCGCTGTCGCCGTCGCGGTACCGCTCGCGGAGTTCGTCGACGGCGTAGTAGTCGGCGAGGAACGCCTCGACGGCGTCCGGGCCGACGATTTCGTCGTGGGCGTCGTGCCACGCGGCGTCGGCGACTGCCCGCACGTTCGGCGCGTCCTCGGCCGTCGCCTCGCGGACGTGCATACCGTTCCGTTCGGCGACCGCGGGCTTAGCGTTTGGGCGGGACCGGCGCGCTTTTGACGGGGCGGCCCGCCAACTCTGGCAATGTCCGAGGACCTCGTCCAGCTGCTCCGCGACGCGGACGCCGTGAAGTTCGGAGAGTTCGAGCTCGCCCACGGCGGCACCTCCGAGTACTACGTCGACAAGTACCTCTTCGAGACCGACCCCGACTGCCTGCGTGCCATCGCGGAGGCGTTCGCCGAACGCCTCGACGCGGACGCGAAGCTCGGCGGCGTCGCGCTCGGCGGCGTGCCGCTCGCCGCCGCGACGGCCGTGGAGGCCGACGTGCCGTACGTCATCGCGCGCAAGCAGGCCAAAGAGTACGGTACGGGCAACCGCATCGAGGGCCGTCTCGAAGAAGGCGAAGAGGTCGTCGTCGTCGAGGACATCGCGACCACGGGGCAGTCCGCCGTCGACGCGGTGGAGGCGCTCCGCGAGGCGGGCGCGGAAGTCGACCGCGCGCTGCTCGTGGTGGACCGCGAGGAGGGCGGCCGCGAGCTGCTCGCCGAGCACGGCGTCGAGATGGAGGCGCTCGTCACGGCGAGCGACCTGCTGGACGCCGAGTGACGCCTCGCGGCTAGTACCCGCGTTTGTGATTTCTTCGCACTCCAACTGATTCGAGGTGTTCAAGTTTGTGGAAACGTGCCTACCGGTATGAACCGAGCCGAGAAGGCCGCCCTGCAACTGCGGGCGGTCGACGTGCTGCGCACGCTGAAGGAGACGCGGACGTACGACGAGCTCTCCGCGGAGACCGGCCTCCCGGCCGGCGACCTGAACCGCTACGTGAACGGCCACGTCCTCCCGAGCGCGGAGCGCGCTCGCGAGGTCGTCGAGGACGCCGGCGCCGACCTCCTGCGCGAGGAGCTCGAAGCCCGCGTGCGCCTCGACGACGAGGGCTACGTGGACAACTCCGGGGTCGTCTTCGACCAGTCGTTTCTCGACCTCGTCGCGCCGGTCGCCGCCGAGACGTTCGACTTCGAGCGCCCGGACGTCGTGCTCACCGCGGCCACCGACGGCATCACGCTCGCTGCGTCGCTGGCGTCGTACTACGGCGCGCGCTGCGCGTACGCCAAGAAGTCCAAGGAGACCGCCGTCGAGGAGTTCATCGAGGCGCGCAAGCGCTTCGAGTCCGGCATCGAGCTCACCTACTACCTCCCCGCCGCAGCAATCGACGCCGGCGAGACCGTCCTCGTCGTCGACGACCTCATCCGCTCGGGCGAGACCCAGGAGATCCTGCTCGACATCGCTGCCGCCGCGGACGCCGACGTCACGGGCGTGTTCACGCTCATCGCGGTCGGTGACGGCGGCGTCGAGCGCGCCCGCGAGCTCACCGACGCCCCGGTCGGCGCGCTCGCCGAGCTCGAATAGCGCGCTCGACCTCTATTTTGGGCACGTTCGTGCGCTTTCTGGGTGATTCTTCATCCCCAGACGGCACGCCCTTCCAACGTGCATAACAACGCTTAAGCGGGCGGTGTAGTTATGCCCGAACGTGCATCATAATGGGGCTCGCTGACTACTTCGGCTTCGACGAACACGACACGGACCTGCGCACCGAGGTCCTCGCTGGCGTGACGACGTTCCTCACGATGTCCTACATCGTCGTCGTCAACCCCGCGGTGATGACCCAGGTGACCCAGGACGGCGAGGTCGTCAAACCCGGCATCGCGCTCGCGAACCACAGCTACGCCGAGACCGTCCAGATGCTCGCCGTCGTCACCCTGTTGGCGTCGGCGGTCGCCATGCTCGTGATGGCGTTCTACGCGAACCGCCCGTTCGCGCTCGCGCCCGGCCTCGGACTCAACGCGTTCTTCGCGTTCACCGTCGTCGGCGCGCTCGGCATCCCGTGGCAGACCGCGCTCGCCGCCGTCGTCACGGAGGGCGTCGTCTTCATCGTTCTCACCGCGGTCGGCGCCCGCGAGTACGTCATCAGCCTCTTCCCCGAGCCCGTGAAGTTCGCCGTCGGGACCGGCATCGGCCTCTTCCTCGCCATCATCGGCCTCGAAGCGATGGGCGTCATCGTCGGGGACGCCGGCACCATCCTCGCGCTCGGCGACCTCGCGCAGAACCCGGTCGCCATCCTCTCCATCGTCGGCCTGTTCTTCACGCTCGCGCTGTACGCCCGCGGCGTCACCGGCAGCATCATTCTCGGCATCGTCTCGACCACCGTCGCCGGCGCCGCCCTCACGTTCGCGGGCGTCGTCGAACCCGGCGTCCTCATCGACGGGTTCGTCCGCAACGGCGGCTTCGCCGCCGACCAACTCCCGCAGGCCCAGTACGACATCACGCCGCTGGCCGGCGCGTTCGTCTCCGGCTTCCAGAACGTCGAAGCCCTCAGCTTCGCGCTCGTCGTGTTCACGTTCTTCTTCGTGGACTTCTTCGACACCGCCGGCACGCTCGTCGGCGTCGGGCAGGCGGGCGGCTTCCTGAACGAGGACGGCGACCTCCCGGACGCCGACAAGCCCCTGATGGCCGACGCGGTCGGCACCACCGCCGGCGGCATGCTCGGCACCTCGACGGTCACCACGTACATCGAGTCCGCGACCGGCATCGAGGAGGGCGGCCGCACCGGCATGGTCGCGCTCGTCGTCGCCTGCCTCTTCCTCGCGTCGCTCGTGGTCGTCCCGCTCGCCGCCGCGATCCCCCAGTACGCGAGCCACATCGCGCTCGTCGTCGTCGCGCTGCTGATGCTCGGCAACGTCACCGCGGTCCAGTGGGACGACGTCACGCACTCCATCCCCGCCGGCCTCACCATCCTCGTCATGCCGTTCACGTACTCCATCGCGTACGGCATCGCCGCCGGCATCGTCTCCTACCCCGTCGTGAAGGCCGCGACCGGCGAGTACGACGACGTCTCCCTCGGCCAGTGGCTGCTCGCGGTCGCGTTCGTCGTGTACTTCTTCGTGCGCACTAGCGGCGTCCTCCAGACCGTCGTCTAGGTCCCGCCGCTACCCCGCCGCTCTTCTGCGTCGACGCCGTACGGGCGCGTGTGACGCTGGAACTGTACTCCCTCCCGGGCTGCCCGTACTGCGCGAAGGTCAAGACCAAGCTCGACGAACTCGACGTAGAGTACGTCGAACACGAGGTCCCGAGTTCGCACAGCCAGCGGACCGAAGTCGAGGAAGTCAGCGGTCAGACCGGCGTCCCCGTGCTCGTCGACGAGGAGCACGGCGTCGACGGGATGCCCGAATCGGACGACATCGTCGACTACCTCGAAGAGACGTACGCGTAACCCGCGCTCTCTTCGTCCGAATTTTCCGAGAAACAGCGGGCCGAGCCGCGGCGCTACCGACCGACGGCGGTTGTAGAGGAGTGGGGCGACGTCGTCAGGCTTCCTGGGGGTCGCCACGGTCCGCGAGCAGGTCGCGGAGGTCGTCGGAGTCCTCGACGTCTTCGAGTTCCTCGCGCTCCACGATGGCGGTGTCGTCGACGGATTCGCGGGACGCCTCGTCGACGACGTAGACGGCTCGCGTGTGCGTAATCGCACCGAGCGAGCTCATGATGCGGGCGCGCTTGACCGCGGCGTCCGTGAACGACGAGTGGCCGGTCAGCAGGCGGTCCGCGCGCGAGGCGTCCTCGCTGACGGCCTTGAACGGCGCGCGGTCCGTCGGGTGGACCTCGAAGCCGACGCGGGCGAGCACCGACAGCACGGGCACGTCTTCGGGGTCGGCCTCCGGGTCGTCGGGCGTCGGGTCGGCGTCCCGGACTTCCTCCGCGCCGTCCATCACCGAGACCGGCGAGGTGAGTTCGCCGCCGAAGAGGTCTTCGAGCTCCATCGCGACCTCGATGCTGGCGTTCATGCCGTCCTCGTACTTCGAGACGGTGCGCCGGGAGACGCCGAGTTCGCTGGCGAGCTGGCCGAGGCTCAGGTCCTCCTGCTGGCGGCGGTCAGCGAGCACGTCGCCGTCGATGTTCACGTAGAGGCCGCCGGGCGCCGCGTAGATGAGCGGCGGGACGCCCTCCACGAAGAACTCCATCGCGGTGTCGGGGCTGAGCACGGGCACGCCGTGGCGGAAGTAGACGACGCCGGGCTTGAGCTCCTCGTCGCGGGTGCGCAGGCCGATGACCATCGGCGTCGCGTCGAGGTACGTGCCGAGCCGCCGCATCTCCGCGCCGGTCGGCGCGTCGAAGGCGTCGATGTTCCCCAGAATCTTCACGAGGATGACGTCGTTCTCGCGCCGGGCGGCCACGTCGAAGCTCTTGGGCCGCGTCGCGCACCGGTCGCTCACCGTGAACCCCGCGTCCGCGAGCATGGCGGTGACGTTCTCGATGAGTACCGACCGTGACATACTCGTGGATAAGCCGTCGGCGACATATATGCGTTGTGCCGATACGGCGGCGCTGCCCCGCGGTTTCGGTCATTCGGCCGCCACTATCCCGGTCGGGACCGGAAGCGCGAAAAGCGGGGCTCCCCTACCCCGGAGGCGATGACGGTCGTCGCGCTGGACGACACTGACTCCCGCGAGCGCGGGATGTGCACGACGTACGCGGCCCACCTCGTCGCCGAGCGGCTGCGCGACCGCGGCGCGAGCGTCGAGCGCGTGTTGCTCGTGCGCCTGAACCCCGCCGTCGAGTACAAGACCCGCGGGAACGCCGCGCTCGCCGTCCACGCCGACGTCGACCCCGACGTGGGTCTGGCGGTCGCCGAGGAGGTCGTCGGCGAGGTCGCGGAGACCGACGACCCCAGGACGAATCCGGGCGTCGTGGTCGCGCCCGACGCCGACGCGCCCGAGCCAATCGCCGAGTTCGCCGAGCGCGCGATGCGCGAGCACCTCGACCCCGGAGAGGCCCGCGCGCTCGCTGCCGCGCACGGCTACGAGACCGCGCAGTGGGAGAACGGCCGCGGCGTCGTCGGCGCGCTCGCCGCCGTCGGCGCGCACGACGCCTTCGAGGACTGGACGTACGAGCGCATCGACTACCGCGAGCCCGACCGCTGGGGGACCGAGCGCGACGTCGACGCCGAGAGCGTGTTCGCCGCCGCGGACGCCGCCTACCCGGACGCGTGGGACACCGTCGACCGCGAGGAAGGGGAGTTGGTCTGCGTGCCGCACACGCCCGGCCCCATCCTCTACGGCATCCGGGGCGACGACGCCGACACCGTCACCGAACTCGCCGATTCCATCGAAAGCGAGCCGGTGCACGCCAGCGAGCGGTTCGTCACGAACCAGGGGACGGACGCCCACCTCCGGGACGCCGCGCTCGCGGACCTCGAAGCCGGTCGTGCGTACCGCGCGGACGCCACCGTCGCGAGCGAGCCGGAGACGCGGCGCGGCGGCCACGTCTTCGTGTCCGTCGCGGACGACGTGCGAGTGGAGTGTGCGGCGTTCGAGCCGACCAAGCGGTTCCGCGACCGCGTGCGCGCGCTCCGACCCGGCGACCGCGTCACCGTCTGTGGCGAGGTCAGCGACGGCACGCTCAAACTGGAGAAGTTCGCGGTCCGCGACCTCGACGAGACGGAATCCGTGACGCCGACGTGCCCCGACTGCGGGACGTCGATGGAGAGCGCGGGCGCCGGGCAGGGCTACCGCTGCCGGGACTGCGGCACGTCCGCACCCGGGAAAGTCGAGCGCGACGTCGACCGCGACCTGGAACGGGGGTGGTACGAGGTGCCGCCGTGCGCGCGTCGCCACGTCGCGAAACCGCTGATCAGGGGCGGCTGGGACGCTCCGATTCACCCCGAGCGGTAGCCCTCGCACAAGTGTCTTCCGCTGCTTGCCAGTGCCAACCAAACGTCCACAACGATTTATCCCTGTACGGAACGAACGTACGTCCATGCGCCCCGACCGCCGCAGCCCCGACGAGGTTGGCGCCGCTCGCGAGACGACGGACCGCGACTCCGCCGCGGGACGACTCGCCGCGCACGTCGAGGTGCAGGACGGCGAGCGAGCGTGCACGCTGTTCCCCGCGGACGCCGACGCCGACGACCTCGTCACCGAGTGGATGACCGCCGGGGGCGACGCGTTCGTCTCGGTGGCCGACCGGCGGTAAGCGAGACAGTCGGCCCCGCGCTCGCAGCCGTTACTTCTTCAGGCCGCTGCCGGTCAGTGCCACGGCCACGTCGTCGCCGGCGACGCCGCGCTCGCGGTACGCGTCGAGCCCAGCCACGGCGACGGCGCTGGTCGGCTCTACGTAGAATCCGTGTTCGTGGAGGTCCGCCAGCGCGGCCTCCGTCTCCGCCGCGTCGCACGCGATGGCGTCCCCGCCCGTCGCGTCGATGGCGTCCAGAATCTGGCTCTTCCGGGCGGGCTCCTGAATCTGGATGCCGTCGGCGACGTCGTTCACCCCAGCCGCTTCCGCTCCGTGGAGCGCTTCGACGACTGGCGCGACGCCCGTCGCCTGCACGCCGAGCAGCTGCGGCACGGAGTCCGTCCAGCCCGCTGCTTCGAGCGCGCGGAAGCCGCGGTACGCGCCGAGGAACAGCGTCCCGTGCCCGAGCGGTAACACCACGGCGTCCGGAACGGTCCAGTCGCGCTGGGCCGCGAGTTCGAGCGCGAACGTCGACGTCCCCGCGTAGAACGCCGGATTCCACGCGTGGCTCGCGTACCACGCGTCCCCGCCGACCGCTTCCTGGATGCACGCGTCAGTCACGTCCTGCCGGCTCCCTTCGACGCGCACCGCCGTCGCGCCCGCGGCCTCGATGGCGTCGAGCTTCGACTGCTTGGCGTCCGCGGGCACGTAGACGTCGGCGTCGATGCCGGCGCGCGCGGCGTACTGTGCGACGGCCGCGCCCGCGTTCCCCGAGGAGTCGTCGACGACGCGCTCGACGCCGAGTTCGGCCGCCCGCGACAGCGTCAGCGCCGCGCCGCGGTCCTTGTAGCTCCCCGACGGGAACACGTAGTCGAGTTTGAACTGCGCGTCCCAGCTCGGCGCGTCCGCTAGCGGCGTCCACCCCTCGCCGAGAGTAACCTCCGCGCCAATCGGGAGGAACTCGTCGAACGCCCACAGCCCCTCGCGGGGGTCGACGTCCGGGTCGTCGCTGTCCGGCAGCGGCCGCTCGGCGAAATCCAGCGCGTGCCCGCACTCGCAGCGCCAGGGCTCGTCCGGCCCGGACTCGTAGGTCCGACCGCACGAACGGCATTCGAGACCCGCTGGCATCAATACTCGTCCACGTCCGTGCCGACCGAGCAGACGTACTCGCCGGTGGCGACCTGCGGGAGGCGACGGCTGCGCCAGAAGATGCCGTCGTTGTCGGCGGTGACGGTGGCCTTCAGGGTGCCGAAGACGTCGGTGACCTCGAACAGCGTCTCGCCGGCGCTGACCTCGTCGCCGAGGTCGCGCTTGAACTCGACGAGGCCGCCGACGGGGGAGCCGTAGCGGTCGAAGTCGGTGGCGCGGGTCTGGGGCTCCGTCTGGACGTCGCCGTCGAGGAAGCCGTAGTACCGGAGGACGTTGAACACGCCGTCGACGCCGCACTGGACGGACTCCTCGTCGAAGCCGACGCTGCCGCCGAGCTCGGGGTCGACGGTGGGGATGCCGTCGTCGGGGCCGGCGCGGGCGAGCTGGCCCTCGGGGCCCTTCTGGTCGAGGACGTGTCCGCAGCCGAACGCCTTCGCGAGTTCGAGGCAGTCGCTGTGCATGCGGTGGTGGCGGCCGCAGCGCACGCGCACCTCGTTGATCATGCGGGAGGTTGACCCCTGGTGGAGGTCGACGATGAGGTCGGCGTCCTCCGCGGCGGAGAACGTCGCGTGCGCGATTCGCTCGGACGAGGAGCCGTTCGCGCTGCCGGGGTACGCGCGGTTGAGCTTCGTGTCGTCGATGGGGTTGCGGTGTTCGGCGACCTGGAACGCGTGGAAGTTCGTGATGCCGACGACGCGCACCTCGCCCGCGAGCTCCGCGGGGTCGAGCTGGGGGACGACGCGGCGGAGCACGCCGACGCCGTTGAGTTCGTCGCCGTCGCTGGCTGCCTGCAGGTAGAGCGTCTTCCCGTCGCGTTCGCCGTTCACGACCGCGACCGGGAGACCGACCGCGGTGCCGTCCCGCATCTCCCCGACGGTGAGCCGACCCGTGTCGAACTCGCCGGGGGCCGCGGACGCGGTGCCGAGCGTAGTCATTACACTAATCCCACGCACGCGTCGCCTTGAGCGGTTCGGTCCCGAACCGGCGGCGTTTTCACGCGGCCGACCGAACCCCCGCGTATGTCCGAGCGGTCCGAGCAGCCGGCCGACACGGCGTCCGACCGCCCCGGCGTCGACAACTTCATGCGCGCGCTCGGCGTCGCCACGCAGGCCAAACGCGGGTTCGCGGTCGGCCTGCTGGTCGCCGCCGCGACGTACTACTTCTTCGTCGTGGCATCCGGCGGGTCGCCACACTCGACGGCGTACCTCGTCGCGCTGGCGGCGGTGCTCGCGTTCACGGTCGGCCTGCTCGCGACGCTGGCGTTCACGGTCGGCGCCGCCTACCGGCTGTCGCAGCGCCTGGAGTAGTTGGCCCCTCGAAGAAAACCTATCGTGTGCGGGCCGACTCCATTCCGGAGATGGCCGAAGACGACTTCCCGACCCGCCTCGCCGCGTTCACCGGCGACGACGCGGACGGCGGGGAGGGGTTGCCGTCGCCGTCGGCGGTCGTGGCGGGCGTGCTCGCGCCGCTGCGGGGCGCCGAGAAGACATCGGGCGGCGAGCGGTTCGACGCCGCGGAGACCGACCACACCGAGCGGCGGTACGCGTTCTCGTGTCCGGTCGAACTCGCGGGCGCGGACTGCACGTCGCGGCTCGTCGTCCGGCACGAGGACGGGTACGTGTACGCCAGTTACGGCGTCCACCCGCCCCAGAGCGGCGGGCTGCTCTCCCGCGTCCGCGGCTCGAAGACCGGCTACGACGCCCTCGACGTCAAGCCGGACCGCGTCGCTCGGCTCGCGAAGCGCCGACGCAAGGCCGTCGCCGGCGGCATCGACAAACGGGTCGTGACGCCGCGGCTGACCGACGACTCCGTGGGGTTCGAGCTCCGCCTCGAAACCGCGGAAACCGCGGTCCTCTCCGTGACGGGATACGGTGACGGCCGCGACTACCTCTCGGTACCGCTGCCGGACCTCGCGCTGCGCGCGGTTGCCGCCGAACGCGACGCCCTCTAGGCGGCGAGCGCGCGCAGGCGGTCGGCGCCCGCCCGCGTCCCCTTCGCGAGCAGCACGTCGCCCGCTCGAATCTCGGTCTCGGGGCCGGGCTGGACGACCCACTCGTCGCTGTCGGCGTCCGGCCGCCGCACCGCGATGACGCGCATCCCGGTCTCGGTCGCGACCTCCTTCCCCCCGAGAGTCGCGCCGTCGAGCGTGCTGCCGGCCTCCACTGCTTCCCGGACGATGACCTCGTCGGACTCCTCGACGGCCTCCTGCACGACGACGTGGGTGTCGAGGCCGCGCAGCACGCCCTCGCTGATCTCGACCGCGGCGTCGCTGATGACCTCCGTCGCGGTCGCGATGTGGACGAGCCCGCGCAGCGACACCGGGTCCTCGACGCGGCCCGCTGCGCGCAGCGTCCACGCCTCGAAGCGGGACTTCAGCGCGTCCACCTCCGCCTCCAGCTCCACGACCTCCGCGGCGAGGTCCGTCGAGTCGAACAGCACGGCGCCGTACGCGAGGTCGACGGACAGCTCGCTCATGTTCTTCATCGTGACGACGGAGTCGACGGCGCGCTCCAGGTCGTCGAAGTCCGGCTCGGGGACCGCGGGCGGCTCGTAGGGTTCGCCGGTCACCGTCTCGTAGACGCCGCCGATGCGCTCCTCGGGGCCGCGCAGCAACAGCACGTCGCCGGCCAGCAGCGCGGTGTCGCGGTCGGGGTTGAGCAGCCAGTCGCCGCCGCGCCGGATCGCGAGCACGCGTACGCCCGTCTCGGTCTCCAGGTTCACGTCCAGCAGCGTGCGGCCGGCGTACGCGGAGTCGTCGGCGAGCTCCGCGCGCACCAGCGACTCGACGGCCGCCGGGAGCGCGCCCCGGATGGCGTCCGGCACGCGGATGTCTTCGAGGACGACCTTCGCGATGTCGCCGGCGGCGTCGCTGATCTTCTCGGCGGCGCCGACGACGCCGAGCACGGGTGCCAGCGTCTCCGCGTCCTCGGGATTGCGCGCGGCCATCAGGAGGCTCATTCGCGCGCGCAACTGGAGGACGTCCATGCGCTCCTCCAGCTTGAGCACTTCCGCGGCCACGTCGTCGCTGCCGTGCAGCACCGCCGAGTAGGAGAGGTCGATGAGGAGTTCGGCGGTGTCTTTCATCTCCGCGAGGAGGGATTTCACGCTCGCGGGCTCGTACTCGACGCGGCCGCTCATGTCCGCGGATTCGACCCCGTACCCGAAAAACGTTCGCGTCACTCGGGGCTCTAGTCCCGGCTGTATGTGGAATATACGACCGTGAAGGAAACCGACACACATTAAGTAGAACCGTCAGAAACCGTAGGACATGGCCGACGAACTTAAGAAGGGTTTGGAAGGTGTGCTCGTCGCGGAGTCGGAGCTGAGTTACATCGACGGCGACGAGGGCAAACTCGTCTACCGCGGGTACACCATCGAGGACCTCGCGCGCGGCGCGAGCTACGAGGAGGTCCTCTACCTGCTCTGGCACGGCCGCCTCCCGAATCGGGAGGAGCTCGAGTCGTTCCGCGACGATATGGCCGGCCACCGTGAGCTGGACGACGACGTCCTCGACCTCGTCGCGGACCTCGCGGCCGCCGACGAGGACCCAATGGCGGCGCTCCGGACGGCGGTCTCGGAGCTGTCCGCGTACGACCCGGACGGCGACGCGGACCCGACGGACCGCGAGGCGAACCTCCGGAAGGGCAAGCGCATCACCGCGAAGATGCCGACGATCGTCGCGGCGTTCACACGCCTGCGCGACGGCGCCGACCCCGTCGAGCCCCGCGAGGACCTCGGGCACGCCGCGAACTTCCTCTACATGCTCAACGACGAGGAGCCCGACGACGTGCTCGCGGACGTCTTCGACCAGGCGCTCGTGCTCCACGCCGACCACGGCCTGAACGCGTCGACGTTCTCTTCGATGGTGACGTCGAGCACGCTCGCGGACCTTCACTCCGCGATCACGTCGGCCATCGGCACGCTCGGCGGGAGCCTGCACGGCGGCGCGAACGCGAACGTGATGCGGATGCTCCAGGAGATCGACGAGTCCGGCAAGGAGCCAGTCGAGTGGGTCGAGGACGCCCTCGAAGAAGGCAAGCGCGTCGCCGGGTTCGGCCACCGCGTCTACAACGTGAAGGACCCGCGCGCGAAGATTCTCGGCGAGCGCAGCGAGGAGCTCGGCGAGGCCGCCGGCGACACGAAGTGGTACGAGATGAGCGTCGCCATCGAGGAGTACATCAGCGAGGAGAAGGGCCTCGCGCCGAACGTCGACTTCTACTCGGCGTCGACGTACTACCAGATGGGCATCCCCGTCGACATCTACACGCCCATCTTCGCGATGTCCCGCTCGGGCGGCTGGATCGCTCACGTGCTCGAACAGTACGAGGACAACCGCCTCATTCGGCCGCGCGCCCAGTACGTCGGAGAAGAGAACCGCGAACTCGCGCCCCTCGACGAGCGGTAA
>SDGW01000628.1_pt1 | contig 14768 bp, 15 predicted proteins | sample 2873831 | NCBI WGS metagenome assembly SDGW01 (sample SAMN08132700, study PRJNA421101) | hypersaline lake metagenome | isolation source: celular fraction 0.22 microns magnesium sulfate-rich crust from ephemeral... | place: Spain: Penahueca Lagoon, Toledo | collected 2011-07
GAAGTCTCTCGAGAGGATTGCGGTGTGGAAAAGCCGGGACAGATTAGCGTAGACGGCGTTGCCGTCCAGAGGCTTCCTCTGCCCTAGCCACCTGTCGCTAGGAACTACTACCAACTATTTGCGCTTCAGACTTAAACCTTTCTGAAGGGTTTACATGTTGAGTTACGCTGTTTCTGGCAGTAGTTCGTCCGTTTCACTCCAATATCGGCGCGCCGATTTTTCGCCGCTGTAGCCCACGATATCGTAGTGACTGAGTTTTTTCAACTGGCGTTTCGCTGTCCGTTGCTTTGGCATGTCCTCGTCGCCCGCGTCGTACCGCTCACAGAACTGCTCGTATATCTCGCCGATCGCCATACGTCCGCCGTCTTCGACCAGAATCTCATAGAGCACGCGCTGTTTCCGCGTGAGCTTCGAGAACGTCTTTCGCCGAAGTTCTCGTTCCACTTCGGGCGCGACCGCGCGCACGATCTCCGCGGTCACACACTCTCGCCCGTCGGCGCTGGCCCGATCCAAGGACTTGCGAAGGTTGTCGATTGCCTTCCGCGCGTCGTTCGCGCTCACGTCGACAATCTCCGCGACCACGCCGTCGGGCACCGCGCCGGGCCGGACGCCGAGTTCGATGCGCCTATCGAGAATCGTGCCGAGCTGCTCGCCGGAGTATTTCTGAAATTCGATCGGTGAATACCCACTGACCCGACTCTCGACGCGCATATCCAGCGCGGAAAGCGTCTCGGAGTAGTCGTTGGCGATCAAAATCGGCGTCACGCGCGGGAGTGAATGCAACTCGTAGAGCACCCGGTCGTCCTCGATCTGGTCGCACTCGTCTAAGATCACGACGAACGGGGAGTCGAGACACTCGCGCAGGCGCTCGAGCAGTTCGTAGCCGGCGGCGTTCGCGGGCGCGGCCACCCCGAGCGCGGCCAGCAGTTCCGAGATGATCGCCGTCGTCGTGTTGTGTTGCCAGCAGTCGACGTGGGTGGTCGATAGCTGGCCCGCAGCCTGCTGGAGTCGTGAGACCATGAGTCGCGCCGAATGGGTCTTCCCCGTGCCCGGCGGCCCGTGGATGAACGCGCCCTCGACGGGCTGGCCGACCTGGATCGGCTCGAGGATCGAGCGGAGGTGGTCGAGTTTGGCGTCGCGCAAGAGGATTTCATCGGGCGGGATTTCCGTGCGGAGGACACGGCGGTCGGTGATGAGGGTCATTACTGGTTGAATGAGTGTCCGGGTAGAAAGCAGGTTCGGGCGGGTGTCGGAAGTGTCCGATAGAACGCGGACTCCATTCGAGCGCGTAGCGTGGGCCGCGCCCGTCTATCGATCTGTTTGCGCGCTCGCTCTCGAGCGCAAAACGGCGAGACTCGAGAGGGCGGTTTTCAGTCTGAAAATAGCATACGTGTTCTGGTAGTTCATTCGAATATCGGCGTACCGGTGCCCGATTTCAGACAGTCACGAATCTGGTACTACTCCGGTACTATTATAATGGTAGCTACCCATGAGCTAGACGGACTCAGGGCTCGCCGTTGTAAAAACGGCCGGTGTTGAAGGCACCGACCCTGAGTCCTCCGGAGATTCAGAGAACCATGTCGACCAAATCGCCAGCCCGTAAAAAGGCTACCGACGACAACCGTACCGAACCCGAAGATATCGCCCTGATTGACGCGGCGACCATTCCCCGACTCGAGGACGAAGACGACGACACCGACGAGCCGACGTGCCGCTTCGCCGCGGTCGCCCGAAGCCTCGAGCACATTTCTGTTCCCAACACGACCTTCTCGCTGCCGTGTACCCGCGTCGCCTACGTCGACGAAAGCGGCGAGTACGGCGTCGAACGGGAGTTCTTCGGCCACCGACCCGACTGGTCTGAAATCCCGCGCACGATCGCCGTGAGTGCTGACGACCCGGTCCGCGAGATTCCCCAGCGCCACACGGCGCGCTACGAATCGATCCTCGCGACCTACGAACGGGTTCTCTCGGAGGAATAGGGGCGGCGACCAATGTTCGATATTTATTCGCAGTACGACGAGCGAGCGGAGCGTATTGAGGAGTGGGATGCCGACCGCATCGAGCGCGAGCTGTTCGAACGCGAGTTCGCCCGTGCGACGTGCGTGCCGGAGGACCAGCGATGACCCTCGAGATCGCCGACGCGCTGGTCTCGGGCATCCCGATCGGCGTTGGCCAGACCGCGGCCTGTGACGTCTGCGGCCAGACACTCCGACCGAACGACCGCGTCGAGGTCCTGGTCGTGATCGACGGCGCGGATATCTGGCCGGCGACGTGCCGATGTAGCCACTGCGCGAAATCGGAGATCCATCCCCAAACAGTCAGACCGTGCTGGTTGGCGACCGGCCGACTCGTCGCGGCGATCGGGGCCGACGGGCGGTCGGAGGTGATCCTCTCCGGTGCTGATGTGATCGACCGGAACGGGTAGGAACGGCCACGGCCGACCCTTTCTCATGGTGAAGTTTTATCACCATCGCACCCTGTTCTACAGGTAGACGGCTGCATACGCAGTATTGCGTATGGCAGTATGGTGTGCGTAACAAACACTGAAAGCAGAAAACGGGTATCCAACCCCAGGGTGACTATGCCATTGAAAGAGAAACCAAAGGACGCGGCCGAACACTTGGCGGAGATGACGGGCCGTCCGAAATCGGAGTTTGAACCGGACGACGACATTCCGATGCCGGAACTCGACGACCTCGAGTGGGAAACGCTCGACGATGACGAGTCGCCCTTTACCGACGAGTAGGTCGCCGCCAATTTTCGATTCCGTATTTGTAGCAAAACCGCTTTGTTAGCCGCAGGTGGTCTCTCTCGAGGTAGTTCTCGCACCACTTCGGGGCGTCGTTCACGGCCACTGGTGGGAACCCCGTGGCCCGTTTATCGTCGTCATTCGGCTCGCAGATATCCATATGCAACCCCTCAGTCCGAATATCATGCCCGTCATGCGCGCTGGGATTGTGATCGAACCGGGCAACGCCCTCCCATTGTTCGGCGAATGCGGTCTGCCTCGCGACGTTGTATTCTAACTGGACAAGGAAGCGGCGGACATCCCCACTGCGCGTTTCGACCACAGTCCGAATCCGCGTATAAGGGAGATGGACTGCCTTCGTGTAGTGACGTTCTTGTCCGCCGCGCATATCCATCCATCTGCCCTCGTCGGTTATAAAGGGTCGTACGCCGCGGTGGAAGTGACCGACCGAACGCTTTTCTTTGCTGGCCGGCGTTGCCACTGTTGAAGCCCGTCTCCCTGCCACGGTCACGGGCTCGGCTTACTCCCGGTTTTTCTCGACGGTGTAGGCGTCGGCTTCGTCGCGTTCGATCTGGTTCCAGATCGCCCGCTTGATCGCGTCCTGAATATCGTCGTCGACCGGTCCCACTTCGAGTAACCGGTCGAGTGTTGCCCCCGACATTGAGAGGCTCACTCGTCGCGTCGCCGACGAGTCGTCACCGTCGGGCTCGTCGCCCATACCCACACGGTGACACGGCCGCTCCAATAATCTATGGTGTTCGGGAAGCCGAAACGGATGCGCGGTAGCTCACATCTACTCGCAGACTTGCACGGAACCGCTCGGATATACGCAAATATGCAACTATGAGGGTAAGCTACAAGTACGCGGCCGTGTAGGAATCTAGTAAGAACGTCATCGCCACGGTAACGTCCGGGGAGGGGGCCGTATTGGATCGGACTCTGAACCGGCTGCGCTTCACGGCGGCCGGTTGGCGAGGCATTGTGGCCGGTAAAACGGTCGCAACAGACAGCTACGCTTCTCACCACCCCGCTGCCCCGAGACCTATGTCCACATCGAACGCCCATACTGACGAGTCCGAGACCCGTGCGTCACTCTCGAGAGCACAGTACGCCCGCCGCGACTGGTACGGCGAGGACGAATCTGACGACGCCGACGCAGACGAGCCGGACGTAATCGGCCACGATCCGAACGGCAACGCCGTCACCGAGCAGAAAATCGAATCGTTGGCTCACCTCTGGTTGAAACAGACCACCGAGGAACCGCTACTCGACCCGGTGGCGCTGTGTGAGCCGCCCGAAAACGGGATGCACGAGCGCGAAGGTGTCACCGCCGATCTCACCGACCCGGAGGTCTACCCCCCGACGGCGACCTCGCTAGCAACGCCGCGTGGCCGGATGGAAAAGAAAGCCCCATCGTCGCGACGGTGGCGCTACTCCGAAGACTACGGCCATATGACCTATGGCGGGATTATCCGTAACCGCGAGAAAGACAAACTCCTCGAGCTGGTCGAATACGTCACGGCGAACATCAGCGCCGTGGAGGTTCCGCCACGGAACCAGCGGACGATTCTCGAGGGCGCACGGAAACTGAAACAGCGCGGCGAACTGAACGACACAACGATCATGCAGCGCGTCGCGGAGTGGATTTTCCTCCCGAGGGTACTGTCTGACGACGCCGACCGCGACTTTCACCGATACTGAGGCTTGATCTCCATGACAGACACCAACTCAAGAGCGACGCATAGCCGCTCGTCCCAACTGCGCGCAGTCCTGTTCGCCGCGGTCCTCGTCGCGTCGTTTGTCGGCGCACCACTCACGGCGACCGGCACCGCAACGGCGAGCACGTCGACGGACACTAGATCCCCATCGTTCGCGTCGCTGACGACTACGACGACCACTGATAACGCGACGTATTACGATGATTTTGAAGATAACAGCAGTTCGGGCTGGCAGGCTTGGAGTTCTGGGTCGTCCTCTGGAACGACGAACGAGAGTTTCTGGGGGAATTACTCCCTTTACAACAATGCCGGCGACAACGACGGTGAGAAATGGGTTGACGGACCGACCTTTGATACTGGCGACAATTTCGAGATTTCAGGCACGGTCAAACACCAGTCGAACGATGGCGGCGCATACCGCACCCGTCTCGGAATCTCCGACAACCAACAGGAGAACATGTCTCTGCTCGTGTTCTCCTATGAATATGACTCGATCTACCTCGCCACTCACTATCTAGATGGGGAGCCCTCGGACCCGTCGAACCGAATCGATGCACCGAATGCGATGGAAGGCCAGTGGCTCCAATTCCGAATGCAGGTCGACGGTGGGACTGCACGCGCGAAGGTCTGGGAGGCTGGCACGGAACAGCCCGACGAGTGGCAGATGGAACGCGAGTTCGACGAGTTCGAAGGCAAGTTCATTCTGCAGGGGTCTAACGATCAGTCATCTCTCACTAATCCGCGAGAAATGTGGCTCGATCAACTTGACGCTGGGGGCCACACGATTTCTGGTCAGGTCGTGGACCAGACGGGCTCGCCCGTGCCGAACGCGACCGTCGGCGGAATCGGCGTCAACTACGGCTCGATCAACGACACGATCTCGGACAAGGAGCAGAAAGCTGAGGAACTGCTCGAGCAAGCCCGCGACGTTGGGCTACCCGAGGGCTGGCAGTCGTTCTCAACTGAGTACGGCACTGCCAACAACCGGCTCGATACCGACGCGTACACGAACGGTCTCGACGCGACCGTCCCACTCGTCCACCAAGAAAACGACTGGGGGAGTGGCGGCACGACGCTGTTATCAGATGAAGTCGGCACGCCCCGGCTACAAGTCAACCCAGAAAAAGAGGTCGTTATCTCTCTGTGGGACCTTTCAAAAAACCAATTTTTACCTGAAGGGCCGATTGATGGGTCCTACCCAGGAAAGGTCACTGAGGGCACGATCGTTCTTGAGCAGTACGGGCCTGGAAACGCGGTCGTGAACACAGAGAAGATAAAAACGAAACCTGAGTATTACACCAAGCAGATCGCACGCGCGAAAGAGGACTATCACGCGGTCAAACGCTCGCTCCCGGTTGGTCTGTATCGCGTCTATCCTGAGGGCAACCCCGAACGGGGCTACTGGTTCGCCGTCGGCGACGCTCAGGACCAGTGGAACGCCCTCGAGACACAACTCCGAAACGATGCCGGCCAGCTCACCGAGCACGCAAAGGAACTCCGAAACAACGTCGAGAGCGGGCTGTTCGAGCGCCGGACGACGACGACCAACGCGACCGGCTACTTTACACTCAGGATGCAGACAGGTGTCCAGCGGGCGACAATCCAGGCCTACCGCGCTGACGGGACGATCCTGACGGATATCACCGGTCCGTCGTTCTCTGACCTCCGTGACGCCGCCGAATCAGGCACGTACAACGGGACGTACTATGTCGGCGCACCGTCGACGCACGCGGTCCCGAACGATAACGTCACGATCGAAACCTATCGGACTGACCAACTCCCGTACCAAAAGCCGCAGTCGTGGGCTGACTTCCAACAGTGGCTCCGCAATCAGCAACTCAAGGAGACGATTTCGGAACTCCAGAGCGAGTACGACAAGCGATTCGAGGAAATGGAGCGATCGACGCTCGAGCGCATCTACAAGAACCATAAGGCACTTGTGACGACAATTCCGGGTGCGGAAGACCGCTACCTCGAGCGGTCTGACTTCGACTCGGTCCAAGACGCTGGCGACCTCTCGAACGACGAGTTGGCCCAAGAGACGAGCCATATGCAGGTCGCCCTCGCGGGCGTCGGCGAGATCGAGCCGCCAGATCCCCCGGAGGACCCGATCGAAATAGTCGACGGCGAACTGAACGCCGAAATCCCGATCCCGGCAGGTGTGAACGCCGACACGGTCAGTCCCGAACTCCATTGGAGCAACGGATCGGTTGAGGCCATCCCCGAAGACTACTATTCGATCGAACAGACGGGTTCGGTGCCCGGCTTCGGTGGTCAGTCCTTGGTCATTGAGGGCTACCCGATCAGCACGGACGACCCGGCTGCATTTGACCTCCGAGTGCAAGGCGGCGGTGACGGCGGCCGATGGGACGACCGCTTCTCCGGACTCAACCCCAACTTCGAAGGGACAATCCCCGACGTGCGAGCGATCGACCTCAATACGCTCGCACCGGGCGAGGGCGAGTCGGTCTCGATGACGCTGCGAACCAGCGACGACTCGTCGTTCAAGTCCGTCACGTCGGTCGAAGTCTTTGGCCCCGACGGCCAGTCCGTGCCGACCACAATCACGGGCGACGATGAGGCCCGGTTCGAGGCGAGCGGCGCTGGCAAACACTTCGTTCGCGTCACGTATACCGATACGACGGGCTCGGAGTTCGTCCAGACGTTCTCTGTTCGCGCGCTCGAGCAAGGCCGCAACGACCCGCCGACGGTCCGTGCCGAGACGGCGATCGGCGACCGAATCTTCGCAGTCGTTGGCGAAGGCTTAGACGACGCCCGAATCAAGCACACGCAGAACGGACTCGAGGTCGACGCCATCGTGCCCGGCGGCGATATCCCCGGTTCGATCCACGTCAAGCCACAGGCCGCTATGCAGGGCGACGAGACCACCATTGACGTGCGAGTGTTGGAAGGTAACGACGAGGCCACCCTCTCCACGAACGTCGCGACGGTGATCCACCTCGATTCACTCCCGAGTAACGCCCGCGTCTGGCGTGGCGAACCTGGCTGGTTCGGTCAGCCGCTCTCGTGGAACGGCGGCACCCGTTACGGCGAGGTGATGCAACGTGGCGGCGAGGACTCGGATAAGGTCGTGATCCGCACCTACACGAACGGCAACGGACAGGCGTCGGTCACGATCGACACGCGAACCGGCCTCTCTGGCCAGTGGGCCAATACGAAACACGGATTCGCGTCGACGGTGCCGCGGCCAAATATCCCGTTCGTCGGTGGCATGGCCGTGCCCGCTGGCGGTGGTGTCGCAGTGGCCGGCGTGTTCGTGTGGTTCTCACGCCGGCGACGAACGCCCTGGTGATCCATCATGTTTAGGAGAGACTTTCTCGAGACGACAGGAGCAACGGCAGGCGCACTCGCAACTCCGGCGTTGATCGGTCCGTTCGACCGCCGGCTCGGCTTGAGCGAGACGCTGACCGCGGCGGCACTCAGCTCGGAGACGAACATCCAGACCTTCGGCGACTCGAAGCCGTCGTTCGTCTTCAAGTACGCCGACGAGGACGGCCGCCAGTCCTTGCAGTCGTGGGTGGACTCGTCCGACGCACGCGAACTGAAACGCGACCACCCGACGGTCGGCATGATGACGATCGCCGCGCCGTGGGACGAGATCGGGCTCAAACAGTTCCGCTTTGGCTTCGAACGAATCACGGGTGGCGCACAGTCACTCGGCTACGTCGACTGGATCGACGCGAATCAGGTCCTGTTGCGACCGTCGCCGATCGGGTCGCTCAAGACACCCGACACGGTCTCGCTTGACCTCGGCTTTGCCGAGTCGATGCTCCTACGCGCACGCACGCAGTCGTGGAACCCCACGCCCGAAACCTCGGGACTCGCGTTTGACGGCGACGCGACGGCAGCGACGCTCACTGAGTCACGCGCCCACGTCCGCGCGAGTGATTCGGCCCTCTCGGGCGTCGATACCTCGAGCCTCACGGTCGCCGTGATCGACACTGGTGTCAACACCGGCACAAACCTGCCCGAAAGCCGCCTGCACGCCGAGTCGACGGGCTTCGCGAAGGACGGCGATCCGACGTACAGCGAGGAGGGCACCGACGCCGTGGCTGACGGCGACGGTCACGGGACGTGGGTCGCTCACTGTATCGCCGGGACGAACGGTTTCGCACCGGACGCGACTGTACTCGCACTCAAAGCTCTCGGCGACGACGGGAGCGGCTCGACGGGCGATATCGTCGCTGGCATCGAGAAGGCGATCGACGTCGGTGCGGACGTGGCCTGCCTCTCACTCGGGAGCCCACAGTGGTCCGAGGCACTCGCGACGGCGCTGGCCGACGCCCGCGAGGCAGGCGTGTTCTGTGCGGTTGCTGTGGGGAACAGCCGCTACTCGACGGTGTGGGTCGCAAGTCCCGCCGACGCCGAGGCAGGTTTCGGGGTCCAAGCGTGCAACGTCCCAGAGAGCGGCAACCGCGACGACACACAACTCGCCTACTTCGGCAACACCGGGCCAGATCCGGGGAGCACAGACCTCTCTGGTGGCGAATCGGAAGGCGTCGTCCCGCTACTGGCCGCACCGGGAATGAAAGTCACCGTCGAGCAACCAAGCGGCGCGAACACACTGTCAGGGACGTCGATGGCAGCGCCCCACGTCGCGGGTGGTGCGGCAGTCCTCCGGGCCGCTGGCCACAGCGTCGACGGGACGTGGTCGCGGCTTACGAGATACGCCCACCCGCTCCCGAACGCGGGCGAAACGGAAGCGAAACACGGCCTGATGGACGTGGAAGCCGCGCTCAAGGGCACCGAACCAGAGAACGAACCGGCCGACGTGCGAACCTCGGAAGCACAGTCACGCGACGCGTTCAACGAGACGCTTTCGACGGTTTCTGGCGGGTGGTGAACCTTTCAATGCACCGACGAGAGTTCCTTACCACGAGCCCCGCGTTCCTTGGCCTCGGCTGGGGGCCACTGGCCGACAACGAGGGGCCGGAGACCAACGACCTCGAGTACGACAGCGAGGGCATCCCGAAGTTCCCCGACCACATTACGGAGGTTCGCGACGACATTACCGAACTGGAAAACTATCAACCGAGACTCGTGACGAAGACGCGACAGGCCCAAAGCGACATGGTCGGCATGTACGGCTGGTCTGCTGATTCGAGTGAGTACGACACGACAGCGCACTACTACTGGGTCAAGAGCAACACCCAGCGGTCGGTCTTTTACACGTTCGGATTAGGAAACCTCGGCCCAGAGAGACATTTCGAAGACCACGAGCCGATTATCGTTTTCGAGAATCCCGACGGCACGGTCGATAAGATCGTGTGTTCGGGCGGCCACCACCTCGCGCTCGTGATCGACGGCGAGTTCGGCCACCTCATCGAGGACCGCGTGGCCGATCGCCGAACCCACGTCGTCCTCCGGCAGGTTCGGCCGCACAACCATTTCATGGAGGCTGCGAGCACCGAAGACGGCACTTACGTTCAGGGGTTCGCGGAGTTTGGCTCGTGGCTCGACGAACGCGACCGCTGGTACCGCAACGGCCACTACGAGAAAACCAGCGACGTGGCTGTGATGGACCCGTTCTCGTTCTATCCGCCTCCGCCCGACGGCCGCACGTACTGGTGGAAGGAAGGAACGTGGGACGCGTGGGCGGCACGGAATCTGCGAATACGGACACTGGCGATCGGCAACGAACGAGACACACTGCGGTACGAGGAGGCATGAACCAATGTCAACACAACAATCCAAAGCAAGTAGAAGAGATGTTTTGAAGGCCGGTGGAGCGGTTGCCGGCGTGGCGGCATTGGGGATCACCCCGACCGTCAAACGTGTCAAGGCGACCGAATCAGGGGAACCTGAACTCACGACCAGTGCGACAGTCCCATCTGGTGCAGAGGTTCGCGTCACCATCGATGAACTCGAAGCCCCAGACAGCGGCCAAACCATTAGCACAGCAACGGCGACCGTCTCGGACGGCGAATCCACGCACGTCCTTGGCTCGCTGGCCGGCACGTCGGAGTACTACGATTTCGCGATCGGACTTGGGACGGGCGGCAATCTCCCGGAGTTCGACGCGTTCACACTCGAGGTGCCCGACGTAGCACTCCAAAATTTCGAGACCGTCTCACATGATGCGACAAGCTGGGACGCGAAACCAGACGACGTGACGGTCGTCTACGACGAACGCCGCCTCTGGAGATACCAGCCAAAACTTAAAGCGGACCAACAGACGCGGGCTGATATCACTGGAATGTACGGATTCGTCGCCGAGTCGGAGAGCGAAGATACGTATGCGTGCTGTTACTGGTTGCTGACCGACAGTGGTGAGGCACCAACCTTCGCCAATCCGAACTCTGCACTCGGAGGCCATATCCCGATTTACGTATTCGTCGACGAGGCGTCGGGCGAGGTCGTGGATATCGTCTATGCGAGCTGGCAGTGGCTGGCCGCAGACCTTGAGCCGAGCGAGGAGACGCTCACGACAGATCGGGCGGACTACCCGACGCACGCCACTTTCGAACTCGTGGACCCGTACAACGTCCTCAGGCATGTCGAGGATAGCGGTGGGTACTTTGCATCGCTCAAGTCGCTCCCCGACGACCGGTCTGCGTGGATCAATAACGGCTGGTACGAGTCGGCGAGTGCGACGGCAATCGAAAACCCGTGGGTGATGCGAAATTCCGACCGCGAAGGCTGGTGGGACTCGAGTTCGCTTGCCGGCCAGATGATCGGATTCAGCCGCCGACTCGGATCGGCTGGCGGCGAATACGCAGACACACTTCGTGCAGGCGACGCTGACGGGTTCCTCCCGTCGTTCGATTTCGACTTCGGATTCGATTTCTGGCCGTTCAACGAGTAACAGACGCGTTCACATTCATAACGAGGGCAATCACAATGGCATTAGACGTAAATCCAGATAGAGAGTTCACGATCGCGGTGTTTCCAGACACCCAGTATTATGTCGATAACAACAACGGCATTTTCGAGGGCATGGCCGACTGGGTGGTCAACAACAAGGATACGTACAATATCCAGGCGTTCATGCATGTTGGCGACATGAAAGAGACGTATGGGACGGCGTCGGCGGAGTGGGATATCGTCGAGGATGCGGTTGGCCGCATCAAATCGGCTGGCATCCCGTGTGTACTCGGGACCGGCAACCACGACGCGAATGAAAACGGGGATGCCCGGAACCTGACGACGTTCCGCAATCGGTTTCCGACGAACTGGTACGAGGGTATGGCGTCCAATATGGCGTCGGTCCTCGAGATAGGGACTTACGACGGTAACCCGGAGAACGTCTACCTTGTCGTGGAAATACAGGGCGAGCGAATGCTTCTTATGGCGGCTGAAATGGCCCCACGAGACGCCGTGATGGACTGGATGGTCAACGTGCTGAACAAACATGCAGACAAGCCCGCAGGACTTGTCACGCATTCGTTTCTCAATTACGACGGCACTCGCGTTTCAGACAGCACTAATCACCACCCGAGCGGCTGGATAGAAGGGTCGGACCTGAACGACGGCGACGACATGTGGAACGGGTGGCTCAAGGACACCTCGAATCTTGCGTTTGTTATCAACGGCCACCACCACAACAGCGACATTGATATGAACGCTCATCGGAGCGACGATACCTCCACTGGTGAAGTCGTCACGCAGATGTTCCACAACTATCAGATGTTTACTGCAAATGGGGGCGACGGCCACCTCCGTTTGTTGGCGATCGATCCCGTTGACTGGACCGCAGAGGCACACACCTATTCAACAGAAAACAGCACCTGGAAGACCGGCAGCGAGACGCGCTTTGATTTCAATTACCGCTATCACTGGCTCGACAGTTACGCTTCGGTGGGGAAAGTTAGAACCGGTCCGCTAAGGGTCGCGGACGGCGGCACGACACTCAGCAAAGACTCGAACTGGGGCGACGGCACTTTCGCAGCTGGTGTCGACCTCGCAAATGGAGCCGTATCGATAGTGGAGAGTCTACCGGACTATGTAATCGCCCAGTGGCTCCTCGATGAAACGTCCGGGTCGACCGCAACAGACGAAATCGGATCTCGAGACGCTACCATCAGTGGGACGGTTACCCAAGGCGTCTCCGCGCCGCGTGGGACGGGCTACTCGTTCGAAGGTGGCTACCTTGATCTCGGAACGGGCGCGTTCAACCTCTCGCAGGGCACGGTAGTCGCATGGGTCTATCTCGACGACACCACGTCCAGACATACTATTTTCGGCCAAGATGCGGGTGGTGTTAATGACGGCGACTTCCGCTTCCTCGTCGGCGATGGGTCGACGGGGAACGCCAGCGCGGGCGATCTCGTTGTCAGCCAACAGAACAATGGCAATTCTCACTCGATCGTAGGACCGAACGTCCCAACGGGAACGTGGACTCGAGTCGCAGTTTCGTTCGGCTCTGGGTCCGGCGGGCCGACACTCCACGTCGATGGCACGGCCGGCGCACAGTCGGATGGCACGTCCGATACCACAATCGAATATCCGATGAGTAACACCTCTGCCCCGACTAATATCGGGGCCTATGGCAATGGCTCGGATGTGTTTGCGGGAGACATGGCCGAAGTGATCGTTGCTGATAGCGTACTCACTCAGAGCGAAATCGCGGACCTCTAATCTAATTCCTTGAGACCGACCATGCTAGCACCAGAGCCTGACCCACCACCTGACGGCCGACTTCGCACCGACCGACGACCACCACCCACGATTACAGTTGCAGACTGGGACGGTTTAACGCCCTCCAGAAATAATATATAGAACGTGCGTTATCCTTCCGACAAGCATGTTAAAGCAGCCAGCCAAGATGATATATGATCTACGACAACACAAAAGCCTGAGAAAGGCCTATCTGAAACAGCAGATTCGGAACTCACAATTCCCGACAAGGGAACTTAGCGAGCTATTTTCTGAGCCACAACAGAAAATCGAATCACTTCGGCGCGAATATAGCGAGCTCCAACTTTCGACGGAATTGAAAGACAAAGTCACGAAAAAACGACGTGAGACTAAGTGGAACGGAGGCGGGCAGATCGGCGAGGAGATTGAGTTATTATATATCGTTACTCGCCTTCTGGAACCGGATCGTATTATCGAGACAGGCGTCTCAGCAGGCTATTCAACTGCATTTATATTAACCGCTCTAAAGAAAAACGGCCATGGACAACTTCGGTCGATTGATCTTCCAGTTTATCAGTCGGACACAGACCCATATGATGAATTTGGGTCATACCTGCCAGATGGGGAGAAAAGTGGCTGGGCAATCCCAGACGGTCTGAGGGATCAGTGGGAGTTATATGAAGGGAAAAGTTCAGAGCATTTGAATAGTATCCTAAAAGACTGGCGGAGTATTGACGTTTTCTTCCACGATTCAGGCCATACGTATCATACGATGAGGTGGGAGTACGATACGGCATGGCCGCATATCCGCCCCGGTGGTGTGTTAGCGTCTGATGACATTTACCTCCCAAGACTTCGCGACCTAGGCGATCCATTTGGGGACTTCGCCAAGCGGGAGAATATTTCTCCAATCACGTATTCAGAAATGGGTATCCTGCCGGTGTCAGATAGTGGTCGACTCCGAACTCAAAAACGCCGTGCGATGCGTAGACTTAGAGACTACTAACGTATGAATAGAGTTTATATTTGTGGGAACGCCATAGGATTCGCCATTGGAATGGTAGGGAATTATGTATGGAACTCTTCATCGGCTGATCTCGGCTTGGGTCTGATTGGAGTGGCGTTACTCACTGTAATAGCATCCTCTTTTGAGCCGTTATTACGCTCGGGCACCAACGTTGGTCCACCCGAAGCGAGTGATCGAGACGGTGCATAGCTTCGCAACGGACTGTTCTCGAGAAGCTCCGTTGTAAGAGGTTCTACCAGCCAGCCGTTAAATAGACGCGCCGAACTTAACAGACCGATCCTCGCAATGCTCCAATTCACCGTTTCGAGCTGCCGCTGTAGCACCGACCCGCGAACGACCGAAGCCATACACAAGGGCGATCGCGTCCTCGAGTGTGCCGACTGCGGCCAGATCCTGATCCGCGACTACGGAGGGCGACTACTCGCATGACAACTGACCCAACCGGAACCATCCGCTGGACCTCAGGAGGGGTACCCCCGCCGCCTTCGGTCCCCCCGCCACCGCCTCCGGCGTAAAACCCCTACCCGGACTCTCGTATCGTCTTCTAACCGACCCGGGTTGACTCTCGAGCCGGCTGTTTTCGACCGCTTCGTTTCTAGGGAAAATCACGACGATATCATATAGCGGTATGCACTTTACGGCTGTACTACAATACCCCGATTCTCCCGATTTCTGC
>SDGW01000629.1_pt1 | contig 14764 bp, 16 predicted proteins | sample 2873831 | NCBI WGS metagenome assembly SDGW01 (sample SAMN08132700, study PRJNA421101) | hypersaline lake metagenome | isolation source: celular fraction 0.22 microns magnesium sulfate-rich crust from ephemeral... | place: Spain: Penahueca Lagoon, Toledo | collected 2011-07
CCTGAGCCATACGTGCCGTTCGGGTTCTCCGACGAAAAGTCCCCCGTTCGACTCCCGCGCGCCGGGAACGGAACGGACCGGCTCCGCCCCGCCGACTTGGACCCGAACCGACCTGCCGACCCGTCGCGCGCGAGCGACGAGCCGGGACGGCGAGGTCGATCCCGCCGGATCCGTGGTACTGGTTCGCATATTTCAACAGGACGAATGTACGATATAGGGTAGATTATATACACGTTCGGACGGTTCTGTTCGAATTACAGTTTGTATCAGGGTCTGAATAGCGTCAGAGTTATATGTTCGTCCATCTACTAACTGGTTGTACCCGATGACGTCCAAATCCGTCGCCACCGCGCTCACGCTGTACCGCTCCCGCACGCTGACGCTCGAACAGGCCGCGACCGTCGGCGGCTGCTCGACGACGCAGCTGGAAGAGAGCGCCCGGGCGTTCGCCCCGACCCCGGGCGACGCTCCCGCGGACGACTGAGGCGCGCGCTCGTCTCCGACGACACGCGTCCCGCTGACGCTCGACGACCCTCCGAAACCGGTACGTACGCGCGCCCCCTAACTCGCGCAATGAGTCTGGACGCCGACTGGCGGGCCGACCTCGACGCGGTCGACGCGGCCCTCATCGACGAGTACCAGAGCGGCTTCCCCGTCGAAGCGCGCCCGTTCGAGCGGGTCGCTCGCGAGATCTCGGCCGAGACGGGGGTCGACGTCGACGCCGGCGAGACCCTCGACCGCGTCCGCGACCTCCGAGAGCGCGGCGTGTTCCGGCGGTTCGGGGCGGTGCTCAACCCCCCGGTCATCGGCTCGTCGACGCTGGCGGCGGTGCGCGCCCCCGACGAGCGGTTCGACGAGGTCGCCGAGGTCATCAACGGCTACCGGCAGGTGAACCACAACTACCGGCGCGACCACGAGTGGAACCAGTGGTTCGTCGTCACCGCGGGCTCGCGCGAGAAGCGCGACGCGATCCTCGCGGAGATCGAGGATCGGACCGGCTGCGAGGTGCTGGCGCTCCCGATGCTCACGGACTACTACATCGACCTGGAGTTCCCGGTGGTGAACGCCGACCGGTTCGCGAGGGAGTCGGGCGAGGCGCGGAGCGCCTCGGACTCCGCGAGCGGGGAGCGAAGCGACCCGCGAGCGTCCGAGACGGCGGTCTCCGCCACCCGCATCTCGGAGGACGCCCGCGGCGACCTCGCGCCCGTCGAAGCCGACCTCCTTCTGGCGATCCAGGACGGGTTCCCGCTGTCGGCGACCCCCTATGCCGACGTGGCGAGCGAGATCGGCGCCCCCCTCGACGACGTCCTCGCGGCGGTCGAGCGCCTGCTCGCCGACGGCTGCATCAAGCGCATCGGCTGCGTCGTCAACCACGTCGTCACCGGCTTCACGAACAACTGCATGGTCGTCTGGGACGTGCCCGACGACGAGCTCGACGAGCGCGGCGAGGCCGTCGGGAGCCTCCCGTACGTCACGCTGTGTTACCACCGCCCGCGCCGGCCGGAACAGGAGTGGGAGTACAACCTGTTCACGATGATCCACGGGCGGGAGGCCGAGGCGGTCGACGCGAAGATCGACGAGCTGGCGGCCGATCACCTCCCCTTCTCACACGAACGGCTCTACTCGACGGAGACGCTGAAACAGACCGGCGCGCGGTACGAGGACCTCGTCGCCGACGGCGACGAGTAGAGAGTCAGTCGTCGCCGAGCGACGCGGCGGGCTCGTCGCCGTCGAGCGCGTCGCCGGGCGCGTCGAGGCCGCCCGAGTCGCTCTCCGCGCCGAGGCCGTCGAGCGCGTCCGCGCCCGCGACCGCGACGACGACGAAGCCGACCTTCGAGACGACGTCGAGGTAGACGAACACCAGCATCTCCGTGGAGGCCGTCAGGAGCCCGAGCCCGGTGGGCGCGAGCACCCAGACGACCGGGTACAGCGTCCAGAGGACGACCGTGATGTTCCGGAGCGTCCCGAAGACGGCGCGGACGCGGTCCCCCTCGGCCGACGCCGACCGCGGGAGCGCCACGAGCAGGCCGTAAACGAGCACCGCGTACGCCGCCGACGCGACGGCGAACAGACCCCACGAGAGCGTTCCCGCCGTGACGACCGCGGCGATCCCGCCGGCGATGATCACCACGTCGACCGCGATCAACCCGGCGAGGACGCGTCTCGACGGACGCGCGAGCAGGCCGAGGTAGAGGAGTAGCAGCGGGGTCGTGATCAGCCAGTCGAGGTAGCGGGCGACCGGGAGGTCGCCGCCCGGCGTCGCCACGGTGCCGAACCCGAGCGCCATCGCGAGGTACGCGAGCGCCGCGACCCCGGTGACGCCGGCGAGCGTGGCGTAGTACCGCGCGTGCGACTCGCCCAACGACGACCCGGTGACCCAGTTCCACAGCGGCGGGACCGTCCCGGCCCCCATCGCGAGGACGCCGAGCCACGCCCATATCGTCGTGTCGACCAGCATCTCAGTTCACCCCCTCCCCGCCGGCGGGCGCGTCGTCCGACGCGTCGTCCCCGTGCGAGAAGTCGAAGGCGGTATCGCCGTCGCCCCCGCGCGTGCCGGTCCGGCGACCGTCGCCGTCACCCGCGGTTCCGCCGTCGGAAACCGCCGTGGCGGTCGCGTCCGCGGCGGTCGGGTCGGGCTCCGAGAGCGCGTCGTCGGTCGCGAACTCGAAGTCTTCAACCGCGTTGCGCAGCGCGAGCGAGCGGTCCGAGAGCGACTCGGCGGCGGTCTCGACCGCGCCGAGGGTCTGCTCCTGTTCGTCGACCGCGCCGGTGACGTCGCCGGCCGCGCTCGCGGTCTGCGCGCTGATCGCGGAGACGTCCTCGACGTGCCCGACCACCGCGTCCACGGAGTCGGCCTGCGTCTCGGTCGCCCGGGTGATCTCGGTCATGCTCGTGTCGGTCCGCTCGGAGGCCTCGGCGAGGCGTTCCAAGGCGTCGATCGACGTCTCGACGGTCTCGACCCCGGCGGAGATCCGCTGTTCGGTGCGTTCCATCGCGTCGGCGCCGGTCTCGGCGCGCTCCTGCACGGAGTGGATCCGCGCTTCGATCTCGCTCGCCGACTCCTGCGTCTCCTCGGCCAGCGCCTTCACCTCCTCGGCGACGACCGCGAAGCCGGCGCCCTCGGCGCCGGAGCGGGCCGCCTCGATGGAGGCGTTCAGCGCGAGCAGGTTCGTCTGCTCGGCGATCTCCGAGATGGTGTCGACCACCTCGCCGATCTCCTCGACCTCCTCGGCGAGCGCCTCGACCTCCGCGGTCGTCTCCGCGGTCGTCTCCTCGACCGCGTCCATCTCTGCGAGCGCCTCCTCGGCGGCCTCGCGTCCCTCCTCGCCGACCGCGGCGGCGTGCTCGGCGGTCTCGGCCACATCGGTGACAGTGGACGCGACCTCCTCCGCCGAGGACGCGAGGCTCTCGGCCTCGTCGGTCGCCGCCTGCAAGTCGTCGCGCTGGGTGCGCGCGCCCTCGGCGATCTCGTCGACCGCCTCGCTCACGGTGCCCGTGGTCGCCCGCAGGCTCTCCGTGCGGTCGTCGACCGTCCCGGCGACGTCGGCGGTGTCCTCGGCGACGGTCGCGACGGACGCGACCGTCCCCTCCAGCTCGTCGGCCATCTCGTTGAACGCGGCGCCGACCCGCGCCATCGCCTCGTTGTCGCTGTCGGGGTCGACCCGGCGGGTCAGGTCGCCGTCGGCGAGCGCGCGCATCGCCGACTCGTACTCGGTCGCCTTGCGCTCGACCGTCTCGGCGCGCGCCGTCGCCTCGCGTCGCGCCCGCTCCGCCTCCTCGCGAGCGTCCTCGGCGTCGGCGATCTCCGACCGCAGCGAGCCGCGCATGGCGTCGAACGCCCGGAACAGCCGCCCGATCTCGTCCCTCCGCCCCGTCTCCAGCGTCACGTCGAGGTCCCCCTCGGCCATCCGCTCGGCCTTGGCCGTGAGCTGTCGCAGGGAGATGACCGTGTTCGATCCGACGGTGACCCCGATGAGCGCGAGCCCGATCACCGTCAACAGCGTCATCCCGACGAGACCGGAGCGGATCTCCGCGCCCGCTGCCCCGGTCCCCTCCGCGCGGAGATAGACGATGACCCCGTATGAAACTGAGACCCCCATGACCCCGATCAGAGACAGCGCGAGCTTCGCGCCGTAACTCGACCGGACGCCGGAGGACGATCCCGCTTGCATAATGTACGAATAGACAGGGTCAGGACCGGTATAATAACTGCCACCCGCATATTAAGACTGATAACACGATAGGACAGACCGCGAGCGCCGCGCCCGACGCACCGGCCGGCGACCGAGACGGCGGATACCTGTACGTTGTAGGCGGCGAGCCGATACGTTGCAGACAGTGGACGCCGGTACGTTGCGGGCGGCGACCACCGGTACGTTGCGGGCGGTGACCACCGGTACGTTGAGGGTGACGCCGCCCGGTGGAGAGGATATGGGAACGGCATTCGACCGACTCGGGTACGGGACGTACAAACTGGCCGACGGCGAGGAGTGCGTCTCGGGGGTCGCACACGCGATCGAGACGGGGTACCGCCATATCGACACCGCGCAGGGGTACGACAACGAGGCGTCGGTGTCGGCGGGGATCGACCGGACCGACGTCGACCGCGACGACCTGTTCGTCGCGACGAAGCTCTCGACCGACAACCTCTCGTACGACGACGCGACCGCGACCGCGCGGGTGAGCCGCGACCGGCTCGGCGTCGACTCGATCGACCTGCTGTACGTCCACTGGCCGATCAACACCTACGACCCGGAGGAGACGCTGCCCGCCCTCGACGACCTCGTCGACGAGGGCGTGGTCGACCGGATCGGGCTCTCGAACTTCCGACCCGACCAGCTGGAGGAAGCGATCGACCGACTCGATCACGACGTGTTCGCCCACCAGGTCGAGTGTCATCCCCTACTCCAACAGCGGGAGCTGCGCGAACTCGCGGTCGAGCACGGCCACTGGCTCGTCGCGTACTCGCCGATCGCGCGCAACCGGGTGGCCGACGTGGACGTCCTGCGGGAGGTCGCCGCGAAACACGACGCGAGCCCGGCGCAGGTGAGCCTCGCGTGGCTGCTCTCGAGGGAGCGGGTCGCGCCGATCCCGAAAGCCGCCGATCCCGACCACGTCGAGGCGAACTGGGCGGCGCGCGAGGTCGACCTCGACCCCGAGGACGTCGAACGGATCGACGCTCTCGACCGCGGCGAGCGGGTCGTCGACTTCGACGAGGCGCCGTGGAACCGGGCGTGACGGCGGTACCTCCCGGCCGGTCCGGTATATAGCCGTCAGGAGCCGAACCCACCGCTACGACCCTCTCATAGTCGGTTTTACGTCGGTCTGGGCCGATCGTCGAAACGTGACCGACCCCTCCGGCCGGCCGGCGCTGCTCGCCGCGACGCCGAGCGCGGAGCGGGTCGCCGAGTGGATCCGCACGCTCGCTCTGCTGGCCGGCGTGACGGGGCTGCTGTTCGCGCTGTTCGCGCTCGAACTCATCACTCGGCTCTGAGACGGACGCGGCGGCCGCTTCGACGCCGCGGCGACGTCGCCGAGCCCCGCCGTCGCCCGCGGCGTAACTGGACGCCGTCCCGCACCGAACCGAGACCCTGACGCCCCGTCCGCCGGGGTTTCACTTCCGCTTTCGGGCGCGTTTTTAAAAGGCGTCGGCACGACGTCTCCGGTATGAGCCAGTCCACGTTCGACGACGACGACCTGTTCGGCGAGGCGGCCGAAGAGACCCGCGCCGAGGTCGAGGAGCACCTCGCCGCCGCCCGCGGGGAGCTCCCCGACCCCGACGACGTGTGGGAGACGGACGCGGACAACGTGCTCGGCGCGCTCAACGGGCTCAAGTCCGCGCTCGACGTCGGCGACGCGATCGACTCCGTCCGGTCGGCGAAGAAGGCGTACGTGCTCGGCGAGCGCGCCGACGCCTTCGAGGACGCCGACGATTTAAAAGCGGAGATCGAGGAGCTGGAGTCGCTCGTCGGCGACATCGAGAGCGCCGCCGAGGAGGTCGGCTCGCTCACCGGCACCGTCCCGGCGATCCGCGGGGCGTTGCAGGACGCGGCGGAGGCGGCCGAGGACGAGTAGCGCCTCGCGCTTTTAAGTAGACTCCCGCTCGACGACCGCCGCGGCGAGCTCCTGCAGCGCGTCGCTCGCGAGGTCGAGGAGCTCCTCGCCTCGCGCCGCGTCGCCGGCGCTCGGATCGCCGACGACCCCGTTCCCCGTGAACTCGTCCGAGTCGTGCGCGAGGTTCACCCCCGAGACCCACTCGCCCCACCGGTCGGCGGCGCCCTCGCGGGCCTCCTCGGTCCGGTCCTCGCGGACGAGGTCAGGGTTCGTCGCGCGCAGCAGCGCCGTCTCCAGCGGGCCGGCGTGGCCCATGTCGCCCGCGTGCTCGCCGACCGCCTCGAACCAGGTGAACGCGACGGCGTACCCGTCGTGGGCGGGGTCGCGCGAGAACCGGCGGGCAACCTCCGCGAGCGCCTCCACGTTGCCGCCGTGCCCGTTGACGAACACGACGCGGTCGATCCCGTGGTGCGGGAACGATTCGGCCGCCTCCCGGACGTAGGCCCGGAACGTGTCCGGCGAGACCCACATCGTCCCGTCGAAGGCGCGGTGCTCCTCGGCGACGCCGACGGGGATCGGCGGGGCGACCGCGACCTCGCCCGTGCGTCCCTCGGACGCGTCGCGGTCGGCGGCCTCGTCCTCGTACGCCGCCGCGCCCGCCTCCGCGACGGCGACGGCGTCGAGCGTGTCGGTCCCGAGCGGGGCGTGGGGCCCGTGCTGTTCGGTGCTGCCGACGGGGACGAACGCGACGTCGACGTCGGCGTCGCGCACGTCGGTCCAGGTGGCGTCCGCGAGTCGCATACGGACCGCTCGACGGGACGCGCCGTATAGGCGACGGTCCGCGGTCGAGCCGAGCGGGGATTCGCGACCCGATCCGGCGGGAGAATTAATCCGATGGGCGGAGAGAGGAGACGTATGGGCAACGACAACGAGACTCGGGCACGGGCGTACGGGGTCACGTTCGGGCCGTTGAAACGGGCGCTCCGCGAGCACCGGTACCCGGTGTCGACCGGCGAGCTGATCGAGCAGTACGGGGGGTTCGAGCTGGAGACCGCGGCGGGAGAGCAGCGTCTGGAGGCGGCGCTCCAGGAGTGCGAGACGACGACGTTCGCCGAGCCGTGGGAGGTCCGGGACGCGATCCTCGACGGGCTCGACGACGAGGGAGTGATCGGGTATCACGACGGCCCGTCGGAGGGCGAGGCCGACGACCGCGACGCGCCGGAGGTCGACCGCGCGGGCGACTGGAGCCGGCTGTCGGAGTAGCCCGGGGCGCCGCACTCGGTGTCGCCTCGTCGCTCTCGGCGTCCTCAGTCGTCGTCGCTCTCGGCGTCCTCGATCAGGCGCGCGGTGCGCTCCTGCGCGCGGTCGATGAACTCCTGAGGCAGCTCGTCGATCTCGCCGGCCTGCACGCCCCAGAGGTGAGCGTACAGCCCCCCGTTGTCGAGCAGCTCCGCGTGCGTCCCGCGCTCGACGATCTCCCCGCCCTCCAACACGAGGATGGTGTCGGCGTCCTTGATCGTGGAGAGCCGGTGGGCGATCGCGAACGTCGTCCGCTCGGCCGTGAGCCGGTCGAGCGAGCGCTGGATCAGCATCTCCGTCTCGGTGTCGACGTCGGAGGTCGCCTCGTCGAGAATGAGGATGTCGGGGTCCTTCAGCACCGCCCGCGCGATGGTGACGCGCTGGCGCTGGCCGCCCGAGAGCTTCACGCCGCGCTCGCCGACCATCGTGTCGTAGCCGTCCGGGAGGTTCTCGATGAACTCGTGGGCCTCCGCGGCCCGCGCAGCCTCGCGGACCTCCTCGTCGGTCGCCTCGAAGGTGCCGTAGGTGATGTTCTCGCGGACGGTGCCGTAGAACAGGTACGACGACTGCCCGACGTAGCCGATCGACCGGCGGAGCGACTTGAGCGTCACGTCGCGCACGTCCTGGCCGTCGATCCGGATCTCGCCGTCGTCGACGTCGTACATCCGGAGCAGCAGCTTGAGGACCGTGGACTTGCCGGCGCCGGTGGGGCCGACCAGGGCGAGCGTCTCCCCGCCCTCGACCTCGAAGTCGACGTCGGAGACGATGGTCTCCTCGTCGTACCCGAAGCTCACGCCGTCGTAGGCGACGTCGCCGTCGTCGACGACCAGCTCCTCGGCGTCCGGGTCCTCGGCGAGCCGCGAGGGCTCGTCCATCAGCCCGAAGATCCGCGCGGAGGAGGCGCGGGCGCGCTGGTACATGTTGATGATCTGCCCGAACTGCGCCATCGGCCAGATGAACCGCTGGGTGTAGAGGATGAACACGACGAACATCCCCTCCGAGAGCTCGCCGGTGAACGGGCCGGGCGGTCCCTGGAACACCCAGAGCCCGCCGACGACGAACGTGAGGACGAAGCCGATGCCCGCGAGCACGCGGAGCGCCGGGAAGAACTTGATCCGAGTCCGGATCGCGTCCCAGTTGGCGTCGAAGTAGTCCATCGACACGTCGTCGACGCGGTCGGACTCGTACGGCTCGGTGTTCGACGACTTGATCACCTGGATCCCGCCGAGGTTGTTCTCCAGCCGGGAGTTCATCTTGCCGACCGTCGACCGCACCTCGGCGTACTTCGGCTGGATGGTCCTGATGAACAGGTAGGTGAATCCGGCGATGACCGGCACGGGCAACAGCGCGACTAAGGCGAGCTGCCAGTTGATCCAGAACAGCAGGACGCCGATCCCGAGCACCATCACGGAGAGGCGGAACACGGAGTTCATCCCGTCGTTGAGGAACCGCTCCAGCCGGTTCACGTCGTTCGAGAGGATGGACATCATCTCCCCGGTCTGCTTGTCCGAGAAGAACCCCATGTTGAGCCGCTGCATCTTGTCGTAGGTGTCCGTCCGGACGTCGTGTTGGATGTTCTGGGCGAACGCGTTGAACCCCCAGTTGCGGACCCAGTGGAACGCCGCGCCGAAGGCGAACGCGCCGACGAGGACGGCGATCGTGAACCAGAACTGCTCGGTCTGCGCGGTCGGGAGCCACGCGTCGGGCAGCAACACGAGCGGGATCTGCTCGTCGAACGGGGCCTCGCCGCGGAAGATCGCGTCGAGAGCGATACCGAGCATCAGGGGAGGGAGCAGATCGAGGAGTCGCGCGAAGACGCTGGCGAGGATACCGACGGAGACCTGCGGGAGGTAGTCGCGACCGTACGCGAGGAACAGCCGTTTCATCGGGTTCTCGATTTTCTCCCGCTGTTCCTCGAAGGGGTCGTCTTCCTCCCACTCGACGCTACTCATTACCGTTTCATATCGTATCGCGCCGCAAATAGGTTTCCTTCGAACCGAAACATATCGGCGGAAATCTCCGGTATCGGAGGCCAACGACCGCGTTTCGTGAATCGGCTACGTCCCGTAGCGCTCGGCGACGGTCACACCTCGCGGCGCTCGAGCGACGGGTCGACGTCGGCGGCGGCGAGGTCCTCCCGGATGCGCCGCCGGAGCGGGTCCGGAACGTCGTCGCGGGGCACCGGGGCGGCCGTGGCGGTCGCCGTCGAGTCGTCCGCCGCCGTCGAGTCGTCGACCGCGTCCTCGGCGTCGCTCCCGGCGGCGGCGGGCACCGTCCAGTAGAGGACGCGCTCGGCGTCCGCGTAGAACTCCACCGCGAACCGGGCGCCGCCGCCGTCGTAGTGGACACGGGCGGCCGCGCCCTCCGCGCGCCACCCCTCCTGCCGGACGAGCGCGGCGATCGAGTCGTGCATGGTCGCGTTCGGGGCGGCGGGCACATGTCGGCTTCGGCTCGGAGCGCGTCGGAGTCGGCGGCGACTCACCGCCGGACCGACCGAGACCCCGCCGCCCGCCTCGAAAGGAGTTTATCGCCGCCGGCCGCAGGGCGGGTATGTCCCTTCGCGTCACGTTCCTCGGAACGGGCGGCGCCGTCCCGACCACCGAGCGCGCGCCGAGCGCACTGTTCGTCAACCGCGAGGGCGACCGCCTCCTCTTCGACTGCGGCGAGGGGACCCAGCGCGGGATGATGCGGCACGGCACCGGGTTCGGGGTCGACCGCGTGTTCGTCTCCCACCTCCACGGCGACCACGTCCTCGGGATTCCGGGACTGGTCCAGACGCTCGGGTTCAACGACCGGTCGGCGCCGCTGACGGTCCACTGCCCGCCCGGAACCGAGGAGGACCTCCGAGACCTGGTCCACGCGGTCGGTCACGACCCCGCGTTCCCGGTCCGGATCGAGGCGGTCGCGCCCGGCGAGGTCGCGCTCGACGCCGACGGCTACGAGGTCCGCGCGTTCGAGACGGAGCACCGAACCGTCTCGCAGGGGTACATCCTCGACGAGGACGACCGGCCCGGTCGGTTCGACCGCCCGAAGGCGGAGGAGCTGGGCGTCCCCGTCGGCCCGAAGTTCGGCCGGCTCCACGACGGCGAGCCGGTCGAGGCCGAGGACGGGACGGTCGTCGAGCCGGACCAAGTCGTCGGCCCGCCGCGGCCCGGCCGGACGCTCGTGTACACCGCCGACACGCGCCCGCGGGAGCGAACGGTCGAGGTCGCCGAGGGCGCCGACCTGCTCGTCCACGACGCGACCTTCGCCGACGACATGGCCGACCGCGCCCGCGACACGGCCCACTCGACCGGCCGCGAGGCCGGGGGAATCGCCGCCCGCGCGGACGCGAAGCGGTTAGCGCTGGTCCACATCTCCTCGCGGTACGCCGCCGACGCCTCGCCGATCCGCCGGGAGGCGCGGGAGGCGTTCGACGGCGACGTCATCCTCCCGGACGACGGCGACCTGATCGAGGTCCCGTTCCCCGACGCGAACGAGTAGGACCGAGCCGGAGTCCGGCGGTGAGAACACCGCGTCCCCGGGAAACCTTGATGAGCCGCGCCGCCGACTCCTCGGACATGTCCGACGACTGCATCTTCTGTTCGATCGTCGCCGGCGACATCCCGGCGCGAACCGTCCACGAGACCGACGACGTGCTGGCGTTCCTCGACGCCAACCCGCTCGCGCGCGGCCACACCCTCGTGATCCCGAAATCGCACGCGCGGCACGTCGGCGACCTCGACGACGACCTCGCGAGCGAGCTGTTCGCGACGGTGACCGAGCTCACCCCGCGGGTGCAGGCCGCGGTCGACGCCGACGGCGCCAACGTCGGGATCAACGACGGCGAGGCGGCCGGCCAGGAGGTCCCCCACGTCCACGTCCACGTCATCCCGCGGTTCGAGGGCGACGGCGGCGCGCCGCTCCACGCCGTCGGCGGGAAGCGCCCGGACCTCTCCGACGACGAGCTGGACGCCGTCGCCGACGCGATCGCCGAGTGAGCGGTCGCGCCGGACCGGTGAGACGGCCCCTCGGCGACGGCGTGCAACAGAGTTAACAGCGACACCCCGAGTAGCCGAGCGCATGCAGGCGACGACGCTCGCGCTCGTCGGAGCGACCGGCGGCGCGGGGACGACGCGAACCGCCGTCGAACTGGCCGCGCTGGGCGCCCGCGACGGTCGCGACGTGGCCGTGGTCGACGCCGCGTTCACGACGCAGGGGCTCGCCGAACACGTCTCGGGGCGGATCGGTACCGACCTCACGGCGCTGCTCACCGACGAGACCGACGCGTCGCTGTCGGCGGCGACGTACCCGGTCGGCCGCGACGGGGACGACGAGGCGAATCTCCCCGGACGCGCGGACCTGATTCCGAGCCGCGCGCCGTTCGAGCGCGTGGCCCGCGCGAAGACGGCGGAGGCCGCACGGAAGCTGGAGCGCCGGATCGACGAGGCGGCGACCGCCTACGACGCCGTCGTCGTCGACGCCGCCCCCGTCGGGTCGAACGAGGCGGTCGCGGCGGTGACGGCCGCCGACCGCGTCGAGGCCGTGACCCCCGCGACGGCGCACGGCCGCGACGCGCTCCAGCGGCTCCGCGGCCGCGTGGCCGACGTCGGCGAGAGCGTCGACGGGACGATCGCGGTGGATCGCGCGGGAGGGGCAGGCGCCGAGAGCGACGCCGGGGAGAGCGCCGACACCCGGCTTCCGCCCGTCGACTCCGCGGTCGAGAGCGCTCCCGAGACGGCGACGGGGACCGGCGAGTACGTCGCGGCGCTGGCGGAGACGTACGAGCGCGCGTTCGACGCGTCGCTCGGGATCGAGTTCAAGGAGCCGGGGCTGGTCGAGCGGATCCGGTCCTGAGGCGGTCGAAACGGACGGCGAAAAGCGGAGCCGCGGTCGAACGAGACGTTCAGCGCAGGCCGTCCGGCGACCCCAGCGCGCCGCCGGGGGCGTCGCCGTCGCCGCGGAGGCCGTCGCCGAGCGGCGCGGAGCCCGCGACGTGCGCGGCGACGGCGTCTGCGACCGCGGGGACCGGGTCGTGGGTCTCGACGTACGTCGCCAGCGCGAAGTCGGCCTCGTCGCCGCCGGCGAGCGCGACCGCCTCGCTCCGGGAGGTCCGACCGTCGAGCCAGTCGCGGACGACGCTCCGGCGGCTCGGCGCGAGCGGACAGACGCCCTCGACGCCGCAGCGGTGCAGCGCCTTCGCGCCCGTCATCGGCGTCACGCCGGCCTCGCGGGCGGCGTCGCCGACGCTCCGCCCGGCCGTGTACGCGTCGACCAGCGTCGCGGTCGCGGCCGGGGTACAGGGGAGGTCGTCCGCGTGCGCCGCGAGCCGGTCGACGAGCGGCGTCTCCGTGTCGTCGGCGACGGCGACGTCGCGATCGCGCTGGCTCGCGGTCACCTCCAGCCCGTCCGCGATCTCCGACAGCGTCATGCGAACCGATAGCTCCCTCCGGGAGTTAAAACCACCGTACTGCGGCGGGATAGCGGGCGCGATCACCGACCGGTAACCGGTCGGTTCGAGCGCGCCGATCCGGGCGATCACCCTCGAATTCTCCCGGGTTTAAGTAAGGCATCGGGCCCGAGTTCGATGTGTGATGAGCCAGGTACGCTCGACCCGCGCCCGTTCGCACCGCACCGAGACGACCGACCGCGCCGAGGAGGAGACGGCGACCGCCGTCGACGCCGACCGCAACGAGCGGAAGGACGACGCGGCCGAGACCGCCGTCGACGAGTGTCCCGAGTGCGGCGGCCGGACCCGCGTCGACGCCGCCGAGCGCGTCTGTACCGACTGCGGGCTCGTCGTGGAGGCCGACCGGATCGACCACGGCCCGGAGTGGCGGTCGTTCGACGACGACGACGCGAACCCCAAGCGCACCGGCGCGCCGCTGACGCGCTCCCGGCACGACCGCGGGCTCTCGACGGAGATCGGCCGCTCGACCCGCGTGAAGGGGCGCAAGCGCCGGCGGCTCGCCCGGATGCGGACCCAGCACAACCGCGCGCAGATCTCGACCAAGCGCGACCGCAACAAGGTGTACGCCTACACCGAGATCCGGCGGTTGACCGGCGTGTTGGAGCTCCCCGACAGCGTCCGCGACACGGCCTGCGCGCTGTTCGACTCGGCGCAGGACGAGAGCCTGCTGCGCGGCCGGTCGCTGGAGGGCTTTTCGGCCGCCTGCGTCTACGTCGCCTGCCGCACCGCCGACGTCGCTCGGACGGTCGGGGAGGTCTGCGCCGAGGCGAAGGCGACCGAGGCCGAGCACCGGGCCGCCTTCGACGCGATGAACCGCGAGCTCGGGCTGCCGATCGGTCCGACCGGTCCCGCGGAGTACCTCCCGCGGTTCGCGAGCGATCTCGGCTGTGCGGCCGACGTGGAGCGCCGGGCGGGCGAACTCGCGGAGCGCGCCGTGGAGGAGGGGATCGCGAACGGCCGCAACCCGGTCGGCGTCGCCGCCGCCTGCCTGTACACCGCGGCCCGCCAGCTGGGCGCGGACTGCACCCAGCAGGAGGCGGCCGACGTCGCCGACGTGACGCCCGTGACGGTTCGGCGGACGTACGTGGACCTGACCGAGGAGTGACGCCGACCGTCAGCGGGACGGGTAGTCGTCAGCCGACCAGGAACCACCCCAGCGCGACGGCGGCTCCACCGAGGGCGGAGCTGACGGCGGCGTGGGTGCGCAGGCGGTCGCGGAGGCGGTGACCGTCGGCCGCGGCGTCCGCGGGGCACGTCTCGCTCCCGGCCGTGCACTCGGGCAACAGGTCGACGGCGACGTGGAGGAACACCCCAGCGCCGACGCCGAACAGCAGTCCGCGGAGGGCGGTCGACGGCGTGAGCCCGGCCATGCCGACCGGGAGGGCGACGAGACCGACGGCGGCCGCCGGGAGCGCGAGCACGGCGACCGACCGGCCCCTCCCGGCGAGGCGGCGCGCAGCGGCGTACCCGGCCGGCGCCTTGTGCGAGACGAGCGCGATACCGAGCAGCGACGTGAGCGACGGCATCGCGCTGTAGATGGCACCGATGATCGCGCCGGCCGCGAGGGCGTGGACCGTCAGCTCCGCGGCCGTGTGGTCGACCGGGAGGTCGAGGTGCGTGAACCGGTGTCCGAGCGAGTGACCGGCGTACCCGGCCAAGAAGCCGATAGCGATGCCGAGACCACCGAATCGCTCGTGCTGGGCAAGCGCCTGCGGGATCAGAAACAGCGCCGTGCTCGTCACCATCGCACCGCTGGCCAGCCCGTACCCCCAGACCGGTTCGAGAGGGTGATCGGTCGTCGCCGCCCGGACGCCCAGCGGCGCGCCGAGAGCCATGGCGCCGAACGCGACCCACGAGATCGCGACCAGCTTCCACGTGACTCCCGTAGCGAGCGCGAGCGCCGAGAGAGCGACGAGCGCGGCCACGCCGCCGCCGCCGACCGCCCGCCCGCGGACCCCCGAC
>SDGW01000630.1_pt1 | contig 14750 bp, 12 predicted proteins | sample 2873831 | NCBI WGS metagenome assembly SDGW01 (sample SAMN08132700, study PRJNA421101) | hypersaline lake metagenome | isolation source: celular fraction 0.22 microns magnesium sulfate-rich crust from ephemeral... | place: Spain: Penahueca Lagoon, Toledo | collected 2011-07
GACGGGCGATCCCCGCGTCGTCGCCGCCGCGGTCGCGTGGGCGGCCTGCGCGCTGCCGAGCCCGCAGGACTTCTCGGTGGTGTGGTACGCCGACGCGGCGATCGAGCGCGCGATCGCGGATCTCTGACCGGCCGGTAAGGCGCGCTTGGAGGAACAGTCCGCCGCTAAGCCGTCGCTACGAGCTATCTCCAATCGGTCACGTCACGCCCGCGATCGTATCGGCCATCGTTCACAGAAGCTTTAGTCGGTGACTGGCTTCTTGGGGACATGCACCCGCTCGTGGGCGCGGCGCTGCTCGTCGTCGTGGTGGCCGGGCTGCCGTACGCGGCGTTTCTCGCGCTGTACGCCCTGTATCGCCCCTCAGGATCGGCCGTCGAGAAAGATCCCGAGTACGAACCGACCATCAGCGTCGTCCTTCCGACCTACGACGAGGAGCGAATCGTCGAGGGGAAGCTAGAGCGCCTCTGCGATCTCGACTACCCGATGGACGAGGTCGAGATCATCGTCGTCGACTCCAGCGACGACGCGACGCCCGACCGCGTGCGAGCGTTCTTCGCGGACCGCGAGGCCCCAGAACTGACGCTGATCGAGGAGGAAGAACGACGCGGCGTCGCCAGCGCCGTCAACGACGCGATCGAAGCCGCCGATGGCGAGGTCGTCTTTCGGACCGACTGCGACGCCGAACTCGCACCTGACGTCCTCCGGGAGGCCGTCGCGATCCTCGCCGATGAGCGCGTCGACGCCGTCACCGGTCGGCAGGCCGACGTGATCGGCGACAGCGACGTGGAACGTGACTACCGGGACATGCTCGCGCGGATCCAGTCCCTGGAGACGCGCCTCGATTCGGCCTTCATCGCCCACGGTCCCTGCTTCGCGTTCCGACGCGAGGCGTTCGCACCGATCCCGCCGGACACGATCGCCGACGATACGTCGATCGCGGTCGCGATCCGGCGCGCCGGCGGGCGGGTCGTGATGGACCCGTCGCTCCGCTTCGCCGAGTCCGGCGTCTCCGCGTTCGGCGCGCGACGCAAGCGAAAGGACCGGCGCGCGCTGGGGCTCGTGCAGGCGCTCGTCCGCAACCGCGACATGCTCGGCCGGTACGGACAGTACGGGCGGGCCGTGCTGCCGTTCAACTGGTGGTTCATGATCGTCTCGCCGTGGTTCACCGTGCTGGCCGCCGCGCTGTCGACGGCCGCCGCGCTGAGCGTCGTTGGGCTGCCCGGCCTCGCGCTGCCGGCCCTCGGCGCCGCGGCGTTCTGGCTCGGTCAGCGCGATCTGCTCGGTCCGTTCCAGCCGCTCCACGCCGTCGTCGACGCGCAGGTGTCGCTGCTGGTGGGCGCCGTTCAGCTGGTGACCGGCGACGTTTCGGGCACCTGGGAGATCGATCGCGAGTCCCGGGAGGCGTTCGAGTGAGGATCCTGCAGGTAGTCCCGCGGTACCCGCCCCGAACCGGCGGCGTCGAGACGCACGTCCGAGAGATCAGCGAGCGCCTCGTCGATCGCGGCCACGACGTGACGGTCGCGACCGCCGACGCCGGCGCCGACGTGTCCACCGTGGAAACCCGGAACGGCGTCGCCGTGCGACGCCGCCGCGGCGTCGCTCCGGACGGGGCGTTTCACGTCGCGCCGGGCGTGGTCCGGAGCGTCAGATCGATGGATGCCGACATCGTCCACGCGCACAACTACCACTCGCTGCCGCTGCTGTTCGCGGCGCTGGCGGTCGACGACGAGCGGTTTGTCGCGACGACTCACTATCACGGCGCCAGCGCGAGCGCGGTCCGCGATCGGCTGCTGACGGTCTACCGGACGCTCGGTCGACGGGCGCTCGATCGTGCGGACGCCGTCGTCGCGGTCAGCGACCACGAGCGCAACCTGCTACGCGGGGACTTCGGCGTCGACGCGACGGTGATTCCCAACGGGATCGACATCGACCGGTTCCGTGGCGCCGAACCTCGTCAACGCGACCGGCCGTACCTGCTCACGGTCGGCCGACTGGAGGAGTACAAGGGCGTCCATCACGTCGTCCGCGCGCTGTCCAAACTCCCTGAGTACGATCTCTTGGTCGCCGGCAGCGGCCCCTACGCCGACGAGATCCGCGCGGTGGCGGCCGACGCCGGCGTCGCCGACCGCGTGGAACTGCTGGGCTACGTCCCCGATGAGGAGCTTCCGGGGCTGTACGCCGGCGCCGACGCCTACGCGACGATGTCGTCGTTCGAGGCGTACGGGCTCTCGGTCGGCGAGGCGCTGGCCGCAGGGACGCCCTGCGCTGTCCTCGCCGAGGGTGCGCTCGCAGACTGGACCGACAGACACGACTGCGTCGGTGCGAGCGACGCCGCTCCCGAGACGGTCGCCGCGGCGATCCGCGAGACAGCGACGCGAACGGCAGATCCGGCGACGCTACCGACGTGGGGCGGCGTCGTCGACGACCTCGAACGGCTGTACCGATCCTCGGGATGATGGCCTCGCGGCTGCCGGGTTGACGGCCTCGTTGCCGCTGGGGCGAAGAGCCTACGACAGGTAGCCCAGGTCGGCCAGCCGATCCTGAATCGTTCCGTCGACGTCCATCTCCTCGTCGCCGGCGGCCGCGCGGTCCTTGTACTCCGCCGGGGGAACGTCGAACATCGAGGCGAACTGACCGGGATCGAACGACTCCTCCGTCGGCTCTTCCCAGCAGGCCCGTTCGGGATCCATCTGATAGACAGTCTGGTTGTCGGCGCTTCCCCACAGATACTTTCGATCGTCCTCGTAGACGGCCCGTAGTAGCGCGTCGGCTTCGGTGTCGCGGTGCTCCTCGATATCGCTGAGCCGCCCGCTGTGTCCGATCCGCTCGGCGGCGATCCGGTCGGCGGTGACGTCGGGCACCTCGCCGTTTGCGAGACCGACGAGCAACTGGGGAATCGAGCAGTGGGAGACGTAGCTCGATTCGTCGACGGCGTCGAACTCGTCGGGGGCGTTCACCACGAGCAGCGGCACGTGTAACAGCCCTTCCGTGAGCGTGCTCTCGACGTGGCCCCAGCGGCCACCGTCTACCGTCGTTCCCATGTTGTCGCCGTGGTCGGCGGTGACGACGACCGTCGTCTCGCGGTCGGTGTTCGCGTCAAGCCAGTCGATCAGCTCGCAGACCTGCCGGTCGAGGTAGTCGATCGACGCGCCGTACAGGTCGGTGTACCGTTCGATCTCCTCCCGGTCGTCGTTCTCGACGGCGACGCCGAAATCGACGTCCTCGGAGGTCCACGACAGCGGCGCGTCGTGCAGCGACCGGTCGTACCCCCTGACGTGGTGGAGCGGCCCGTGGGCGTCCATGAAGTTCGCGAACAGGAAGAACGGCTCCGGGCCGTTATCGATCTGCGAGCGGGCTTCGCGAGCGATGATGGCAGCGCCGTCGTCGAACGGGCTCGGCACCGGGAGTCGCGAGAGCCAGTCGTCGATCTGGACGAACGCGCCGTTCGCGAGGCTCGCTGCGGGATGCTCGTGGCTCAGCGCCTCGCTGACGAACGCGGCGTGGCGCCGAACGCCGGTCGCGTCGCTGCGCTGCCCGAACTGCCCGACGTCGATGCCCGCTGGAAAGCGCCTGTCGGGCGAGACGTCTGAAAAGGAGTCGAACAGTGCGTCGAAGCCGAAGGAGGAGCCCGCCCAGACGTTCGCCGAGGCGCCGACTGCGCGGTGGTCCGGGAGGTCGGCCAGAAACGTGTCCTCGCGGTCGAGCTCCGAGAAGTCGCGATTATGCGTGTGGATACCGTGTCGGTGGGGGAGCTCTCCGGTGAACATCGAGGCGTGGCTGGGGACGCTCCAGGAACTCGCCGCGCGGCACTGCGAGAACTCGAGGTCGGCCCGTTCGCGCAAGCGCGCGGCGTACTCGTCGAAGTAGTCCTTGCGGACCGTGTCCAGACAGAGGAGGACGATGTTACGCATTGTCGGCTCTCAGGTGGGGGAGGGTCAAATGCTCTTCGTGCTGTGGCGTCTCGCGGCCCTCCGGCGTTCAGACGGGTCAGACGTACCCGAGATCAGAGAGTCGATCCTCGATCACGTCGTCGACGTCGGCGTCTTCGCTCCGGTTTCTGGCTCGCTGCTTGTACTCCGACAGGGGTTCGTCGAAGAACTCGGCTTCGAGCTCGTCGACCGGCACGTCGCCGTCGGTCGGCTCCTGCCAGTTCGGCTGGTCGGCGTCGAGTCGGTACCGGGTCGTCTCGCCCGCCGAGTCCCACTCGTACTTCGTCTCGCCGTCGTAGACGACGCGGATCATTCGGTCCCACTCTGCGCGCTCGTCCTCGCTGGCGTTGTTGGCCATGTTCGACCCGATCCGCTCGGCCGCGATCCACTCGGCGGTGACGTCGGGAACGTCGCCGTTCGCGAGGCTGACCAGCAATTCGCCCAGCGAGCAGTGAGAGACGTATCGTGACTCGTCGACGGCGTCGAACTCGTCGGGTGCGTTCACCACGAGCAGCGGGACGTGCAACAGCCCCTCCGTGAGGACGCCCTTGTGGGCGAGCAGCTGATCGTCGGCGTCGTAGCCGAGGTTCTCGCCGTGGTCGGCGGTGACGACGACGGTCGTCTCTCGGTCGGTGTTCGCGTCGAGCCAGTCAATCAGATCGCAGACCTGCCGGTCGAGGTAGTCGACCGCGGCGCCGTAGAGCTCGCGCGTGTTTTCGACGTGGTGGCGATTCTCGTCGGTGACTCCCTCGGTGTTGACTGCGTGCGTACCGTACTCGCCCGAGTTCCACGAGAACGGCACGTCGTAGAGCGAGCGGTCGTAGTCGAGGACGTGGTGGAACGGGCCGTGGCCGTCCATGAAGTTCGCGAACAGAAAGAACGGCTCCCGGGTGTCCTCGACCAGTTCCTGTGTCTCCTTTGCCACGATTTTCGCCCCGTCGTCGAACGGCGTGGGGATCGGCGCGTCGTCGAACCTGGCCGACAGTTCGGCGAAGATGCCGTTGCCCAGGCTGGCAAGCGGACTGTCGTCCGACAGGGCCGCTCGGACGAACGCCGCGTAGCGGGCAAGCCCCGACTCGTCGCAGTGTTGCCCCCACCGCTCGACGTCCATCCCGCTTGGGAACCGACGATCCGGCGAGACGGATCGGAACGCGTCGAACGCGCCGTCGAAGCCGAACGCCTCGCTCGCGTACACGTTCGCGGACGCGCCGAGAGCGCGGTGATCGGGGAGCGATCCGAGGAAGGTGTCGTCCCGCGACAGCCCGTCGAACTCGCGGTCGTACACGTGGATGCCGTGGCGATGGGGGAGCTCGCCGGTCATCATCGAGGCGTGGCTCGGAACCGACCACCCGCTCGCCGCCCGACACTGTGCGAAGTCCAGATCGGCCCGCCGGCGCAGCCGCGGCGCGTACTCGTCGAAATAGTCTTTCCGGACGGAGTCGAGACAGAGGAGCACGACGTTGTTCTGCGGGGACTGGCTCATCGGTTAGGTAGTCCGATCCGCTGCCACACAAATCAACTACTCGATTTTCGATCCGCCGAACCAGAGTTCTTATCCTCTGGCCTCTGAAACGGGTACCCGAATGAAGACCGTACTGCTGACCGTCGACGCCCTCCGGGCGGACCACCTCTCCCAGTACGGCTACGAGCGGGAGACGATGCCCGTCGTCGACCGCATCGCGGCCCAGGGAACCCGGTTCGAGGCAGCCTTCGCAAACGGAACGAACACCGGCGTCTCGCTGCCGTCGCTGCTGTCGTCGCGGTACTTCGGCGTCGAGGCGACCCGCTCGGGTCCGAACGTCGCGACGGCGATCGGCGAATCCGACGCGACGACGGCCGGCTTTCACTCGAACGCGCTTTTCTCGAATGGGGTCGGCGACGTCGCGGGGTTCGACCGCTACGAGGACTTCGGCGTCGCCGACGAACAGAAAGAAGCGAACACGAGCAGCGGCGTCGAACTCGTCTACGACCGGGTCGTCGACACGCTCCGCCCGCTCGTGGAGCGACTCGGCGTCCGAGACTACGCCGAGACGGTCCAGGAGCGGCTGTTTCCGACGTCGCTCATCCACGAGCTGTCGGTGTACGTCGACGCGGAGACGCTGACCGACGAGGTGCTCTCGTGGGTCCGGGCTCACGCCGACGAGGACTTCTTCCTGTGGGTCCACTACATGGACCCCCACCGCCCATACGGCATCGATCCGGCGGATCCGGCGTTCGCCGATCCGATCGACGACGGGGAGATCCGCGACCTGATGTCGCGGGCCGGCATCAGTCCCGAGACGATCACCGACGAGGATCGCGAGCTGATGATCGATCTGTACGACTCTGATCTCCGGTATACCTCCGACCAGATCGATCGGCTCCTCGACGGCTTCGAGGGGCTCGGGATCTGGGACGAGACCGGGCTCGTGTTCACCGCCGACCACGGAGAGGAGTTCGGCGAGCACGGCCACTACTTCCACCGCAACCGGCCGTACGACGAACTGCTCCACGTTCCGCTGGTCGTCGTCGACCCGGACCGGTCCCGCGACGCCGACGCCTCGACCCAGCGCGAGCTGCTCGACGTCGCGCCGACGCTCTGCGAGTGGCACGGCGTCGACGCGCCGGCGCAGTTCGGCGGGACGCCGCTGTTCGACGGCGACGGCCGGGAGGTGATCGCGACGGGATCGTTCGTCGAACAGGGCCACGTGGTCGCCGGCCGCTGGAACGGTTGGAAATACATCCACGTCGAGGATGGTGACACCGAACTGTTCGATCTGGACGCCGATCCCGGAGAGACCCACAACGTCGCTGCGGAGCACCCCGATACAGTCGCGTCGTTCGAACGCACGATTCCCGACCCGCTGTTCGAGGGGGAGCCGATCTCGGTCGATCCCGCCGAGGGGGAGCTACAGGACCGGCTCGCCGATCTCGGCTACCTCGAATAGGGTGTCGGGTTCACTGCCGATCGGAACTACCGTAAATAGCTCTCTGACGCGGGAAGGACGTTATCAAGCGTCATCCGGAAGTGACCGCTGATCGCGGCCAGCGTCGCGAAGTAGACGCCCGCGCCCACGCCGACGGCCACCAGCAGCGTCGGCCAGCCGCGAACGACGACGGTCTCGACGGCGACGTACACGACCGCGCCCATGACCGCGCCGGCGACGACCTGCTCGCCGATCGGCCGCGGCGCGACGACCTGCTCGAACAGCCGCTTCGCGAGCAGCTGGTACGCGCCGAGCCGGATCAGTTCGGCGATCACCGTCGACGCGATCACGCCGACGAGTCCGTAGGCGCTCCCCAGCGCGACGGCGAGCGGAAGGTGGAGGGCGGCGACCGATGTCGAGACTTTGAATTCGGTGTCGATCCGATCGCTGCCACTGATCGCCGACTCGAACGACTTAGCGTAGCCGCTGAGGACCTGAAAGACGGCGAGACCGACTAGCGCCGGCGCTGCAGAGCCGAACTCTCCGCCGAAGACAGTTCGCATGAGTTCGAGAGGCATCGCCGCCGCGCCGAAAAAGATCGGTACCGCGAGCAAGCCGGCGTAGGACATCGCGTTCTGGAGGTCGGGGATTACGTCGTCGTCGCGGGAGGACAGCCCGCTCACCTTCACGAGCAGCGGACCGCTGATCGATGTCGCGAAGAATGCGCCCGGCTGGACCAAGCGGAGCGCCGTCTCGTAGAAGCCGACCGCTGCGTTCCCCGCGACGACGCCGACGATGATGACGTCGGCTCGGCCGTAGAGATCGCCTACGAGGCTGTTCGGAACGCTCCAGCGGGCGTACGCGACAGTCGATCCGACGTCATCACGTGACGGTAGCCGCGGCACGACGCCCGAAGCGACCCAGACGCCCACGCCGGAGAGGAAACTGGCCGCGGCGAAGGCGACGACGAGTCCGAACGGCCCCCAGTCCAGCAGGATGAACGCGACCTGGAACAGGAGCGTCAGCATCGACCGGACGGTGTCGGCCCACGACGCGTACCCCGGGTGCCCGATCCCGGCGTACAGCGCGTTACAGATCTGGAACAGGCCGAGGCTGAACACGATCGCTGATACGCTCACCGCGAGCCGGGGCACGTCGACCAGCTGTTCGATCAGCGGCCCGGCGAGCACGGCGACGACGGCGACGCCGCCCGATATCGCGAGGTGGGCGAGCAGTCCGACGCCGAGGAACGCTCGCGGGTCGGTGTTCGCCTCGCTCGCTCGTTTTTTTACCGCCGCGCCGACGCCGTTGCTGAGTTGGGAGAGAGTGCGGCCGCCGGCTAGCACGAGGTAGTACGCGCCGAGCCCGGCGGGGCCCAGCACCCGCGCGAACAGCACGATTCCGGCGAAGCCAAACGCCATCATCGCGGCGTTCGACGCGAAGCTCACCATCGCCTCGCGCCCGAGATCGAGCTCGTGCGTGTCGTCGCCGCTCATTCTCCCCAGAACGCTCGTTGACCGGCTTCGCTGAACTCATCGGGATCGACGTCGAGGTCGAACCGGTCGGCAAGTTCCGGCAGCGTGGCCCGCTCGTGCGCGATGTGTCGTTCAAGCGATCCCTTCTCGCGGAACTCGGGCGGCGCCTCGTGGTGCTCTCGGTTCCGGCACTTCAGATAGGCGTATACGTGCGACGCGAAATCGTACGGTTTTTTCAACGCGTTCTGGAGCGGCCCCCGGTTGCGCTCCAGAATAAAGTGCCGTTCGTGGTGCAGCGACCATCGTAGTGCCGATCGAAGCGAAATCCCGGACTGGAAATCGCAGATCTTGCCGTGGAGATCGCGCCGGATCTCGTCGGAAAACGACATGTGGTACCCGATCTCCTCGGAGACGGGTCCGTGGTCGAGCCAAACAAGCGCGTCGCGAGCGAACAGTCGCCGCCAGAAGTCCCGATCCTCTGCCCCGCCGAGGTCGTAGTAGGGAACCTCCAGCAAGAGTTCGCGGGGCGCCATGTTGATGCCGGTCCCCGAGAGGAAAAACTGGTGATCAATCTCGGTTTCCAGTCGGTGATAGATGTCGACGAAGTCCTCGATGATACCCTCGAAGTATCGGTCGTCGGTGTCGAGCGATTCGAGGACGTACTCGCCGCGGGCTTCCTCGAACGAGATATTACGGTCTCCTCCGAGATGATCCGCTTCGTCCGCCCGGTCGAAAATTGCCCGAAAATTAGCGTACTCTGATTCCAGCGCGCGGAGTATGTCTCGACTGCCGTCGGTGGATCCGCCATCCACGACAATGACTTCGAAATGCTCCGGATCAACTTGGTCAATCATACTCCGAAGTGATCGTTCCAGAGTGTTCGCCATATTGTAGTTACAGACTGCGATAGAGTACTTCATCCTCGTTACACAGTGTGTTCACATGAGCGGCTGATTTAACAACACCGACTGAGACAAGGACTCGTAGTCATTCCACCGCCAACTGAGCAGAGCCTCACTATAGGCCGGGTGAGTATCAACCGGTAATCAGTCTCCACTGTCCTAGGATTACTTGTATCCGAGGGCTCGTAACTGATCGTCGACGTCTTGCGTTTTTTCGCTTTCCGCCAACGCCACATCGGGTTCGTGCTCGCCGTGATCGGTTGCGCTGATTCCGTCGACATAGGGGACCTGCACTAGTTCCGGGACGAGCATACACCCGTGGTGCCCGTACACTCCCCACTCTCCGAAACACTCGCCGTGGTCGGCGGTAATAGCAACTTGATCGGCATCGATGTTGTCAAGCAGTATCTCGACGTCGTCAAGCGCCCACCGAAGTTCGTCGAGGTACGCGTCCCAGATCTCTTCTCGCGAAAACTTCCCTTCAATGAGTGCACCGAAGACCCCACTCCGGTCGTTTGCAGTGTCGTCTTGGCGGTTGGTCGGATCGAATCCGTCTAGATGGACATAGGGTTGGTGGGGCTGTTTGTAGTGCGCAATGAGATACTCTGGATCGGAGGCACGACCGGTCGCGATAGTATAATCAGTGATTGGCCGCGGCGGGACGCCTCCTAGATCAATTTCCCAATGCGTTCGCCAGACCTCACCCAGATACTCGAAGTCGCTTGCGGTGAGCAGTTCGTCGCTATGCCCGTTGAATGTAATGTACCCAGTGTTGGCGACTTCATCAGCGTACTCTTCCGTGAACGTATTCGTCATCCACTCGCGTGTCTTGGACCCTACAGAACGTATCGCCGGAATGGTTTCTGGGAGGAAGTCGTACTCGCCTGCCACTGCGGCGAGCGCGTCGACACGACATGTGTCGAGGACGATGAGTAGATCCCAGTCTAGGTCATAAATTGGCGTCCCTCGCTGGGGGAAAAACGGCTGCAACCGTCGAACGGCGCCTGCCCCGACCTCTGCTAACGACATCTTTGCTGCTGCTCGCGGGTGTTGATGCGTGAAATAATATCTGAAATTTCTCATCAGTTCTGAGAATGGCATGTGGTAAGCTATTACCCTTCGTGGTAGGACAATATTCTTTCGGCGACTACCTCTTTGACAGCTTCCTTACAGGTAGTTCCGATCCAGCCAGTCGTACACGTCCATTGCTGCCACCTGGGCTTCGATAGGCGCCCACGAGAGCCATCTGTTGGGTGCGGGTGGATGATAACGTTCCCAGTCGAACCATGTTCCCTCGAGTAGTACCTGTCGGTAGCTCCATTTCTCGAGGAAATACGATTTAGCGTCTTGGGCTTTGATGCGGCTCCCCCGTTCTAGTTGATATTCTTCCGAGTTTTCGCTGACATCAGCGTGACGAGCGATTACTTCCGGGCAGATTCCAAACTCCCAGTCCGTTCTCTTCCAGTGCCCCACGAACATATCGAGGTGGTCTTTCGCGTTGACGTACGCCGGATCCCAGTGATAGTCCGCAAGCGCCTCACGACGGTACACCGCAGTGTTTGGGATGAAGTCCCACCGCAATAGCAGTCTCTCCGCTATCGTCTCTACCGGTGGTCGCTTCCACACGCCACGCCGCAGGACGCTTCCGTTCTTGGCTTCGGCAAAGTCGTGACAGAACGCCTTAGGACGCCCCGATTCGATCAACAACGGTGCGACAGCGCCGAGTGACGCATCATCTTCCAACACCGTGGTGAGCGAGGTTATAGTGGGCGGTAGCGTTATGTCCGGATCTGCCATCATCAGGTACGGCTCTTCTAGTTGCTCGACGATTGCGTGCCGGCCAGCACCGACACCGGCGTCGTACTCAAGGTCAATGATCTCAAGATCGAACGGCCAGTCCTTTTCGTAGATCTCAGATCGGTTCTCCCGCTCGCCGTCGTCCGCGACATATGCGGTCGATATATCGAGTACTGAGGCCGATTCAAGTAGGCGTTCTAGAGCAGTAGTCCGTTTGAACACTTCACGCCGAGTGCTAATGACTGGCCATTCTCTTGCATCGTGGGTTTCCTCGAACTGAGGCAGCGGAGCTATATTAAAGTGCAGTTGTGGCATTCGAGGGTGATCTATTAGCAGTACTTATGCTCATTCAATTGCATTGCAGAACTATGTTATTCCGTCCAGCCTATTCTACCTATAAATAAGAAGGGCTCCACCATCTGCTCTATCGGGGCAGTCGTTGGCTTTCAGAGCACGCCAAGCCAGGACCGACCACCAGAGAGATTTCGGGAACGAAAGCCAGGTTTACCGCCAGTAGTTCGCCATATATCGGTGATCTGTCCGACGAGCAGACGGTGATCGAATCGTTCGTACACGATCTGGAACCGGACGACATCTTCTACGATGTCGGGGCGAACCTCGGGATCTACTCATCGTTTGCCGGACAGACGCTCGGAGACGACGGGATGGTTTCGGCGTTCGATCCCAACCCGTCTACCCTCTCGTTGCTGTACAAGAATATTAGTTTCAACTGCAGCAATTTTGAAGTGTTTTCCCTAGCGCTCTCTGATCGGCATGGGTTCGGGAGGACGGAGACAGAGTTCGCCACGGGCGCGGACATACGTGAGAGCGTTGGAGTGAACGTCTGGATGGACCGGTTGGACGATATCTCCGATATGGCCGATCTCCCGACCCCGACTGCGATGAAAATAGACGTCGAAGGCGCTGAACTCGATGTACTCAGGGGCTGTGGAGAGCTGCTGAGTGACGTAGAGATACTGTACGTCGAGGTCCACGAGAACAAACTGGGGACGTTCGGAGGAACTGTCGAGGAGGTTCTGGAGCTTTTAGAGCGGAACTTCGACGACATCAGTCAACTAGCCGAAAGCAAGCGAGGAAAAGGGGCGCAAAAACACATTAGGGCTACCTCCAGAGACGCCTGATGTCGTCGTTTACGCGTATCCCAGGTCCTCCAGTCGCTGCTTCGTCGCATCGTCGACCTCCTCGATGCCGTCAGTGTCCTCGCGAACGCTCCGGTCGTCGATATCAGCGAACACCTCATCGACGCGCCCGTCGTCAGAGTCGCTGGACCTGTAGGACGACTTCGCGTCGTTCACCGTAATCGTCGCGCGCCGATCGCGCCACGAGAGGAACTTACTGACGCCCTTGCTGCGTCCCTCGTAGACGGCGCGACAGTCCCCGTTGAACCGATGCAGGTCGCCGGTGTACCGGCGCGCGCGTTCCTCCATCGGCTCTTCAAGGCCGTGCGACGAGACGATCACTGGTCCTTCCGGGACGAAGGACCCGTCTCTCCGGTCGGCATCGGCGTCCAGAACGTCGCGGACGACCGACGGGAACTCGGTGAGCGAGGCGGGCTCGTCGACTCTGTCGGCGTCGTCCTGTTCGGGGAACTGGACGACCAGCGGGACGTGAGTAAGTACCTCGTGGATGCCGGCCCCGTGGGCCGCGACGCGGGCGTCGGGTCTGATACGGCTGGGCTCGCCGAACCCCTCGCCGTGATCGCTCGTGATCACGACCAGCGTGTCCTCCAGGCTCCCGCGGTTTTCGAGCGTCGTCAGCACGCGCTCTAGATCGGCGTCCATCTGGCGGATCGTCCCGTCGTAGAGCCCTTCGAGCGCCTTGCGCTGCCACCACGGCCGCTGGCCCCCGTTGAACTCCCACACCTGGTCGTCCATCTCGTCCTGCAGGGACCGGAGCTTCCCGCCGCCCCACCGGTCGTGTTCCTCGTCGGGGAGATAGGGCAGGTGGCCGTCCATGAAGTTCACGCAGGCGGCCCACGGTCCGTCGCGGTCGGCCTCCCAGTCGAGAAATAGATCGCCGTACACGCGAGCGGGGGTGCTCGAAGTGAACCGATCCGGGAGCAGGCGGGGGAAGTCCCACGCGAGCTTCGTGAACGCGCCGTTGACCAGCGACTTCGCGGTGTCGTCGCGCTTCAGGCAGTGTTTCAGGAACGCGCCGTACTTGCCCTGCCCCTCCGAGAGCACGAAGTTCGAGGGATCGACGGCGTCCGGAAACGGCAGGTTGCGAGCCCCCTCGACGGTGTCGAAGGTGTCCTTGAGACCAACCGGCATGTCGGTGATCCAGGTGTTTTCCGAGAAGACGCCGGTCGCGTACCCTCGCTCGTCGCCGAGCTCCTCGAAGATCGTGTGGCCCGGTCGCAGCTGATGGCGCGCGCGGGTGACGCCGTGTTCCATCACGTGCAGACCGGTGAAGATGCTGGTGTGGCTCGGGAGGCTCCACGTGCCCGGGCTGCGGGCCTGGTCGTACACCGTGGCGCGGTCGGAGAATCGTTCGAGGAACGGCGTCGTCTCGTGTTCGTGGCCGTGGAGACTCGTGTTCGCGGCCCGAACGCTGTCCATCACGATTAGTAGAACGTTTGGAGCACTCATGAGTGACTATCTTCGGAGGGTCGTCGGTAGATCTGGCTTTGCCAGTCGTCAGGATACTCTTTGCGATCCGATTCCGGCGACAGGACGCCGAGGTTCGAGAGCCCCAGATTGACGGCTTTCGGGGCGATTGTCAGCGGATGTCGCCGCAGCAGGTACAGCAGCCATTCGACGTGACTCGACTTCGAGAACGAGGACTCTGCATCGTGGTGCGGGATCGCGTTGCGCGGGAGGCGAAGCGTCGTCGCGCCCGCTTTCTCGCAGCGGACGGCGAAGTCGGTGTCGCCGCCGTGGGGTCGCCGCTCGTCGAAGCCGCCGGCGCTCTCCCACAGCGAGCGATGGAAGATCATGAACCGGCCGATCACCCAGTCCATCGGCCAGAAGTCCTCGAGCCCGACGAGCTGTCCCGGATGCATCGAGTCCAGCAGGATCGCGGTCAGACGAGTCGGAAACGTGATATCGTCGTCGGCGAGCACTATCCAGTCGCCGTCGGCTCGCTCAACTCCACGGTTCCGGGCGACGTTGAGCCCCTCGTCGCGCGCTACGACGTGGTCGACGAACTCCGGTAGGCTCTCCTGGGTGTAGTTGTCCTCGCGGGCCGACGGTATAACGACGGTTACGTTCTCGAACGCCGCCTTAATGTCCAGCGGGGCGTGGGCGTCTCCCGCCGTTAGTCCCTCGCCGGGTACCGCCTCGAACGTCGACTCGTCGTCGGTCATCACCCCCTCTTTTTCGGGGCTCCGTGATATCGGTGTCGGCTGTCGGCGTCTCGGAGTCGTCCGGCGAGGTGCTACAGAAACGGCTGTCCCACGCGGCGCACTTTTCCGGTACCGCGCGCTGTGATTACGACGGGTAGATATAGTCCTGCAGGACCACCCACAATTACATTACATGCGGATGCCAATAGGAAAAATGATGCCGTTCGGAGAGGATGCGCCATGAGTGACGACGACCGTAGCTGGGGACAGTTCGTCGAGGAAGTGCCCGACGAGGAACTCCTCACGCAGTTCGACGGCGCGGAGCCCCGTACGGCGGCCGAGATCGCCGACGCCATCGCCACGACGGAGTACGAGGCTCGGAGCAAACTCGACGCGCTCTGTCGGGCCGGCGAACTTCGCCGCAAGCGAGTGCGTGA
>SDGW01000633.1_pt1 | contig 14745 bp, 10 predicted proteins | sample 2873831 | NCBI WGS metagenome assembly SDGW01 (sample SAMN08132700, study PRJNA421101) | hypersaline lake metagenome | isolation source: celular fraction 0.22 microns magnesium sulfate-rich crust from ephemeral... | place: Spain: Penahueca Lagoon, Toledo | collected 2011-07
CAGTTGTTAAAGAATTATATCCTACAAGACGACCTTGAGTAGCAGATCTGATCGCAACCCCACTTACCGGCTGTTTCAGGCTTAGATGAATGAAGGGGAGTTGGTATTGCAATCTCGACTGTCTTCCGAGAAGCTGGGGGGGAGTCGGAAGATTAGAACACAAACACTTCTGAAAGCGGCAAGAGTCTTGGTCAAAAATGCCGTTTTAACTCGGGTATTCATCCGGAATACTGGCAAAGAAGAAGTCACTGGGAAGTACGCTACAATACCTCCCTCAGCCTTTCTTGTCAAAGTAGATGATGGTGTGGTCCGACAGGCCAATAGCAGATTCGTTCTCCGAGTTTGCAATCGCTTTATCAATCAATTCCTTCGTGATTCCTTTATCCATAGTGCGAATTTAAGCGCAATAGACTCATGTTCGGATTCACGATTCTACTTCAGATGGTAAGTCATCTAGATTGGTCAAAATAGTTGTATCAAAAACAGCATCTAGATTGGATTGAAGCGCGAGGTTTCCGAAGTGCTTCTCACATACGACAATGTCAGAATAGGGGATGGCAATAGAAAGTGCGTTGAGGTCGCGTACGTCGTTCGCACTAAAATCTGTTCCCTCTAACTCACGCCGGAACCGAAGTTCGTTAAAACAGTAGTGGAATGCGAACTCCTGAAGGAAGGACTCGGCGGTCTCTGCATCGCTACTATTCCGCATGTACTCGCCCCAGTCTTCAGGAGAAACTGGGAGGGCATGAGGGTGATAGCCAACCTGCATCCACCACTTTACGAACTCAGGGAGAATAACTGGGCATAGTGCTTTACCATCGATGCTCGGCGTTGACGATCCGTATTTGAGTACTCCTCCCTTATTTCGTCATCCCATCCGCTAAGTGTCTCGGCTAGTCCCTCTTTGTCGTGTAGCTCGCGTAGTCCTTCAAATTCACTAGTAATCTCATTATACAACTCGTAGCTTTGCGCGATTTCGTACGCTAAATCAATATCCTCCGCGTCAATCTGATCTAATAGCCATTCGCCAGAATCTTCTCTAATCCGGTGTAGTGGGAATCCCTCAAGATGGGTAATTCCTTTTCCGAATACCTCGTCCTCAAGTTGACTTTCCATCTCTGTTCGACGACGAACTGCTTCGCGGCATTCAGCAACCATTACGCTCGCTACCGGAGCATATCCCCATCCGCCACTTATCTTCCACAAGTAATCGTAGAGTTTCGTTCGGCCATCGGCATCCCCTCTCGCTGCTGCCTCTTGAAGTCGGACGGAATCGATAGGAAAAGTCACTGAGTCATCCTGAGCGTGTGTCTCGACGAATTCTAGTGCATCAGAAAAGTCAGGGTAGTGGTCTGGTGTGTTCCCTTTCCGTTCCTGTAATAGATGGATCCACTTGTTCTGGTCAAGATAGATCCGCATTGGTGTTGATTATTCACAGACAGTTATCAACTTTCGCGTCTCAGAGTAGAGAAGCATCATGCCGTGAAGATCTGTCCGGGAATGTGGGGAAGAGTCGGAGATTACGGGTCATCCCACTTCCGGGAGGAACAGTGGCTAGGCGGAGCCTCTGTTAGATATAAGAAGTATACTAACCAACGGTATCGACCATCAGTTCATCAGTTCATAGTTTGGGGAAAGGACCAATATGTTGGCCCAGTCAATAGTTCGGTAATGGCAAAGAGTAGAAGTGCTCTATTCTGTGATTACAATTTCCTCGACCTGAAACGAGAGAAGGAGAAAGAAATGAAGGACGAGATCTCATCGCTTACCTCGGAAGAGTTAGATGAGAACAGTACGGACTCTCTAGCGATAATTTTCTCTTCAAAATATACTCCTTCACAGATCGAACTTCACGACGTTATCAAAAAAGACGGAGGACAGGTTGAGAAAGAAGTTCAAAACCGAACTGGGGTCACACCCCCCGGTCGAGGCACACCAACTAGGAAATTCGAGAGGCTGAAGGTAAACTTCCAGTTTGACGGAGATAAGAAACTATTCCGTTACAAGCCTAGCAGCTATAATTTCAGCCCTCCATTGTACGACGAGCTCAGAACGAGCGAGGTTGTGAGGTACTTTGATTTCCAGACGCAAAAGCGGGATTCAGAAGAGGTGAAAGAGGAACTTCACTCTGATATCGAGACTTGGAAAGATGATGTCCGCTCGTGGGTTGAGAACCTCAATTCCGACATCAGGCAGATGCGGGAGAAATTCGAAAACAAAGCTCATTCAGCGATTGAAAGGCGTCGATACGAGGTTGAAACCAAGACAAAGGTAATGGAGGATCTAGGTGTCGATACAGGTGGCTCTGGGGGTCAGGGGTTCGTAGTCCCTGAGAAGAAGCGGAGTATTGACCTTCCGAAACCGGAGGACAGCAGTTCTTCGGATATTATCCCAGACAACCATTATCTGGAGATTCTCGGAATCATCAACGATCTGGGAGTGAATATCGAACAATCGGCTGAACGGATTCGAGATCTGGATGAGGAGTCCCTCCGTGATATTTTTCTCGCAGGGATTAACTCACACTACGCCGGGATTGCACAGGGCGAGTCGTTCAACCGAAATGGGAAGACTGATATTCTGCTTCCGTACGAAAACCGGAATCTATTCGTTGCAGAGTGCAAGTTCTGGTCTGGTCAGGCGGAGTTCCAAGATGCTATCGACCAGCTCTTGGGGAATCTAACAGTCCGGGATTCGCACGCGTGTTTGATGATGTTCTCTCGGAGATCGAGATTCGACGAGATACGTGGGAAGGCAGAGGAGGCGACGAAGAGCCACAAGCAATTTGAGACAGAGTTACCGGGTTACGATGATCACGCCGTATACCGATTCAACATCGACTCAGGGACACCCGTCAGGGTCGCTGTCAAAGTCTTCAACCTGAAATAATCGAGACGAGCAAAATAATAGGATTTCAGCGGAGCCAAATGACTGGGAGCTCGTGCTTCGAAAATCCCGAACCCCCGAACTCAGTTGTAGTCGCCGGGAGACACCTTTGATGCCGGTCGCCCACCGTTCGACCCATGAGATTTTCCTTTTTTCTTCACTTTCTTCATACACGAATCACACAACGCGGAATCGTGGTTGAATGACGCACCGCACTTCTTGCACTCATGGGCTTTTCCGAACAGTAATTCGCTCAGACCCATGACAATAAGTCACACCCTGAAGAAGTTATAGATTGGGTGCCTAAGAGAACCCTTCCCACACTACTGCGAATACGTCCGAACCGGGTCCAAATCGTGTGCCTTCGCCTCAGCCAACAACCCATCCCGCACAGCACTTACTGAACCACCATCAAAATGCACAAACCTCGCCCCCTCCCTCAACGACACATTCTCCAACTCCTCAATCACAAGCTCCCGAAACCGCCGCTTCACATCCGGATTATCCAACGCCCGATGGAAATCTAACTCCAACTGATACAGTTCCACAAGCGCCTCATACTCCATAAACACAAGATCAGGTTCATACTCACCCACACCATCACCTAACCGCTCCTGCACCCCACGCGCCCGCAACGCAAGCCGATCCGAATTAAAATTCTGCGAAACCAATACAAGCGAATCAGGCTGCTCCCGCCCCGTTTTCGACCGTAAGGCGTTCACACTATTGTCATTCGTCATATACCGCGAAACCTGGTCCTCCCCACTCGTCCCTAACGGATACCCATCCGCCGCATGCGACAACTTCGGATCAACCTTCGCCGCATACGCCTTCCGAGACCCCGGTCGAGGCACCACTAACAACGCATCCGCCTCCCGCTTCGAATGTCGCCCCCACCGCTCAGTCTGCACAAACAACCCTTTCATCAGATAGAACACATGCTTCTCGAATTTATCCGGCTGATTCGGTTTATAATACTCCTCCAACGCACTCGTATCCCCACCAAACCCACGCTCAGACACCAATCTCAAATACTCCTCAGCATCATCGAACGCCTCATTCGCCTTCTTGAACGTTCGCGACCGCACCCCCACCACCGCATCATGAATCGCCTTCCCAACCACCTTCTCAGGGTGCTCCGCACTCAGCAACTCATGCAACGAAACCCGCCCGAAACCCTCGTAATCATCAACCGCAGATTCTCCATACGTCAGAAACACACACTTCAACAGATAATTATTGATTTGCCTCGGCTGCCTCTCATTCCCTTGCGGCACGAAAAACACTTCATGCCGAGTCGAACGCGGACTCCCCCGCTGTTCAAACGCCGTTGATGTGAAATCTGAACAAACCACCGGACGTCCATTCATTTCCCTTCGCTCAACTCCCCAGCGAGAGACATCGAAATCAGAAAGAACCGGTTCCACCTCACCAAGCACCGAATTCACATGATACGCAACGCGACCCTCGTTTATCGAAACATCCACCTGCTCAAATGACTCCGAAAAATTACTGGCACCACACTCACTACACACATCCAACGAAACACCAACAGCCTCTCGACACTCGAAACAAATCTTCTGCGTTTGATACGTTACGTCAGTAAACTGCTCAGCGTACCGCCGCACCTTCTCATCGAGTTCCTCGAAATACCGATCATACGCTCCACCATCGCCCGACAACACACGATTGAACAGATGCCGCTGATTCTGTGCCCCATATTCGTACTCCACCCCGAAATCAACACCAGTTTCCTGCTTGAACCGCGTTTTGAACCGCTCCCGCTCCCGCTGCAATTTCTCCGGCGCTATCAACTCAAACCGGAACCCTTGGTCAGCATGGTTCACCTTCACCCGATACTTCCCACCAAACCGCATATCCCTCAAATAGATCTTCTGAATCGACGACACACCCGCAGTCGAAATAACGTTCTCCTCGCTCAGAACCCCTAAGTCATTCACGACACTACGCTCGTTCTTCACCCTAATTCGCGAGCGCTCAGGTAATTCAGACTCGTTGAACTTCACCCCAATAACCTCAAAATCACTCTCTCCATCCGAAAGAAACGCTTGAATATTTGGAGAGATCTCGACCGCCTCAGACTCCGGCTCTACCTCTTCGATGTCCTCTGTGTTCCGCAAATCACGAGCCGTTGACTTTAGCGTCGCCGTCGAAGCTCGGACCTGAATCGACTCCTCCGCTTTCTTCACAACAATCGGTTCCGTTTCATCCGACCGAACACCAATTACCTCTCCGTCTTCCTTTTTCCGACGAATCTGCGGTGTCGTTGGCCAGATAATCCCAAATGTCTCATTCACATCCTCATAATCCGTATCCTCGTCTAACTTCTCCACCAACTCATCTACTGACCCATCTACGTGCTCGAACTCCACCCCCTCGCTCCAATTCTTCATCCACAGCGACTCCACATACATCGAAAACAAGAGCTCCTCAGCGTCGTCACGCGTCTTGACCTGGTTCTTGAAGTTCTTCACTGAGTCGTACGTGTTCGTCACCACCTTCCGCTTCCCGCGGAGAAACCGACTCAACAACTCCTCAGGCAGCAAAGAGGAATTCTCCGTCGCTTCCTCAATGGCTTCCGGATAGTCAACCCCGATTTTTAACCAAAACTCCTCATCCTGAAACACAGGATTATCAGACGAATTACGAGCCATCTTGGCTATCACGTCCGTTGAGGTTGGTAACAGCCATAAAGGTTCGCTGAGAAAGAATTACCACTCAATGAACACCCCTTGAACTAGTGATTGAAGCAAAACATAGCCGTTGAAACGAGTCGGGGGTGGAGTAGAATTAGAATAGATTCACTCTGTTCAAGCCTTCATCCGTACAAGTACCGAGACTTAGTTTTGGTCAATACGTAGTAGCTACTTATCAGCTGTTTCGCAACCCAGTCAGTTGAGATGAATTGTGGAGTACCTATCTTCACCGCTTCTGGGACCCACTGCAGCCGGAAATCCTCTGTCCGGGAAGTGGCGAAGAGTCGGACAGAATCCACGCCATCCACCCCTCGATCACCCCCGGTCGACCGGTTTTGAGTTGCGTTTTTGTCCCGGTAGCGAGATAGTCGGACATAGGGATGAATCTTCGAGAACACGAGAACCGAGAGGACCACAAGGTCTGGCTCTCCGAGAGCGAGGCCGACCAGTTCGTCGACGCCGCCGACTCCACCGAGCAGCGCATCGCGTTCGAACTCGGAGTGCGCTGCGGCCTCCGCTCGAAGGAGTACCTCGACGTGCGGCCTCGTGACGTCGTCGACACCGACGCCGGAACGATGCTGCGCGTCTGGGAGGGCAAGGGCGACAAGTACAGGGAGACGCCGATGCCCTCGAGGCTCGCGACGACGATCCGCACCGCCGCCGAGTATGGGAACACTGGCGAAGACGAGCCCATCATCTCCATCGACTCCACGCGGACGCTCCGGCGGTGGGTCGAGAACACTCGCGAGGAGCTGGCCGAGGAGACCGGCGACGAGGGCTGGCTCCACCTCACCACTCATGACCTGCGGCGGACCTGGGCGACCGCGCTCGCCGACGCCGAAGTCGACCCGCTCCTCGCGCTGGACTGGGGCGGGTGGGAAGACCTCGAGACCTTCCTCGACCACTACAAAGGCGCCTACTCGCCGGCAGCGCAGCGTCGCGCCCGTGAGAAGGTCGACTGGCTGTGAAAGGCTGAGGACCGCAAAACCTGTTGAACCGACGATTATTTGTGTATAAACCGCCCATTGTGGCTTGAGTTCGCGGATGCGCAGTTCGCCCCTGCCCACTCCATGTGGGTAATAACTTATTGTGGGGCGAGACTCTGGGCAGTCGACTCTCGATGATTTCCGTGCCGAGCCACGGGCATCTCGAGAACTCGCCTCGATTGCGGTCATAATCTCCGCACTGGCGATATACGTTTTCCTCTACCTCTGGTTCTGTGGACCGAGTGCATTCGTCGTGGGTCTCGTCGAGAACTTCTACTGGGGGGCTGTGTCTGTGCTACTTACTTACCTGTGTCGGCGACTTTCTGGGGAGTAGACGTGTAACCGAAGCTCCGATGTGGTGCGGTGGAGGCGCCCGAGTCAGGGCGCCGACCCCTGCGTTGCGGGTGGAGTCCGCGGCCGGAGGGAGCGGTCCTTTGCGTTCGTGAGTCCTTACTCACACGAATTTCATGTTGGTTACAACCCTTGTGATAGCCTTCATATACGTGCGCAAATCTCCCTAAATACGAAATGGATCTTGAGAGACTCGAAGAGAGATACGCCGAGTTCGTTACAGAACGTGACTGGGACCAGTTCCACACGCCCCAGAACTTAGCGCAGGCAGTCTCAATAGAGTCGAGTGAACTCCTCGAGAGCTTCCTCTGGATGAACAACCCATCTAGCGCTCAAGTGCGCGAAGACGCTGAACTCCTAGCAAGTGTACGGGAGGAGATGGCGGATGTATTGATCTATCTCATCGGACTCGCAAACTGTCTCGACATCGATCTCCTGGAAGCCGTAGATGAGAAGATGGGAGAAAACGAGGAACGGTTCGGTGAGGAAGAGGTCGAGGAAATGAACGAGTACCTCCAGAAGTGGCAGTAAGTGAACGCCACAAAGTCATAGGGAATTGACTACCTTTCAGAGCGCCGCGATCCGTTCACGCATGTACTCCTGGAGGGCGTCATCGCAGCAGTAGATGTAGCAGCCTTGCATACCACGGGTCATGAGCGTCCGGTAGGTGTTCTTGATCAACTCATCGGCCAGTTCGGCCGCCTCTTCAGGACTCTGCTTGAACATCTTCTTCATACCGAACACGGAGCGGTCACTGCTTGCCCTCTCTCGGAAATCAGTGACAACTTCTCCGTCTTCATACCGAAGGTCTGGACCGATGATGACTCCAACGTAGTCGAACTCCAGACCCTGACATGTGTGGATACAGCCGACCTCGTCAACAGACCCTTCTGCGATTGCCCAAGGATCGCTACTGTCGAGGTTCCAGCTTCGCTCGTAGTCACCTAGCTCAATGTCCACGTAATCGGGATCGCTCTGACCCTCAGTATCCCATTCCCAGCAGTAGCCAGCAACCACTCGAGAGAGGTCAGTCTGCTCGTTGCGCTTATCGATAGCTTCGTGGAGAGACTGTGGCGAATCGAATAATCGAACATCGAAGTCGACATCAAGAGCCTCCGGTCGGTCGGGCTCCTCCATCCCCAGAACACTATCGACCCAGGCGATATAGTCACCTGAGCCGGCACACCGAAGTTGGGACTCAAGTGCGATTTCCTCGACCTCTGCATCGAGGTCCCGGGCATGTTTCTTGATCTCTGCTTTCGAGCCGATGTCGTCGATATGGACCCGCTGATCCTCGTCGATTAAGAAGACGCTCGTCTGTGCGGCGTTGATGATCTCCAGGATCTGGTTCTCCCCCCGACCGAAAAAGTTGGATTCCTCGTTTAGTCGGTGCGCCTCATCGGCGACAAGAGCGGGGATCGAGTTGGCCTCTTCATCGACATAGCTGCCTGCGCCTTTGAATAGGTGATTAATCGTCTTGACCATCATGTCCCCCCGGAGTTTCTGCTCGTAGACATCCCGAGGGGCGGCGTTTTTCGATACATATTGTGCCGTTAGGTCTCGCTGGAGCAGCTCGGCTACGATATTGATCGCGACGACTGTCTTCCCGGTCCCTGGTTCTCCTTCAACGATAAGGACGCGCTTTTGCCCATCCTGTTGTGATCGGTTGATGAGGTTGATGGCTTTCTCGAAGACTACTTTCTGAGAGTCAAGAAGCGTAAACTCACGGTTCCCCTCAATCATTTTCTCGATCGAATCCTGGAGGGACTTGCTCGGTCGGAGATCACTATCGGCAATGTCGCGAAGGAGCTGTCCGTCGTCGCCGGTCTGGATACGCTCCTCCAGATAGTTCCGGAAGGCTACTGCCTCTCCCTTGAGGAAGATCGGTGCCTCTTCGGTATATGGCGCGTAGTGGTCGTTCTCGATTTCGGACCGATACTGCTGCTCGTAGTTGTGAAGGTATGCTACGGGATGAAGGTTGATCGGCGTCTCCTGCATCTGGACGTTAAAGTCCTGGAGGAACTCGGTGTACGACCAAGCCTGGTAGCTCGGGTGGGTGGTTTCTCGAATGTCTCCCCCGATGTAGGTCTCGACGACGCCATCTTTCGATTCGACGGCAGCTGTATCGCTTCCTTCCCACTGCTTGAGTTCGACGACAACGATATTCGCGTTACCACCCTTATCTTCACCCGAGATCATCAAGTCGACACGGCGAGACGTCAGTGGGATTTTAAACTCAATGGCGATCCCAGCGCCATCGGGGACATCACTGCCTGAGAGGACTTTGTGGATGTACTGGAAGGAGTTTCGCCAGGATCGTTCTTCGCTTCCACTAACGCCACCTAAGCCCTGCTCTCGATATGCCTCATTGATTCGATCGACGAGATCGTCTGCGAGAATGTCTTGGAGACGCCCGGCCTTCGTGTTCTCGTAAATCAGCATAATATTCAGTTACACATATATTTTCTGTTCAGGGATATCCGTCTTTCGAGACCGTGGTCGTGAAAGCGCAGGTCACGACCCAGAGGAATTTGTTCTTCGGAGCCTCGACGGATGCTGTAATAGGAAACTGATGACCATGTTTAGAACGGTGCTTGGATTTCGTCCCCGACCTGCAGTATGGAAATGTTCCCATCGGGTTCCCCATACTGTTCGACCTCGTCCACACAGAGGAACCCGTGAACGTTGGGGGTCGTGAAATGATCCGGACCGGTTGTAAAGTACTTTCCAGTACTCGACTCTCTGGCAAAGATCAGGTACCGATAGAGCTTCTCGAGACCATTTGCCGCCGTCGATCGCTTCCGAGTATACTTCACCTCGCCCAGCGCGATATCAGTAATCCCTCTCTCTTCACGGCGAAGGAGAGTGAAGTCGGGGCGTCGCGAACGTGACTTCGGGCGCCGATGTCCGAATACCGCCGATGATTCACGCTCTTGAGTAGTTAGTAACTCAGCAGTTCGTCCAAGGTAGCGGTCTTCTCCTGGAAGGGCCTGATCACGTTCTCGATCAAAATACGACTCGCCGAAGTCGAGCTCGTCGCCGCCGGTCCAGTCGTGATACAGCTCGTAGGTTCCTTTTCCAACGCTCCATGTAGCGACACAGTTCGTCGACTGTGTGATGAGGTTCCGCCGGGGTGCATCGTAGCTCCCGAGGAGCTTGAAGATCCAATAGAGCTCGAAAAACGTCGGGGCATCGTCCTCTGCCAAGCTGTCACCCGTTTCCGGTGCGAACAGTCGACGGCTGAGGAGTTCGCGGGCTTCACCTGGATCGACGTCGTGGTTCTGAAGCCGTCGGTATCGCTGAAGAAGTTCAGCAGCCTCGGCATACAGCGGAGATCGTGAGTCCAGAACATCACGGACAACTCGATCAGGGACCGGGTCACGGCTTTCACGCTCAGTGTTCAATTCTGAGAGGTGGACGTTCGACCGGGCCTTCTCTAAGCTCGCTACAAGACGAGAGTCTTCCCCCCAGTCGTTGAACCAATCAGCCCCGTCATCCGGAATGAGGCTCGTCGCCTCGTCGTAAGCGTTCTCGATGTCGTTAAGCAACTCCCACAAGACGAGGTTCTCTGGTATCGCGACGGTTTCCTCGGCGAGTTGGCAGGCAAAGAGTGGATCATCAACATTGCCGGTGCGATAGCGCGCCTGTATAGTCTCTTGCCAATCAACCCGGCCTCGGATTTCGCCCCTGAACATCCGGGTTTTTCGCTGTGTCGTTGTCCGAAGTCTTCGAAGCCGACCGGGAAGTAAGGAGAGAAAATCCTCAACACCGACGTCGACGTCGTCGTCGATGGAGCGGTCGGTCTGATCAGGCGAGAGGGCCTCACCTGTGAGCAAAAAGTGAAGATCCAACAGGTCATCCAATCCGTTGATATTGAGGTCTGGGGATACGTCCTGAAAGACCGAGTCGAAGGCCAACCCCTTACCGAGATAAACGCTGAACTGATGAGCGATCGATGGAAGCAGCTCTGATGGGGGCGTGCGGTGATCCTGACGACCGTCGGCTTCACTCATAGCTCGGTAACGTCAACTTCGACGCCGAAGTAGTCAAACACGAAGTCCTCCAGTGCGCCGATGTCGATCGTCACGTTGTCCTCGGACTCCGTCCGGAATTCCTGAATAGTGGCGACGAACTCACGTTGATCAGCTTTCGGGAGGCCCTCGAGCTGGGGCATGACGTACATAATCAGCGCATCAGTGAAGTCGACCTCAGGATGACCGTTGATGTCTCCGACGATGTCCCGGACGATAGCTGGGCCGATCGACCGAACGCCATTGATTCGTCGCCAGATATCTGCAACATCGGCGGCGACATCCCCATCAAGCGCGTCGGGACCGAACCATTCCGTCGTGTACTTTTGGATAAGGTCCGCGTCTATGGCCGAGGCATCAGGGACAGAGACCGGGATAAACGCAAACCGACGCATGAAGGCGTAGCTAAGCTGGTAGAGAGACGTCTTGTCGTACGTATTCATTGTCCCGATCAAGCGCCAGTCGCCCGGAATGTGGTACCGATTTGGACCAATCGGATCTTGTTCCTCGGGATCTCCGATTAGCGTGATTGGCTGTTCATCGGCCTCGAACGGGAGTTGAATAGTCTCGCCAGTAAGGGCCGAAAGGAGTGATCCAAACGCCTTGTCGATATCGGCTCGATTGAGTTCGTCGATGATGAGCCACTCAGTCTGAGGAGTTCCGGCGTTGTCAGCCTGGAACCGATCGAGGAAAACCCCGCTATGGAACTGGAGTTCTCGATCGTTTTTCGGCCTGTAACCGCCGATGGTGTCGAACGTCGACCAGTCGGCGGTAGCAGTCACCATCTCGTGAGCATCTCCGACGTAGTGATCCGCGACGTGACGAGCGAGCTTTGTTTTCCCCGTTCCTGGGGGACCGGTAAGGATGACGTGCTTTCCGTTCTTGAAGGCCGAAGCGATACGTGACAGAACCTCATCGCCTTTTCCTCCTGGGAACACGAGCTCCGACGGGAGCACTGGATCTGTAGCCGTCTGGATGGCGTTATCGTGGTCAGACCTCCAGTCACCATAGGTCTCACACTCCTCTTCGGCGGTTTCTGAATCTTCATCTCCAGTCTCACTTTGGCCTTCATCAGTGCGTGTGAGCCTGAGGTGTGTGATGGTGTCTTCGATGAGTGTCTCTTCGTCAGGAATGAGTTCCTGCACCGCTGCACGGCGCGCAATTGCGCCAATAAAGTGGTCGAGCCTAGCGTCGAACGTCTCGAGCGTCCAGTTGTGGAAGAGTTTCTTTTTACCAGGATCTTTCCAGCAGTTGACTGCAATTCCTGGGTCGGGGAACGTGTACCAATCGACACTGATCAGTGTCTCATGGTCGAAGTCTGAGGGGCCTACTGTTTTGGGGTCACTGATATCTGCCATCGTATCTGCATAATCAGCAGTAACTCTCCCGACACCAAATCCTACGTCGATATTTTTGTCCGGGGCGCCGGCGATGACGATATCTCCTTCTTCGATTTCTTCCTGTATTGCGTAGATTTGGCTCTTTGGAGCGTTATGCGGGTCATCTGGCTTTGAGGTGATGCCTTCCGACCCGAAATGGTCTGATTCTTTGTACCCGATTGATGCGACCCCTTCATCGATCCAGGTGGTCCAGTATGGGTCCTCTCCACCTTCGGGAGAGATCTTCCAAATCTGATCGTTTACAGTGAATTCAGGTACGGAATAGAGGGTTTCGAGCAGTTCTTCGTAGATATTCAGTAGGTCATGGAGATCGTTGAGGACATGGCATTCCCCCTCAGAGCCGAGGTCGCTCAATGAGTATTGACGCGTGAGCACTGCGCCCGCATTGTACTCTTCTGCATAGTTGACAATACTCTCATTGCCATCCTCAGTGACGGTCTCCGTGAGGCCCGCTGGTTTGCCGTCAAACGTCCCAGGCCAATCGATTAGCGACCTGTATGACTCTGCATGTCGAGTCAGGATCGTGGTGGCATCGGGTCCATTTAGACTCGCTGCACGTTTCGCTTCTGTGGCACCCTGATTCAGCGTAAGGTAGAGTACATCTGCATCGCTATCGAATAGAAAAACGACATAGATCCCCTTTCGCGTGCTTTTCGTCTCTCGAGGCAACTCAATCGGGATATATGGGATATCGGACATATATCCCTGCCCGAGTGACGGTTTGACGTGAAATTTCTCCTCACGATCTTCGAGAACTTCCTCTATGACTTCTTTCGAGGTGTCCTTGATCAATCCCTGAATTTCTTCATCCGTATTGACAGTAGTATACTCTTTGTCACCGCCGATCTGTGTCGGCGACGGGTACCGCTGGAGAATCTTGTAGAGTACCTGGTGGAGATCGTCGTTGAGAGCCATTGCAGATTGGTCGAATATGAATCACATAAACGCTTGGTTCACCATATTCAACTCGGGAAGGTGAATGGTGGTGAAGAGTTCGTGGGGGTGCCCGTTGAAACTGTGGCGTAAAATGCGAGTCTGACTCGAGTTAGGCCGAAGACATAATCTTCACCGGGTTGATCGATTTCTTAATGACTGATCGAGTCGCCGATGAACGGACTATTGAAGACATCCTCGCTCAACACCCCGCCATCGCGGAAGCGATACTTGATGTTGCACCAGGGAGCCTGGTTCTCGTTGACCGCCAGCGTGTTCTCCCGACCGGTCGAACCGATCTGCTGTTTCTTCATGGTACTACGCTCATCATCGCGGAGCTGAAAGTCGAATCCGCTCGAGAGGAGCACCTGGATCAGGTTTCTGGGTACAGGGACGAACTTGCAGGGACAAACTTTGCTTTGGACTACGAACTGGAACCGATAGTGGTTGCGCCATCCGTTTCGGGACGTGTTTCAGAAGTTGCTAAAAAACGGGGGATCAAAACCTACGAGTACGATTCTAAAAAAGTACTTTCTGCATTCAATCAGCGACTACAGGATGCGACTAGCGCATTCGAAAAGCCGCCGATGCTCACCGGAGTTGGACATCTCAACTACATCCACGGATTATTGGAGAAGCTCACTGATGGCCCACAGGTAGTCGGGGATCTCGCTGCCGATTCTGACGTGTTCAAGGATACAGGACATCGGCAGCCGAGCGATCGGCTACGAAAGCTGGCTCGTCTCGGGATACGGCTTCAACTTGTCTCCGTACCGGGAAAAACTAGCGGGGGAATCGATAGTCTTCGGATATCTCAGGAAGATAAACTCGACCTCACCGAACGCGGTCAGAGGTATACCGAAGAACTTGACCGAGGATCCAATTTCTGGGAAGTAACCGATGAGCAAGCTACTCTGATTATTGGACTTCTGTATGAACAACCATTCTATTCAGGGATTACCCATGGGATGCTCTTGTTGCTCGATAGTGTATTTGAGTTGTCGAAGAATACTACCCCAGTCAGGAGAGAAGATCTGTTAGATTGGTTCCCGAAAAAGGCGGGTAAGGGATCTGAATGGTCAGAAGGAGCGAGATCCCGAAAGGATGCCATCGATTGGTTTGGAACGTATCTCACTGAAGTGGGGGTAATTGCAAGGGTCGACCAAGGATACTACTTGACTCCGTCGGGGTTTGAACTGCTCGCATACCACTACATCGATATCGGAAAAGAGATGGTCCGCTCCGAGTAAAAACAGAAATTCCAGATACTTATCAGAAGTCAAGATACGCATACCTCTGATGGTATTCACACAATCAGGATATTCTCTGGAGTCGATATCTTAATTTGGGCCCTGCAATACAGTGGAGTATATGCCGTCTCGAGTTGGGGGACTATTCGACACCTACGACTTCTTTGGGAAATCGATTCCCGGTGTAGTGT
>SDGW01001438.1_pt1 | contig 14745 bp, 18 predicted proteins | sample 2873831 | NCBI WGS metagenome assembly SDGW01 (sample SAMN08132700, study PRJNA421101) | hypersaline lake metagenome | isolation source: celular fraction 0.22 microns magnesium sulfate-rich crust from ephemeral... | place: Spain: Penahueca Lagoon, Toledo | collected 2011-07
CGGTGGGCCTCCTCGTCGGCGAGGATGGTGACGGCGAGGTCCTCCGTGACGGGGTCGTTCGCTTCTTCGGCGGCGTCGATGAGCTCGCGGTACGTCTCGATGGCGTCCTCTTCAGCCTCGATGACGCCGTCGATGACCGAGGGGACGTCGGTGGTGTCCTCGGGCGGCTGAAGGGACTCCTGGTGGGCTTCGAACGCCATCGAGCCCGGGGGGAGCTGGTCGAACTGCTTGAGGCGTTCGCCGAGCTCCTCCGCGTGTCCGAGTTCCTCCTGGATGTCCGCCTGGAGGGACTCCTTGATCTCCTCGGCGCGCACGCCGTCGAGCGCGATCGAGTTCGAGAGGTAGTTCATCACGGTCTCGATTTCGTCACCGTACGCCTTCCGGAGCAGTCGAGTGACCTCCTCGTTGGTCATGGCTTCGAGTACGGGAGCGGGACGTATAGAACCGTGTGTAGGTTTACCGGCTCGGAGCAGCGCTTGCGCGCGTACGGCCCGCATAACATTGGCTCGCGGGCGATATCAGGGAGTGGAGTGACTGTCATGTTCGGCGACGCCCTCGCTGTCGCCTCGACGCCGGTCACCACGACATCCGAGGTCGGTCCCGACGAGCTCGTCGACGTGTGGCCGCTCGCGGTCCACGTCGCGTGGTTCCTCGCGGGGTTCCTCGTCACCGCGGCGCTCGGGTGGTTCGTCGTGGAGCCGCTGATCGGCCGCGTGGTCCGCCACCGGAACCAGAACAACCCCACCATTCAGGACGCACTGCAGCGGTACGTCCGGCTCGTCATGTTCCTCGTCGCGGGCGTCGTCGGCGCGAGCCTCGCGGGCTACGGGGGCGCGCTCGGCGACTCCGCGCTCGTCGTCGCCGCGGGTACGCTCGCCATCGGCATCGCCGCGCAGTCGGTCATCGGGTCGCTGGTCAGCGGCCTCGTGCTCGTCCTCGACCCGGAGTTCAGCGTCGGCGACTACATCGAGTGGGGCGACTACGAGGGCGTCGTGCGCTCGATACAGCTGCGCGCGACCCGAATCGAGACCGTCGACGGCGAGCTCGTCACGGTACCGAATACGCAGCTGACCAGCGACGCCATCGTCCGGCCGTACGGGCGTGCCGAGCAGCGCATCGTCGAACGGGTCACAATCGACTACGACGACGACCTCGACGAGGCGGTTCGTCACGTCTCGGCGGCCGCCGCGGGGCTCGACGGCGTGCTGGACTCGCCGGCACCGAGCGCGTACGTCGACGATCTCGCCGAAGGCGTGGTCGTTATCCGCGTCCACTACTGGCTGGAGCGCCCGCGCCCGGGCGATGTTCTCGACGCCCGCTCCGCGTTCTCCCGCGCGGTGAAATCCCGGCTAGAGGACGCCGGCATCACCATCAGTCCGGCCCCAGAGTACGATTTGCGGGGGCGGTTTACGGTCGACGGTCCCGAGTAACCCCGGAATTCCGGCGCGTACGTGTGTGTTAACAAAGTGTTCGGACGTCGTCGTGAGAGTATGGTGCTCACACCGTCGGCCGTGATGGACGCGGGAATCACCACGTTGCTCGGACAGTTCACGCCGCTCCAGTTCGGGGGTGACCTCATCGGGCTGGCGGTACTGTTCCTCGTTCTCGCGCTGGTCGCGGCCGTGCTCGGGGCGCGCGGCATCGCCGGCCTGAGCATGAGCATCGCGAAGTGGCTGGTCATCATCTTCGTGGTGCTGGCCATCGTCACGTTCTTCCTCTGACGGCCCGTACTGGGGGCGTGTCCCCTTCTTCGAGCACTATGACCGACGAGTACGTACCGCCGGAGGTGACCGTCGCGGGCCCGGGTGAACCCGAGGTGGCGGTCGTCGGCGGCATCCACGGGGACGAGCCGAGTGGCGTCCGCGCCGTCGAGCGGCTCCGCGAGGCGGACCTGGACCTCCAGCGCGGCGCGGCGTTCGTCGTCGCGAATCCGGCGGCTGTCGCGGCCGACCGGCGATTCCTCGATTCGGACCTCAACCGGGTGTTCCCGGGAGACCCGGACGGCGACCGCGAGCACCGGCTCGCGGACGAGCTCTGCGACGTGCTCGATTCGCTGGTGACGCTGTCGATACACGGCACGCACTCCTGCCCGGAGCCGTTCGCGCTCGTCCACCGCTCCCAGCCCGCCGAGTACGAACTCGCGTCGAAGCTACCGGTCCGGCACGTCGTCGACCACTCGGGCGTCAACGAGGGGACGGTGACCTCGTGTGGCTGCGTGGTCGAGATCGAGGTCGGCATCCAGGGCACCGATGCGGCCGCTGCGGCCGCCGAACGGCAGGCGCTGGCGTTCCTGCGGCGAGTCGGCGCGCTACCGGGCAGCCCACCGAGGAGCTCCCCGCGGTTCTACCACATGACGGGGGCCGTCCCGAAGCCTATCGGCGCGGACGCGGAGCTGTACGTGGAGAACTTCGAGCTCGTGCCGCGAGGCACCGTGTTCGCGCGCGTCGACGACCAGGACCTCGTCGCGGAGGACGACTTCTACCCGGTTCTGATGTCCGAGTGCGGGTACGCCGACATCTTCGGCTACGAGGCGAGGAAGCTCGGCGATTCGCTGCGCAAGATCGAGGCGTCGTGGCTCGCGGAAGCCTGACTCAGAGCTCGGAGTCGCGGGCGCCCCGCACCTGTTCGACGTGCGAGACTGTCACGAGACCGAGCCCGCCGACGACGTTGCCCGCGAGCGAGACAGCCGTGGTCGTGACGAGTTCGCCGTAGCCGATGGCGGCACCGAACAGCATCCCGAACAGGAGGTGGAGGCCGGTGACGACGACGTGGTCGAACGGTCCGAGCGCGAGCAGGAAGCCGACCATGAACGAGAGCGCGATGCGGCTGCCCGAGGAGTCGACGGCTTGCAGGAGGAAAGACAGCATCGCGACGATTGTGCCGCCGAGGACCGCGCTGCCGAACACGCCGTGGGCCTCGCGGTGAGCGATCTCCGCCCCGACGGTCGCGAGCGCTTCCGCGGAGCCGGTGGGGAGCGCGCCCTCGATGGCGACGAACGCGGCGAGCAGCGCGCCGCCGACGAAGTTAAACACGAACGTGAACACCCAGAGGCGGACGAGCGGCCGGACGAGCCACCCGTCGTCGGAGTCGACGGCCGCGGCGGTCGGGTCGAAGAAGTTCTCGTTGAACAGCTCGGTCCGCCCGACGACGAGGAACACGAGCGCGGGGGCGAACGCGAGCGCGCCGACGATGCGCGCGACCTCCCCGTCGACCATCGCGTGCGTGACGCCGAGCGCGGCGATGCCGATGACGACGGTGAACCCGGCGATGAAGCTCGTCGCGGCGAGCTCACCGGTCGACTGCGTGAGTCGACGCTCGCCCTCGTCGACCGAACGGTCGAAAATCTCCGCGGGGTCTGGTGTGCTGGCCACGACTAGGTGGTCGTCGGATTCGCCGAAAAGTGTGCGTCTCCGTTCCACCGGCGGACGCCGCGTACACTCTCTATAACGAAGGTCGTGCCCGCCGTCGAAGCAGTAGAGCCGACCGTCCCGGAGCGGCCGAGCGCGCTGTGGCCCGCTCTGGGCGGAGCCAGTTTCACAATGCCAGCCGACTCGCCGGAGACAGTCGTCATCGTCAATCCGAACAGCGGGGACGGACAGCACGTCGAGGACGTTCGCAATCACGCAAACCAGCTGGGGTACGCACTGCGGGAGACCGAGGGCGCGGGCGACGCCGTGGAGTTCGCCCGGGACGCCGCGAGCGCGGGCGCGTCGACCGTCGTCGCGGCGGGCGGAGACGGCACCGTGAACGAGGTGCTGCGCGGCATCGACGACGCCGACGCCTTGGACAGCGTCACGTTCGCGGTGGTCCCGGCCGGTACGGGGAACAGTTTCGCGAAGCACATCGGCGTGACGGGCATCGACGAGGCGTTCGACGCCGTGGAGCTCGGGGAGCGCCGGCGCATCGACATCGCGCGGACGGACGAACACCTGTTCGTGAACTCCTGTATCGCGGGGCTGACCGCGGAGTCCAGCGGCGACACTTCCGACGACCTGAAGCGCCGGCTGGGGGTGCTGGCGTACGTCGTCACGACGCTGCGCTCGGTCGCGGAGTTCGACTCGCTGCCGCTGGCAGTCGACGTCTACGAGAACGGCCGGGAGTCGACCGCGTGGGCCGGCGACGCGATGCTGGTGCTGGTCGGGAACACGCGGCGGTTCGTCACGGGCGGAGAGACGCCCGCGAACGCCGAGGACGGCCTGCTCGACCTGACCGTCGTCGAGGACGTTGGGAAACTCGACTTGATGGGTGAGGCGGTCGCCGGGAAGCTGTTCGGTCGGGACTCCGAGCACGTCGAGCGGTTCCAGGCGCCGGCGCTCGAAGTCACGCTGCGGGACCCGGAGGTGACCCGGTTCAGCCTCGACGGCGAAATCGTCCAGCGGCGGTCGCTGTCGATGCACGTGGACCCGGGCGCGCTGGAGGTGGCGGTCGGCGACGGCTACGAGCCTGCACCCAGGGGACCATGACGGGGAACGATGGCGGGAGTCCTCGGACGTTCGACGTCGACCTCCACGCCCACACGCGATTCTTCCACTCGTGGGAGGGCGAGCCGACGGCTTACGACCCGATCGGCGCGGAGCTGCTCGGGGTTGCGAGCCGACGGCAGGGCATCGACGGGGTGGCGCTGACGAACCACGACTACTACGCGGACGTCGGCCGGACCTCGGGGCGCCCCCTCTTCATCCCGGGAATCGAGGTGTCCACGACGCAGGGCCACGTGCTCGTCGTGGGACCCGACCCGCCCTCGCGGACGCGGCCTCGGGAGCTCACGCCGGGCGAGGTCGTGGACGTCGCGCACGCCGCGGACTGCGCGGCCGTCGTCCCCCACCCCTACCGGCACGGCAGCGTCCACGAGAGCGGCGTCGACTTCGACGCCGTCGAGGTCAGCGGCAAACACCCCGGGAACCTCCAGCAGATTCGGGACCTCGGGGAGCGACTCGGACTCCCCGTCGTCGCGGGCAGCGATGCCCACTTCCCGTTCGAGGCGGGGCGGGCTTACACGCGCATCCACGCCGACGTGCTGACCCCCGAGTCGGTCGTCGACGCGATACGCGACGGCCGCGTGGAGCCCCGGATTCGCGACGGGCAGTTCCAGCGCGTGCTCCAGCGGGCCTACGGCTACATCCACAAGTTCAAGCGGCGGTACCCGGTGCGAACGTAGCCGAAGACAGCGGGAGTGCGGCGCTCAGTCCTCCTGGGCCTGGTGGATGTGTTCTTTCGGCGCGCCGCAGTTCGGGCACTCCTCCGGGATGCTGTCCTCGAGTTCGCCCATCTCGCCGCAGTCCTCGCAGCGCCACATCAGGTAGCCCTCCCCGAACTCTTTCCCAGGGATGTCCTCTTCGTCCTCGTCGCCGTGGTCCTCGGGCTCGCCGGTCTGCTCGTCTTCCTCGACGGTCGGCCCGGCGTCGATGAACTCGACGGTGAACCCCTCGTCGGTGAACTCGCTAATCATGCCGACGACGTGGCCGCGGGTGTCGTACACCGTGTCGCCGGTCTCCATGCTGACGGTCTCGGGAGCGTCGCTATCGGGGTTTTCCATGTGTCCTGATACTACGCCGACGTGTATCAAGCTACTGCTGGCTCAGAACGACTCGTCTTCGCGGGCGACGTCGCCTTCCTCGGGCGTGTCCCCGCCGCGGTCGCTGTAGTTTTCGCGGCCGACCGCCTCCGTGCCCACGAGGTTGTAGATCATCTGGCGGGCTTCCTCGGCGTTCTGGAACTCCTGGTCGTCCTCTTCGAGGAGGCCGAGGACCGCTTCGAGGCGCTGGGAGCCGCCCGGCATCTCGATCTCGGCGTCGCCGTACTCGTCGACGAGCGTCTGACGGCCTCTCGCGGCGGAGTCGCGTCACTCACAGGGGGACCTTACTTGCGCACGCAGCGTGTTTGACGGTTGTACGGACGGTCTAGTAGCGGCCGAAACCGGAGTGTAGCGCGGGCTTTCCTGCGAATCACCGCCAAATAACATTGAGCGTAGCGCGGGTACCTGGAACCCCGCAGGGCTGAACAATGGACACACTGAGAGGAGCCACGAGGAGGAGTACCGTACGCGGGCTGGGACCGGGTTCGCGCGCTACACTGAACCGCCGCCCAGTCTCGACGACGTCGACGACGGGGGAGGGAAAGCGATGACGTCTATCGTCGAAGTCGCCGTGCCGGCCGCGGAACTCGCGCTCAGCGACACGCTCGACACCATCCCGGGAATCCGGGTCGACGTGATGCGCACCGTGACGACGGAACCGGACGACGTCATGCCGGTGCTGGCGTTCGAGGGCAGCGACGACGACGTCGGGCCGGTGCTCCAGGCGGACGACACCATCGCAGACGTCACCCCGCTGGCGACCCTCGAGAACGAGTGTGTCTACCGCGTCGAGTGGACGGAGGAGACCGCCGACCGACTCCGGGAGCTGTTCTGGAACCACGGCACCACGCTGCGGACGCAGGCGTTCGACGGCGAGTGGTCGTTCCGCGTGCTGTTCGCCGAGCGGGACGCGATGGGCGACTGGTACGAGAACTGCCGGGACTGCGGCGTCCCCGTCGAAATCGAGTCGATCTACGACCCGACCGTCGCGGTGCGCTCGCGGCAGTACGGCCTCAGCCAGAAGCAGTACGTCACTCTGGAGACGGCGCTCCAGCGCGGGTTCTACGACATCCCGCGCGGGGTCACGCTGGAGGAGCTCGCCGACGAGTTCGACGTCACCCACCAGGCGCTCTCCGAGCGGCTCTCGCGGGCCCATCGGGCGATGATCTCGAACGTGGTCTCGGCGGACTTCCCGCTCGCCGAAGTGAACTGACCCCGCCAGCGTTCCCTTCTCGCGACACGTGTCCGCACCACGACGACGCAGTCTCGCCTTTTGCGGGGGACGATCGTCGGGGCCCGTTGCCCACCCCACGTAAAGAGGTTGCACATGTAGGGAGCGCGCAAAACCGCCGTGGCCGTCACCTTCCGCTGTGAGGGCGGTGAGTCGGTCAACTGCGGACAATACACACCCATGACACTTACCACGGGAGTCGAGTTAGAGCTCTGGGTCGTCGACCAGTACGGTAACTTGAGCGACGGGAGACACGTCGCCGACGCACACGACCGTATCGAACCCGAATTCGTCCCCCCGCTGCTGGAAGCGCAGACCGAACCGCGGGCGTCGGAGGCGGCGCTCCGGCGCGACCTGCAGGAAGTCCTCCGGGCGGCCATCCGGAAGGCGGAGATCCGCGACCAGCACCTCGTCCCGCTGGGCACGCCGCTGACGGCGGCGGCGGCGGACGCGGACACGGAGCGCGGCCGGCTATTCGAGCGAATCTACGGCGACGGCGTGCGGAGCGCGAAGAACTGCGCGGGCACGCACGTCCACTTCGAGAAGGGCGACCCGCTCGAACAACTGAACCTGCTGACGGCCGTCGACCCGGCGCTCGCGCTCGTGAGCACGTCCCCGTACTACTGCGGCGAGGGCGTCCGGTCGTCGGCGCGGGCGCACGCCTACCGGCGGAAGTGCGGCGCGGACTTCCACGAGTTCTGCGAGCTCTGGGAGTACGTGGACTCTCTCGGCGAGTGGCGGCGGCGAGTCGACGACGCGTACGAGTCGTTCAAGGCACTGGCCGCCGACCGCGGCGTCTCGCCGGGGACCGTCGAGGAGCACTTCGAACCCGAGGACACCGTGCTGAACCCGGTCCGGCTGCGGGAGTGCCAGCCGACCGTGGAGTGGCGCGCGCCCGACGCGGCGCTCCCCTCGGAGGTCCTGCAGCTCGCGACGGACGTCCGGCGCCTCGTCGAAGAGACCGAGGACAAGCCCGTGGAAGTCGGCGCCCCCGGCGTCTACGACGACCACATCGGCGTCCCGGAGTACCCGACGCTGTGCGGGCTGAGCAGGGCGGCCATCAACTTCGGGCTGGAGCCGACACCCGTTCGGGAGTACCTCGACCGGCTCGGCTTCGACAGCTCGGCGTACGATCCGCTGTCCCCGAAGATCGCCGGCCCGAAGCAGATCAGCGAGAGCGAGGCGCGCCGGATTCGCCTCGAACAGGCCAACCGGTTCGAGACGGACGTCGCGACGCTCACGCGGCCGGAGGCCTCGCCCCGGACCACTCCGAACGAGGAAGTCTAGGCGGGCTTGCAGTCGCCAGTCTCGCGCTTTTTGCTCTAAGCGTCGTAGTCCGCAGCAGATGTCGACTCACTGTCTAGTCGTCGAGCGCACGATAGCGTCGTTCTCGGCGGCGCTCGCGCTGCTTGACGCGTCGAGCGCGGCGCGTGACGCCACTGCGGCGGGCCCGCGTACTCGGTCACGGCCATGAATCTCGCGTACCTCGTCGTCGGTGTCGTCGTGCTCGTCGTCACCCTCGTGGACATGCTCTGGACCGCGCTCTGGGTCGACGGCGGCGCCGGCCCGCTGTCCGCGCGGCTGTCGACGGGCGCCTGGCACGCCCTCCGGACGGTCGGTGGCGGGAATTCGCGGTCGCTCAGCCTCGCCGGCCCGCTCATTCTCGTGCTGACGCTCGTCGTGTGGGTCGGACTCATCTGGGTCGGGTGGACGCTCGTGTTCGGCGGCGCCGGGAGCGCGCTCGTCTACTCCCGGGGCGACAGCCAGGTTACGTGGGCGAACCGGAGCTACTTCGTCGCGTACTCGATGTTCACCATGGGGAACGGCGACTACTACCCGTCGACCGCGCTGTGGGAGTTCGCCGCGTCGCTGACCACTGCCAGCGGGATGCTGTCGGTGACGATGGCGGTCTCGTACGTGCTGTCCGTGCTCAGCGCCGTCGTCGAGAAGCGTTCGTTCGCCAGCAGCGTCTCGGGGCTCGGGGAGGACGGCGAGGACGTCGTGGAGACGGGGTGGGAAGACGACGGCTTCCGCCCGCTCGAACTCCCGGTGAACTCGCTGGCGTCCGACCTGGACACGCTCGCGGCCCAGCACAAGGCGTACCCGATTCTGCACTACTACCACAGCGACGAGGCGTCGAAGTCCTCGCCGATGGCGGTCGCGGTCTTCGACGAGGCGCTGACGCTGCTGCGATTCGGCGTGCCGGAGGACGACCGGCTCAACGAGGCGCTCGTGGAGAGCGGCCGCAGCGCCGCGAAGAACTACACCGAGACGCTGGACAACGCGTTCATCGAACCGGCCGAGGAGGCGCCGAAGCCGCCGGACCTCGACCGACTCCGCCGGGCGGGCATTCCCACGGTCGCCGACGGGGAGTTCGCGGCCGCCGTCGACGACCTCGGCGAGCGCCGCCGGACGCTCCTCGGCGCCGTGCGCGCCGACGCCTGGTGCTGGCCCCCCGTCAACAATGAGTAGCCCAACCTTCTACTTCGGCGGTTCGACGCCTATCGTTCGCATCGTCGTCGTCGGCGTCGCGATGTACGTCGCGCTCATCACGTTCCTCCGTCTGTCCGGGAGCCGGACGCTCTCGGACATGAACGCGTTCGACTTCATCGTCACCGTCGCTATCGGCTCCGTGTTCGGCCGCGCGCTCACGGCGCGACGGGTCGCGCTCGCGGAGGCGCTCGCGGCGTTCGCGCTGCTCATCGCCCTCCAGTACATCGTCACGTGGGTGCAGGTCCGGTGGCCGTACGTCCAGCGCGGCGTAACTAACCCCCCGGCACTGGTGTACTTCCAGGACGACTTCGTCGACGGCGAGCTCCGCAGCGAGCGCGTGACGAAGTCCGAAATCCACGCGGCCGTCCGCAAGAAGGGGTTCGCGGACACGAGCGAAGTCGACGCTGTCGTGCTCGAGTCCAGCGGTGAGTTCTCCGTCATCGAGTCCGCCGACGGCGTGCCGACGCTCGGCGAGCGATTCGACGACCTGCCGCCCGAGCGGCAGTAGGGGTCGCTCTACGCGACGGGTCTCGCGCCGTTAGCTCACGTCGTGGCACGTCTCCGCGCACTCCCGGCGACCCCGGCGCAGATTGCCCCGCGGCGCCCGGCTCCGGCGGCCCGTCGACTTTTCCGCTCGGTCGTCGAACGATACCACATGCCGAACATTCCGGAACCCGAATCCGTCGAGACCGAGGACGACTACGTCCACGTGCGGTACCGCGACCCGGACCAGTTCGAGACGATTCGGACGCCCGACTGGGCGGACGAGGTCTCCGACTCCGTCTCCGAGGGCAGCGAAGTGCGGATGGGGAAACGCGAGGACGGCGACTGGGAAGTCCAGTCCGTGCTCGTCGACAAGCACGTCGGCGAGGAGAAAGCGCGCGAGCAGGCCGACGAGATCGTCGAGAAGATCGCCGAGTGACTCAGTCGCCACCGGCGCCGTCGGGCGTCGCCTCGGCGGCCAGCCACGACCCCAGTGAGAGCCCGTAGACGAGGTGGCTGACGTGGAACACCAGCGACTCGGTGGCGTCGAGGTCCGTGTCGAGCAGCCACCCGAGCATCACGCGCTCGCCGACCGCGGAGAGCACGAGTCCGTACAGCGCCCCGAGAACGACGCCGCCCGCTTCCAGTTTGCTGTCTGACCTGGCGTCGTCGCGGAATCGCTCGAACAGCACGGCGAACGCTGCACCGCCGCCCGCGCCGTAGACGAGGTGGAGCAACAGCGCCGCGACGGGGTGGTCATCGGGCTCGCCGCCGGAGACGTACTCCGCCCAGAACTCCGCGGTCGGCGGCAGCGAGTCCGCGACCGGCAGCCGGTACGCCGACATCACGAGCGTCGCTATCCCGCCGCCGACGGCGCCGTTCTTCGCCCACTGCAGGACGTCACGGACGCCCGTACTCGCCTCGCGCTCGTCGCTCGTCGCGCGCAGTTTGGGAGCTTCCATTGAGCTACCTACACCGCCGGCCGGAATACGCGGTCACCCTGCACAGTCAAGCCGTCCAAGCGGTGTTCCGCTCCGCGTTCGAGCCGTCCCGTAACGTACACTTTGTTCGGCGAAGCGCACACAATAACAATGCGAGCGGGGCTCCTCCCGTCGGTATGGACGTTCTCCCCACGGGGTCGCGGCCGTCGCAGAGAACGCTGCCAGACGACCCCTCCACGACCGCTCATCCGGGACGCGAACCGAGCGGCGGGCCGTGGGGGCGCCTGCTCGCTGCCGCGGCCCTACTCGGAGCCGCGTACCTCGTGCGGCGGCTCGGACCGAACGGCACCGGCTCCGGGGCGGGTGACGCGACGACAGTCGACGGCACGTCCGGCCGCCGCACGCGGACCGAGTCGCCGAGCGACGACGACTCGAACGGTCGCTTCGTCAGGCTTGCGGCCGCCGTCGTCGCGGCCTCGGCCGTGGGGTACCTCGCGCGCCGCTGGCAGGGCTGACTCGCCGGCCCGGCTCGACTGAAACCGCGGCTTACCGCGAGTAAGGAGGCTGTTCTGCCGGGTACGCACACCATAGTTTTACGCGATTCCGTCCAAGCGGAGATGTGTCGGTACTTCGCGAAGCCAGCGAGCGAACGAACGCCGTCGCGGGGTGGGTGCTGCTCGGCGTGGTCGCGCTCACCGCGATTCGGAGCCTCGTCACCGGTCGCTACGTCTGGTTCGTCCTCGCAGCCGGGTTCGTCGCCGTCGCCGCGCTACCCGCGCTCGCGCTCCGGGACTGGCGGCTGCTCGTCCCGTGGCCGGTGCTCGCTGTCGGCGCGAGCGCGTTAGTCGGACAGGCGCTCGGCCTCCACCAGGATCTCACCGCGTACGTCGCCGTCGTCGCCGTCGCGCTGGTCACAGTCGCGGAACTGGACGCGTACACGGACGTGGAGATGAGCCGACGGTTCTCCATCGCGTTCGCCGTGCTGACGACGATGGCCCTCCAGGGCCTGTGGACCATCCTGCAGTACTACGCCGACCAGTGGCTCGGCACGAGCTACATCGCGAGTCAGGCGGACCTCCAGTGGGACTTCGCCTACGTCACGCTCGTCGCGTTCGCGGTCGGCGGCGCGTTCGAACTGTACTTCAAGCGAGCGGACGCCGACGGCACCCACGAGGAACCGACGGTGAACGAGACGTGACCGGCCTCGACTTCCCCGAGAACCGCAAGCGCCTCGCGGTGCGCGCGATGCAGGCGGTGCTGGTCGCGCTGCTCGTCTACACGCTCGTGGTCGTCCAGATCGGGCTGGCGCTCGGGGTCGCGGTCGGCCTCGCGGTGACGCTGCTGCCCGCGGCCGTGCGCCGCGAGTACGGCTACTCCATGGACCCGGCGCTCGCGCTCTGGATCACGCTGTCCATCTTCCTGCACACCGTCGGGTCGCTCGGTCCGTACGACTGGTTCGGCTGGTACGACAGCGTCACGCACACGGTCTCGGCGGTGGTCGTCGCGGGCATCGGCTACGTTACCCTGCGGACGTTCGAGGAGCACTCCGAGGACATCGACGTCGACGGGCCGTTCCGCGGGCTGTTCATCGTCGTGTTCGTGCTCGCGGCGGGCGTCTTCTGGGAGTTCCTGGAGTTCGGGTCCGGCGAGCTCGCCCGCGCCGTCGGCGTCGAGGCGCCGCTCGCCGTACGGGGCGTCGACGACATCGTCACCGACCTCGTGTTCAACACCGTGGGCGGCCTGCTGCTCGCCGTCTTCGGAACGGACTACCTGCGCGGTGCCGTCTCGTTCCTGCGGCGCAGATTCCGATAGCTACGAACTGCGGACCCGCTTCATGTGGTCGATGCGCGCCTGCAGGAGCTGCTTCGTGCCGATGTCGCGGCGCACGCGCAGGCCCTCGGGGAGGTCGCCGAGCGCCTCGGTGGCCTCCGCTTCGGCGTCGGGAATCGAGGAGCCGAACCCGACGACTGCGTACGACCGCGAGGTCGTGGTGTAGATGCCGTCCTCGCGGGCGTCGACGCTCGCGTAGAACAGCTTCGCGTCGTCGAGGTCCGCGGCGTCGATAGTGACCCGCGTGCCGCCCTCGGGGTCCGTCGGGTAGCCCTCGGGGACGACGTACTTGCAGACGGTCGCGACGTCCGCGAACTCGGGGTCCGGGAGCGGGTCGTCGTCGCGGGCGGCCGTGAGCACGTCCAGCAGCGGGGTCTCCATCGTCGGGAGCGTGTTCAGCGCCTCGGGGTCACCGAAGCGCGCGTTGAACTCCACGACCTTCGGGCCGTCGCTCGTGAGCATGAACTGGCCGTAGAGGACGCCGCGGTAGGACGGGAGCGCGTCCACGACCGCTTCGAGGGTGTCCACGCAGGCCTCGTAGTCGTCGTCGGTGACGAACGGGAGCGTCCAGTCCGGGCCCGTGTAGCTCCCCATCCCGCCCGTGTTCGCGCCCTCGTCGCCTTCGAGCGCGCGGCCGTGGTCGTGGGCGACCGGCGTCGGGCGGACGTCGCCGTTCGCGACGAACGCCTGCACCGTGACTTCCTCGCCGACGAGGCGCTCCTCGACGACCCACTCGTCGTGCTCCGAGGACCGGACGTAGTCGGCGGCCTCCGCCTTCGACACCTGGTCGCCGGTGACGCGGACGCCCTTCCCGCCCGTCAGTCCGGCGGGCTTGACCGCGACGTCGCCGTCCACGCTCTCGACGTAGTCGGCGGCTGCGTCCGGGTCGTCGAACGTCTCGAAGTCGGCCTGCCCCGGGATGTCGTGGTCGGCCATGAACTCCCGCTGGAACGTCTTGTCCGTCTCGATGCGGGCGTCGGCCTGCTTCGGGCCGAACGCGTAGACGCCCTCGTCGTCGAGCGCGTCCACGACGCCCGCAGCGAGCGGGCCTTCGGGACCGACGACGGCGAGCGTCGCGTCCACGTCCTCGGCGTACGCGACGACCGACTGCGGGGACTCGGTGTCGAGCTCGCGGAACTCCTCGGCGAGCTCGGCGATGCCCGGGTTGCGGTTGCCCGCGGCCGCGTACAGTTCGCACTCGCCGGCCAGCGCGTCGGCGATGGCGTGCTCGCGGCCGCCGCCGCCGACCAGCAGGACTCGTTCTGTCATACTCGCAGAGAGTGAGCAAACAAGTGTAAATCTTCCCCTCTATGGCGGCGGTGTTGTACGCGTTCGTGTATTACCTGTCGGGCGGTCGCCGCGAGAGAGGGTTTTACCCGCTGGCGGCCCGACCGTCCGGTATGAGCGACCCCACCGCCCGCAACCGCCTCGACGAGGCGGCGAGCCCGTACCTCCGTCAGCACGCCGACAACCCCGTGAACTGGCAGCCCTGGGACGAACAGGCGTTCGAGGCCGCCCGCGAGCGCGACGTCCCGATCTTCCTCTCCGTCGGCTACTCGGCGTGCCACTGGTGTCACGTCATGGAGGAGGAGTCCTTTTCCGACCCCGAAGTGGCCGAAGTCCTGAACGAGCACTTCGTCCCCGTCAAAGTCGACCGCGAGGAGCGCCCGGACGTCGACTCGCTGTACATGACCGTCTGTCAGGCCGTCCGCGGTGGCGGCGGCTGGCCGCTGTCGGCGTTCCTCACCCCGGAGAAGGAGCCGTTCTACGTCGGGACGTACTTCCCGAAGCAGGCCAAGCGGAACCAGCCCGGGTTCCTGCCGCTGACGAAGCGCGTCACCGAGGAGTGGCGGGAGAACCGCGAGGAGCTCGAAGACCGGGCCGACCAGTGGATGAGCACCGCCAGGGGCGAACTGGAGTCCGTTCCCGACCCCATCGAAGGCGGTGACGACAGCCCGCTGCTGGACGCCGCGGACGCGCTCGTTCGCGCCGCCGACCGGGACCACGGCGGCTTCGGGCGCGCGCCGAAGTTCCCGCAAGCGAGCCGCGTGAACGCGCTGCTGCGAGCGCACCACCGGAAAGAGGCGGCCGACACGCGGCACGGCGACGCGGCCCGCAACGCGCTCGACGCGATGGCCGACGGCGGCCTGTTCGACCACCTCGGCGGCGGCTTCCACCGCTACTGCACGGAC
>SDGW01000636.1_pt1 | contig 14709 bp, 11 predicted proteins | sample 2873831 | NCBI WGS metagenome assembly SDGW01 (sample SAMN08132700, study PRJNA421101) | hypersaline lake metagenome | isolation source: celular fraction 0.22 microns magnesium sulfate-rich crust from ephemeral... | place: Spain: Penahueca Lagoon, Toledo | collected 2011-07
GATGACTGCCGGTCCCGAGTCCATGGCCTCCTTCCTCTCGTTGTGGCTTCCCACAGCGTGGAGCTGTTCCTTGAGGAAAGGCGAGTCCTCCTCCTTCATGATCTTCTTCTGGACCTTCTTGGAGAGGAACTCTGGATAGGCGGTGTGAAGCGCGTTTGCGTCGTTAATCATACCGTCCATGTAGACAGGGTAGTCGAAGTAATCCCTGTCCAGTTCGTCGGCAAGCATGCCGAGTATCTCCTGGGAACGTCCTATAGCGAAGACAGGCACGATGACCTTTCCTCCCTTGTTCAACGTCTGCTTCATCTTGGAGAGGAACTTCTTCTGCGCCTCCTCCCTCGGCTGCTGCTTGTCGTCCCTTCCACCGTAAGTCGACTCCGTAATCATGGTCTCGACACGCTGGAAGTTGGTGTCAGCCGGCCTAAGCATCTCCGACTGATCGTAGTTGTAGTCCCCTGTGTAGAGGACGTTGTGAAGGCCTTCCCCGACGTGGAGATGTACGAGAGCGGAACCAAGGATGTGACCAGCGTTCTTCAATGTTAAACGTACGTCCGGCGTGATGTCCGTCACCTCTCCCAGGTCAGGAGTGATAGTCCTTTTAACCGCCTTCTTGATGGACGATGAGTCGTAAGGTGCCTCAGCGCCTTCAGAGTGTGCGATACCTATGTAGTCCAGAGTGTTCATGATCATGAGGTCTCTGGTCGGCTTCGTACAGTAGAGAGGTCCGTCATACCCCATCTTGTACAGATACGGGATCATACCGGAGTGGTCCATGTGTGCGTGGGAAAGTATAACCGCATCAAGATCCCTGAGATCCAGCTCCGGAGCGTTCAGGTAAGGGAAGTTCTCCGTCGTACCCGACTCCGCCGAAGGGTTGATACCGCAGTCCATAAGGATGTTCGACTCCTCTGTCTGGAGGAGGAGACAGGACCTTCCGACCTGCCTGAAACCTCCTAGGGATGAAAGCCTCACCCACTGATCCTCAGTAGACTTCTCCAGCCGGATCTTCTCCCCGACCTCGTGGAGGAAGTCCTTCCTGAACTCGGGATCCTCGACAGTGAGTTCTCTCGCCCTGTCGACGACCTTTGAGCTTATAGATGGAACTCTCTCGACCTGTGGAGCCCATAGTACCTCTTCCTTGATCTTCTCAAGCCCTTTCCCGTTCTGGCCGATCACCGCTCCCGGTTTCTCAGCTCTTATTATCACTTTTCCGAGCGAAGGCTGGAAGATTAACTCCTCTACCTCTGCTTCATCGCTTATGACATCTTCCAGTTTGTCTTCAGCGTATTCAGGTTCTGAGAAAAGCTTGCTTGAAGGCCTTACCTCCACTCTTTTCTTCAGTTCTGAAACTATTCTCTTCACAGTGTTGGAGTTGTCAAGGAAAAATTCCTTGGAGTCTGTATATATTACGATATCCGATCCTTCGAAACGGATGTCTGAAACATCCGCGTTCCCTGGTAGGAACTGTTTTACATCATCTAATTCTTGCATTTTCTAGCCTCTATAGTATGAATTTAAGTTATCAAAATACAGGAAGTAAAAGAGAAGAAAGACTTTATTCAAGCCTTTTCTCGATTTCTTTCTCTTCGAGGACGTTGTAACCGTCCTCTGTGATCTCCGCCACCATGATCCCGTTACCGGAAGCGGTGTCTCTCTCCATGGCTGCCTGTACAGCTCTTACAGCCAGATCCTTACCGTCTTCATGACCCATGCCGTCTTCATAGCCATCCTCGAACACTCCGTAGGCCATCTGTGTCCCGGAACCTGTTGCCGTGAACCTCTCGTTCTTCATGAGGCCTCCTGCAGGGTCAAGGTCGTAGAGAACTCCGTCTCCTTCCTCGACTCCCCCCATTACGAACTGGTTCATGAAAGGCATCATCTTGTGGTTGTGAAGCATGTTCGCGAGAAGTGTTCCTGCTCCCTCCACTGTAAGTTCTCTTGTTTCAAGCTTGTGGAGCTTGAGCTGAGACCTCATGATCCTGACGATTTTCTGTGCGTCGCCGACGCTTCCTGCAATCGTCAGTCCGAGGTTGTCGTCCAGCCTGTATACTTTCTGTGCGTACTTGGAGGAGACCATCCTTCCGAGGGACGCACGCCTGTCAGCGGCGAGTATAACTCCTTCTTCTGTTGTCAGGCCGACTGTTGTAGTACCTGTTTTCATACCTTCTACTTCTTTATCCTGTAGCTGTTCGTTCTGCATGATTAAATCACGTCCGAGAAATTCCCACAGATCACGGTGGAAAGCTTATATCCATATCTTGCTAGTTCATATTTAAATAGGTGTTTCCGGAGGCGGAGAAAGTAAAACCTCCGAAGCTTTAAAGTCAAACTACTCCTCTAGAACCCTCGAATTCTCTCTCAGGAAGCTCTAGAGGGCCTGTATCCTCTCCGTAGAGGAGACCTGAGACACTTTCTATCCGTCTTCCGTCCTCCAGCACAAACCTCACATCTGTAGATTCGAAGTTTATCGGACCCGGCCCATCATCATACTCCAGGACCTCCGCCGAGCACTCGACGTGTTCGCTCCTGAGATCGAAATCCTGGTTATAGGCCTCAAGTTCTCTTCTCTGACCTTCGCTTGCGAAGTATCCGTGTTCAAGGAAGACCCGTTTGGCTTTTTGCAAAAATTCTTCTCCCGAATAAGATCCAGACAGATCTTCGTCGATTTCACTGGCCAGATCGTATACGTCCGTCTCCTCTCTACTCCTCATACAACTATTTTATCATTCATCCAATGAAATAGATTGATTCAGTCCTGTGTAACAGTATTCTGAACTACACGTTTTCAGGCGAGGGCTTCAAGAAGGTTCACGTGAAAACTGTTTTAAAGAGGAAACGATTTCTGTATGAATTTCAAAGAGTTGAAGATTACTAAAGATATTGTAGAGAACCTCGAGGAAGAGGGAATTACCGAAGCTACAGAGGTACAGGAAAAATCAATACCGAGGATTTTCGAAGGGAAAGAACTTCTAGTGGAGTCGGAGACAGGCTCCGGAAAGACGCTTTCGTTCTCACTACCTATAATGGTCGAAGTTTCAGGCGACGAGACGCAGGCGCTTATACTTTCACCGACAAGAGAGCTGGCGAAACAGATATCCGCCGAGATAGACATGGCCGCGGGGAAATCAGTTGAAACAGTCACTATCTACGGAGGGGTCTCTTATGAGCCTCAGATAGAGGGTGCGAAGACCGCCAACATCATTGTAGGAACTCCTGGAAGGGTGCTGGACCTCCTCAAACAGGGGAAGATAGACGCCGACGCTCTCGAGTACTTTGTGCTGGACGAAGCGGACAGGATGCTCGACATGGGTTTCCAGGACGAGCTGGAGCAGATCATCAGCTTCCTGCCTGAAGAACGGCAGAACCTTCTGTTCGGAGCCACGATCCCGAGACAGCTGAAGAAGATGTGTGACAGATACGGCATAAATCCGGAGATAATCCGCATCGAGCCAGGAGAACACACCAGGAACCTGGATGAGAAGTACGTGAACGTCAAGAACAACAACAAGCTCTCCTACCTCTACACGTTCCTGGAGAAGAGAGATAGAGACCTATCCATCGTCTTCTGTAAGACGAAGAACACGACGAGATGGCTGGCCGACAAGCTGAGGAAGAACGGCATCGATGCACAGGAGATGAACGGAGACATGAGCCAGCACCAGAGGGAGGAAACTCTGGAAAAGTTCGAGAATGGAGACATAAACGTCATCGTCGCGACTGACGTGGCAGCCAGAGGTATCGATGTCAACGACGTCACACACGTCTTCAACTACGACGTCCCCGACACAGCTGACACCTACACCCACAGGGTCGGAAGAGCAGGTAGACAGGGACGTGAAGGAGAGGCAATAACGCTCCTGGAGAACAACGACCACCAGAAGTTCAGAAAGATCAAGAAGAAGGTCGATATCCCAAGGATCGACGAGAAGCCGAAGCTGAAGAGCGCGAAGGTCTGAAAACAGCTGGCGCGGACACAACATTTTTAATCCTTCTTTTCTTAACAAGTTAACTATGGCTGACGTTCAGATAAACGTTTTCGGACATTTCGAAGGCAGCCATAGCTATTTCTATAAAAATTTCTGAGCTCCGTCGTCCTTGCGACCGGAGCACATCGAGGTACTTACTTAACTATGTCAACCAAACAAGCTTCCGAACCCGGAAAAGAATCCCTGAAAACCAATACAAGAGATGCTGATCCAGCAGACGCTGAGAAAATCGTCTCCGCTTTCGTCGAAGAGTACGTGAAGTACTATGGAAAATACGTTGATCAGAACGAACTGGAAGAGTTTATCTCCGGGATGAACGAAGATCTGAACGATGACAGGAAACCTGAGGAAAAGATAAGAACTGTGGAGGCAATTGAAGACGGAGAAGGAAGATTTATCGGGTCAGGCGCTATAAAGTTCCAGGACAACCTTGCGGAGCTCGGATCCACCATAATAGCTGGTAAATACAGAGGAAAGAAAAACTCGGGAGGGAACGGGATCTACCACGAACTCTTCAGAGACAGACACGAAGACGTAAAGGACATGATCGAGGATGACGAAGACCCTGTTGAACTGGCCTACACACAGTTACTGGCTGACAAGTCCGCTGCCACCCAGCACACAGCGGACAAACACAACTACGCCGTCACAGGCATATACCACAAGAAATTTCCAGTCGCTTACGAGGGAAAGGGACGCGCCACGGTTGTAGACATGTTATGGGCTGACAGCGATATAGAGAACCAGCAGGAAGAAGTCTATGTGTCCGAGGAAGTCGAAGACGTAGTACAAGCCGCACTGGAGAATATAAACAACAAGAAGACCGAAACAGAGGACATCAGCCGGGAAATAATTAACGAGTCACGAACTAGAGGAGAGTCGAGCTACAGAATGAAATCGAAAGCTGTCGACGAGCCGGAAGACGACCCTATGAACTTTGCAGAGATAGAGGTCACTGTGGACGTATCCAGCGACTACTCCTGGGATGACGTAATGGAAGAGATAGAAAAGGCAGAGAAACAGATTGAGAACGAGGAAGGCGACTACTGGGTCGGAGTTTCACTGGATGTGAACAGTCCTGTCGGAGCTGACGCCGCGGAAGCTTTACAGGAACAGGGTTTCGAATACGCCGGCTTCAATCCGGGAAAACTCGACGCAGGTGAAGAAAACAGGGATGCGCTCGAACTCCAGTACTGTCCTGACGACGAGACCTACGTCAAACAGTTCGTGAACGAGGCCGCGGAGTTTATGGAGAGAACGGGAATGAACTTCGAGAACCCGGAGGACGTAGACACAGACTACGAAAAATCCGAGGCTCTGAGGATCTAGAAGTAAGGAGAGAACTGTATCAAAACTCCTTCGCTCTCTTCCCCGCTTCCTCAATAATTCTCTTTTCATCCACGTTAACCGCTTTCCTATCCTTGACCACTGTTCTGCCGTCGACTATAACGTCCGAGACGTTTCCGTGGAATGAGTAGACTATATTGGATATCAGCCCGCGTTTCCCGTGTACAGGACTCATAGATGGATCATCCAGGTCGAACATGATTAGGTCAGCCTTCTTCCCTATGGAGACCGAACCTATCTCGTCCTCAAGTCCGAGAGCCTTCGCCCCGTTGATGGTCAGCATGTCCAGGACCTCCTGCTCATCTATATCCCGTGGATCCTCCCTCTTATGGACCAGGGACGTCAGTTTAGCCTCCTCGAACAGGTTGAGGTTGTTGTTGGACGCAGGTCCGTCCGTCCCCATCGCTACATTGATATCCTGATTCAGAAGTCGCGGCACGTCCGCTATGCCAGAACCTAGCTTCAGGTTGGCTGCCGGGTTATGTACGACGGAACCGCCCTTTGCGGAAAGGACATCGATATCTTCTTCAGTGAGCCAGACGCCGTGGGCCGCTATGAGGTCTTCGTCCACGAGATCCAGACTGTCGAGGTACTGTACAGGTGTCATGCAGTTCTCGTCTATACAGTCCCTGTTCTCCTTCCGTGTCTCTGAGACGTGGATGTGATATACCGAGTCGAAGACCTTGGAGTAGTCCCTCGCCTCGAGGAGGACATCCTCGGAAGCAGTGTATATGGCGTGAGGTGCGAAGCCCGGAGTCACGAGGTCGCTGCCCTGATATTTTCTGACGAACTCCAGCGCCTCGTCCAGTCTTTCCCTTCCGTTCCCGTCGACGTCGAGGACACCCCTCGAGAGGACAGCTCTTATACCGGTCTCCTCCACTGCCTGTGCTACCTGGTCCATGTGGTCGTACATGTCGTTGAAGGTCGTTGTGCCTGTCTTCAGCATCTCGATTATACCGAGCAAAGCCCCCACATACGCATCTGCATCATCTAGCTTGTCCTCCGCAGGGAAGATGTCCTCCTCCAGCCAGTTCTGCAGAACCTTGTTGTCGGAAATCCCTCTTAGAAGAGTCATGGATACGTGCGTATGGGCATTCACAAGGCCGGGCATCACGACCTTGTCAGAACAGTCGATAACGTCGTGACCTCGCGAGTCGAGGTTTCTACCAATACCGGCAATCTCATCGCCTTCAATTATCAGATCGATGTTCTCCAGCACCTGACGTTCGGCGTTCTGCGTCACAAGATAACGAATGTTTTTGAGAAGCATAGAAAAAGCTCATAGACTAATTTTTAATACTGTTCCAGGGCAGACCTCGGAAACTAAAAACTCAGAAGCCCAAAATTGGTTAAAGAAATATGTTAAAGGATAGATGGCGAGAAAATCTGAGTATTTACAGAATAGCTGTATTCGGCCTAATTATCGCAGGATTTGGCACGAGATTATACCTTTTGAATTCGATTCCTCTCTGGCATGACGAGACTGTTATGGCCAACGCCATCATTTCATTTCTTGAAACCGGCGCCCCTAACCTTCCATCCGGCTATATGTACTGGAGAGCATTTCCGTATACTCTGATTTCAGCGGTTCCAGCATCCTTATTAGGGGCATCCGACATCACACTTAGATTTTCCTCAGCCGTGGTAGGAAGTTTGACTGTAGGACTTGTCTACTTAGTCGGCAGAGACCTTTTTGATAAGGAAACCGGCTTCATTGCTGCGGTTTTCACGGCGTTTTCGGCGTGGGCAGTTGCCTGGTCTATCCAGGTCCGGATGTATGTGTTACTCCAGTTCCTGTACCTTGCTGCAGTTTTTCTTACCTACAGAGTCGGAGAGGACTTCAACCGGAAGAACTTCCTACTCCTCACGTCGACCATACTCCTCGCAATTTTCACACACGTGACTGCGTATATACTTCCCTTTATAGCCGCTTTCTACATCACCTACAGGAAGAGATGGTTTAGATTCGATCAGAGGATCCTCCTCCCGGCCACATTGATTCTACTGACACTGGCTATAAGCGAGATCTTCTACTTCAGTTATCTCGGATTGCTGAACCAGCTGACTTTTACTCCAGACCATTTCGAACTGTATTTGGAGTGGATGGTCGAAGAGATACCTGTTTTATTCTCTCTAGGGTTCCTGGGAGCTCTCCTGAACTTAAGAGAAAACCTTGAGACGAGTCTTCTGACCGGCATCTTCGTCTTCCCCGTTTTTTACATCTACAGCTTCCATGTAGGAGGGATAAACAACAGATATCTATACTTTATGATGCCTTTCCTGGCCCTATGGACAGCTCTTGTGATAGAGAGGGTTTCTAAGAAACTTTACGAGAAAACAGAGATCGAGATTGATAGAAAATATCTTGCAGCGCTCCTGACACTCGGTTTACTTTTGATGGGGAGCGGATTCGACTACAACTACAGTGAAGAAGGTTACATGCCACATATGACTCACGAATATGCTTTCGAATACGTAGAGTCTCATGACAGAGACGGAGATATCTTAATCACTCAGTGGACCGCACCAGCGCTTTATTATTACAGAGCGCCGGAATACTCGCTTTTTGGAGGAGAGGTCAGATCCAGCGAATACAGCTTTAATGGCACAGATATGTACTCCGGATCCGAGTTTATCGACAGCAACGAGAAACTGGTTCAGGTGATAGAAGAGAACAAACGCGGATGGATCGTTCTACATGACACATCCTACCGTTTCAAACCTTCAGAAATGCAGCAAACCATTTCAGCGCTTGAAAAAGAAGCGGAGTTTGATACCATGTCGATCTGGAGCTGGAACAGTACTTCTCCGGGAAATTGGCAGCGATAAAGACTCTGAAAAACTCCTACTCCTCTATGAAGTAGCTTTTCTCAGTCTCTATCTTTTCTAGCATACGTGCTACTTCATCGACATTTTCAGCGTCAAGCCGTTTAGAGGCATTATTGAGTGTTTTTTTAACTCTTTCGTTATCCGTACTGCTGTTTATGAGGTCTATTCTCTGTTCCAGGACAAATGACTGGTATAGTTCAGGACATTCATAGCCTTCGTCGTTCAACAAGTGAGGTTTTGAAGCAGGCAGATAGATCTCGGGCTTAAAGAAACTGCAGCTGCCGTTCTCGAAGTTCATTATGTAGACATCATGCGGAGTTACGCCCTTGGAGAGAGCCACAAGGGTCAGAAGAAAATCCTGGTTTATGACCATGTTCACGAGCAGGCCCGCCAATACTCCTCCAATTATGAGAAACTTCAATCTCTTCGTCGGCACCTCCATATCGTCATTCACAGGATTTAGATTTCCAAAAGACATTTTGTCGCACAAAATTATTTTTACAGAGGTCAAAGTTAAATCTTACCGAGTTGTTTCCAAATTGAAGACCGAAATAAACGGACAAACTTTACTTTGAGGGATTTAAAACCAAATACAAGGATGACCCTGAGAGATGGTTTCGCAAAAATACTGGATAGCTATGGCTCTATCCGGAGCGCTCTCTCACGGTTCAAAGGAAACTTTCTATGGATGAATACGTATCAGGCGATGAACATCCTGACCTCGATTTTTATGTCCATAGCTTTCGCCAGACTGGCTTCAAAGGAACTTTATGGACAGTACATATTTGTTATCTCGATAGTTTCTTTCGTGTCTCTTGTAAGTATGCCCGGAGTAAGGACGACAATATTTAGATCCGCCTCTCGAGGAAATGAAAGTTTCTATCGCAACGCGACGAAGTTTTCGTTCCTATGGTCTCTTCTAGGTATACCTCTCCTCACATTAACAGGTATTTACTTTTATGTAACTCATTCACAGACCCTGGGAACCCCTATAATCATGGCTTCGCTCTTCTTCCCTTTTATGTACTCTCTCCAGACCTGGAAAAACCTCCTGAAAGCTAAAGAGAAGTTTAGCAACTTTGTTTTGTACGAGTCCAGCCTTTCGATCACAAAAGCCGTTCTGGTTATAGGAGTTCTTCTCGTTAACAGCGAAAACCTGATAGCCATAATGTTTGTTTACTTTCTGGCTACGGCACTGCTTAACTCTTACTTCTATTTGAAGAGTTTAGGTTTCATCGGCTCTGAAGACGAAGCTAATATAGAATGGAGACAGGAAAGTTACGAGTATACCTTTCTAAACTTCACTTCCTATACATTCAGCAAGATCGACAGAGTGTTGGTCGGTATCTTCCTCCCTTTCAGCCAGATAGCGATCTACAATATCTCGATGAAAGTTACAGACACCCTGTTCAAGTTCACTAAATCATCTATAGAGAGTGTTTTACCAGGATTCTTCAAAGACGAGTACAGGTTCTCTCATTTCTTTCCCGTATTTATCTTGCTTTTCCTGGTGCCTGTGACCCTCTATCCTTTAGTAAAGTACCCTATAACGCTCTTATACACCGAAAAGTACAGTGAATCGGTTTTCTATGCTCAGATATATCTTTTTGCAGTGCCTTTCTACTTTATGGCTTATGTGTCGAGCCAGGCCCTGATAAAAGAACATCTAAGTAGAGAGGTGAACAAAGCAAGGATGACATCGATAGTCTTCTTCATACTGACCTCTCTAGCTTTGATACCTCAACTGGGGGTCCTGGGAGGCGTAATTGCATCCCTGGCATACTATCCGATACAGATACTGTTATGTATGTACTACCTTCGAAAAAACGACCTTCTTTGACCCTTTATTCATACCCCCACACTCTCCAGGATCTTCTCGGCCCGATCCCTCCAGCTAAATCGAGCGGCTTTTTTCACACCTCTTCTGGCTTTTTCTGAAAATCTCTCCGGGTTCTCTCTAATCTCGATTATCTTTTCCGCCAATCTCTCGGGATCGTCCGGTTTAAAATAAGTTATTTCGCCTGAAGAAGCTATATCTCTGATAGCAGGTAGATCTGAGGCTATCACCGGCGTACCGCTGGCCATATACTCTCGTAGCTTGACAGGAGAAGTATATTCCGCTGACTTTTCATCATTTGAGGTATTAGGAGCCACAAGAACATCCGAAGCGTTCTGATACTTCGGGACTTTTTCCCTCGACACATAACCCTCTATTCGAACAACCTCCTCTAAACTGCGTCTCTCTATAACCTCTCTATATCTCTCTATCTCCTTCTTCCTTCCTCCTACAAGAACAACCTCCAGATCATCATAAGGGATGTGATTTACAGCTTTCAGCAGATTGTCCACACCCTTCCAGTCGTAAAGATGTCCGGTGTAAGCCACAATGAAACTATCTTCGGACATCCCAAGTTCTCTTCTGAGCTCCTTCTTTTCCTTATCCAGCTTAAATCTCTCGAAATCTACTGCATTGGGAACAACATCTATCTTCTCCGAGCCTACGCCTTTCTCAGTTAGATCTTTTTTGGTCTTCCTGGAGACCGTCGATATCTTATGAACTAGTGACGACGCTCTGAGACATAGAGTATCTCTAAGGTAACTCTTTCCCACCATATAATCATCTAACTCAAGGATACAGAAGTTCTCATCCCAGAACTTTGAAGGCGCTAAAGCCACTGCCGGTTGCAGCCCCCAGATATAGGTTACGGAGTCCGAGACCGTGAAAAAACGGAAAATATAGAAGATACCTAGCAGCCTATTCAAGATCAAGACTCTATAGAGACGGCGAAAAACACTGTCGCCAGATCCTCTACAATATCCTGGGAGATAGACCGGCCTGGGCTCCACAACTCCTTCCTTTAACTCCTCTACGGTCCTGTCCCTTTCCTTTCTGCTACCTACTATATAGTAAACCACTACCTTATCGAGATGATCTTTATCTGCGAACGCCTTGACCATCTTTTTTCTCGTCAGTATATTGGTATCTCTCCCATCAAGACAGGCGTTGTTGAAAAAATAGAGCGTTTTGGGCGCCATATACGGATCACTCTTTAAGAGGCTTTTCAGTGTCTAAAAGCCTTCTGAACTCTTTTTTCACTTCTCGAATGTTCTTTGAAACATCGTTTTTCCCCTCAATGTACTTCCTGCAGTTTCTCCCTCTTTGAACCCTCTGCTCCTCATCTACCAGCATCTCCTCCAAACGTCTCTTCAGTACGTCATATTCCGCACCGCACGAAAATCCGCACTCGTTACTCTCGATGAAGCCATCAGGATCCACACGATAAGAGAGTATGGGCGTGGAACCTCTACCCGCTTCTATGAATGTGTTGGGAAATCCTTCCTTTTCTGAAGTGTTGAGAAATATCTTTGCGTTGTTGAAGTAGTCTTGAATCTCAGAGCGAGGAACTCTTTCTATTAACTCGACATTGGCAAGTTCTTCTGCTTTTTCCTCTATCTTATCGTAGAATTCTTCGTTACTGCCTGTACGCGGAGACACAATTACGAATTTTTCCGAATCGAACTCCTCGGCGAGGTTCAGAACCATTTCAGGCCTCTTCCATTCAACCCTTCTGCCCACCCACAGGATGTAATCTCCATCTTGACTGTCCTGTTGCCCGATAGGAAACGAGTTGGGAATTATCTTACAGTTCGGATCGAACCACTCCGAGAGGAGTCCCTTATGGTCCTGGCACTGGACAAATATCGTATCTGCGAGGCGTAGACCCAGGTTGTTCACAACGCCTTTTACCGGTTCTTGTCTGATAAGGCTTCCGTCACATTCACGTTTATGGACCGTCCTGTGGACATGTTTCTTGCCTTTTAATCTGCAGAAAAGACTCACCAGTCCCGGTATCATGTTATCGGAGGAACTGAAATAGAGATCAGCGTCAACCTTATTCAGGCGGTAGAGAAGCTTAAAGCCGCTCCAGAGCTTTGAAGTCCAGCTTTCCACATTCCCTACTGCCGGAATCAACTCTACGTTTTCTACGACTTTGATTTCGTCATCTTCACTCCGGGTTAAGAAACTCACTTCAACGTCATCTTCTTTTGCAAGCTCTCTGGAAATATAATACAACTGTAGTTCCGTACCTCCTACGGACTCTTTGCTAAATGCTTTCTCGCCGTACGAATGTATGAAGCAAACCTTCATCAGTCAACCCCCCTGTCAAGGACCCTCTCATAAGCCTCCTCCAACCGGTTTCTATAGTTTTCAGAGTCGTGAGAACTTGCGAATTCTAAGCCTGCCTCCCCTAGTTGTTCTCTCAGATCTTCGAACCTTTTGACTTCATTGACGGATGCAGCTAGATCTTCCGGATCCTCCGGTTCAAACAGTACTCCGTTCTTACCGTCTTCGATAAGTTCATTAACAGAAGAGACATCTGAACACACAACCGGAACGCCCATAGCCTGAGCTTCAAAGAAAATCATCGGACATGGATCCCACTGAGACGGCAAGACAAGACAGTCGATATTTCCTAGAAGCTGTCTTATGTCCTCTATATACCCTAGATACAGAATATTGTCTCTTTCCAGCACCTTCCGTTCCAGCAGCTCTTTTTCCGGCCCTGTACCTGCCATCAGTATGCCTACATCCTCCCCCATCTTTTCAGAAGCCGAAACTAACGTTCTCCATCCTTTCCTTTCGATTATCCTTCCCGCAAAACCCACCAAAAATTCTTTCTCCGAGAGACTCGATGACGCCTTTACAATCTCGTCTTCCAGGTTATTTTCCACTGCATTTTCAGGGTCAAAATCTGAACGATCAGCAAAATTGTACAGTACTTCGATCTCCTTAGACGGTATGCTTCCATTCTTGTCCATAAGACTAACAGCCTTTTCCGAGACCGCTATATGTCCATCAACCAATTTCCGCGTCATTCTTAGAAATGTACTATAAAACAGGCCTTCCTTGAATATCCTGCCGTGCTCATGGAAGACGACATCAAAATCCTTCCTTGAAAACAGCTTTATCGCTGCGCCGACGATTTTTGACTTCAGAAGATGACAGTGAAGTATGTCGAACGAGCCTTCAGCCGACCTCATATAGACATCAATAAGACATCTCAGATTATAACGAGAGGAAGAATCTGTAACACTCGAGCTTTTTCCATTTGTATCTATAGTATCCTCTGCTCTCCTAAGAGAATGGACAGAAGTCGAAGGAGATTCTGTCATCTTTGAAACTATCCTCTGAGCTCCCCCCATGCCCATGTGGTCAATCAGATGTAAAACCTTGTCTTCCACACAGGAAACCTTCGCTTACACCTATAAAAAACTGGAAATAAACGAAACTAGTACAGCGCCGTTAATTTTGGACCGCGTTCCTCACTTCGATTTGAAACGGTAAATATCGACTTCCTCCCAGGAACTGTTCTCAATTTTCCTGGAATTCTCCACTATGGACTCTTTTACGCCGTCTTTCATCTTGAAGTCGGTGTAGAAATTGTCGTCAGCCACAACCCATCCGCTGTTGTCCTTCATTATCTGCTTCATCTCCTGTTTGTCTTCCACAACTTCAATTTCCGTGCTCGGATCCACCATTTCTCCTGAAGCGTTCTCCGCTCCCAGGTATTTTAGAGCGTAGTCCACATCTTCAGCATCCTCCAGATACCATTCCGTCATTGACGGCGCACTGGAAAGAATAACATCCTTACTGCCTCCATTCTCCAAAATATATTTGGCAGGCCCTCTGTGGTTAGAACCGGTAACTATACCATGAGGTTTTTCATCCTTGATTTTAAGGTCTTCAATGGGTGAGTTCAGGGCTAGCAGGAACATGAAAGTCATCATTATAGAAACTAAGCTTCTTCTATCTGTCAAGATATCTTTTGATCTCATCCACGACTCATTTACATTCAAGACGTAGACCAGCGGTACAGCCGCCATGATAATCAGAAGAGGATACAGGTGGAAAATAAGCTTAGGTTCTTTGAATGGCAGCACGCTCTGGAAAACAAACGGCACCACAAATGCTATAGGTATCAGCCAATTCTCCTTTTTCCTCCAAACCAGAACCAGTCCCATACTGAACAGATACAGTAGTTTCGTATTCATTTCTAGCCACTCGAGGTAGTATAGAGCCCCTCTATTCCATGCGTACCACTCCGGCGTATATCCCAGTAGCCAGTGAATCTTCCCAAAACCTTCGAAATACAGATAGACTATGGACAGTAACCCGCCTAATACCATCCAGACGATATGCATACGAACAAAGCGGTGATTAAACGAAGGCCTTGCGGAATACTTCTTTAGTTCTACTAAGAAGCTCAACACAATAAATAGTCCTAAAACGGGAGCTATCCCCAGGTATGTTTGGTGATTGTGGCGGCCAAGAAGCAGTACAGGGATCAAAAAGTAGAGATACTTGCTTCTAGGCTCCAGTTCATCAATAGTGTACCACCTCATAAAGATCCAGATTCCTAGAACATAGAGCAGCTGGTTATGTGCATACATCCTTACTTGAGTATGCCAACTTATGACCCAGAAATCAAGGGCCATTATGCCTGAAGCGAGAAGCCCTAGCTTCTTCCCTCCCACATCTTTACCC
>SDGW01000637.1_pt1 | contig 14706 bp, 19 predicted proteins | sample 2873831 | NCBI WGS metagenome assembly SDGW01 (sample SAMN08132700, study PRJNA421101) | hypersaline lake metagenome | isolation source: celular fraction 0.22 microns magnesium sulfate-rich crust from ephemeral... | place: Spain: Penahueca Lagoon, Toledo | collected 2011-07
GGTCGGGGTCGCCGCCGGCCGGCCCCTCGACGCCCTCGAGGACGTCGAGGACGCGGCTCTTGTTCGACCCGATCCGGTCGACGAGGTCGTCGAACAGGTCCGCCTCCTCGGCGGTCAGCCCCTCGTCGTCGGCGGCCATACCGGCCGCCGCGAGGCTGGCCTGCTTGACGAGTTTTCCCATCCGGCGCTCGTAGATCGCCTCGACGACGTCCTTGGCGGTCTCGATCTCGTCGGAGAGTTGCCGGACTTCGGGTGATGAAAAGGGGTCGTCGCTGGCCTCGGCGACCCGGTCGCGCTCGGCCTCTAAGTCCGCGATGTACTCGCCGACCTCCTGGTAGAACGAGGGGCGCAGGTTCTGGAGGCTGTCCTTCTGGCGCTCCTTGCTCTGGACCGAACGCAGCTCGTCTAGGTTCATTCTTTCTCCTTCTCGGCGCGGCCGCGTGCCATCAGGAACACGGCGACGTACTCCGGTAGTGACTGGTCACCCGCCGCGACCGTAAAGCTATCTCCTCCGAGTTCGACCTCGCCGCCGTCGGTGACGTCGACGGTGATCTCGTGGCCCTCGAACGTCTCGGGGACGGCGTCGACGAGGGGATCGAAGTCGGCGATCTCGTCGCGCTCGAGTCGCACGGTCTCCAGGCCGCTGCCGCCGTGGAGGCTGCCCGGCAGTCGAATCAGCCGGTTCGTGTCGGTCGTGACGGGCTCGTCGATGGGCGCGTTGTCGCGCGCGACGGCCTCGCTCGCGAACCGTTCGGCCAGCTGCGCGACCGCGGTGTGGACGGTCACGTTGCCCGACTCGAGCCCCTCGCGGTTGTTGCGGGCGGCGTTCAGCGTCGCCGTCGCCTTCCCCTCGCCGATGCCGTCGAACGCCTGTAAGCGTTCGAGGGCCGCCTCCTCCTCGAGTTCGAGCAGGTCGTCGACGAAGGCCATGAAGTGGTCGTGGACCCGCGCGCCCCAGCCCCCCTCGATCTGAAGGGTCCGGCGCTCGGTCGGGGTCTTTCGCCCCAGTCCCGCCACCGTCTCGGTCTCGATCAGTTCGTCGAACTCGAGGCCGATGCCCCGGACGTAGTCGACGATCTCGCGGCGGTGTTCCCGCTCCAGGTGCAGGACGTTCTCGTCGCGGACGTGGACGTGGTACCCCCGGCCGCCGGAGAAGACGACCTCGAGGTCCTCGAAGGCGAAGTCGGTCTCGAGAAAGTCGAGTAGTCGGAACAGGGCGTCCTTGCACTTGGCGAGCATCTCGGCGTAGCTGTCCTCGCCGAGCGTCACGTTCGGCAGGTGATCGGCGTCGAGGTCGAAGACGAGATCCGCGGACTGCCAGTCCTTCTCGTGCATCGAACTCGCGCCGGGGTCGCGAAAGCGCCCCGCCGAGAAGTAGACGTGGCGCGGGCGCTTCCGGACCAGAAACTCCGAGAGATCCCCCAGCTCGAGGAGCGAACGGTGGCGGACCATCGTCGTGTCGGGGCCCTCCGTCCAGGGGATGTAGCCCCACTCGCGTTCGTTCGCGGCGGGCGGCGGCGTGATCTCCGTCCGTCGGTAGTGATCGCGGAACCGCCCCCGGAGATAGGCCCTCGTTCGCTCTTCCATACGCCTCGCCTACTCGTCGTGGGGTCGGTATAATTGTATTGGACTGTCCGCGCGGCGAGACGAGGGGGACCCGATCGCCGATCAGTCGTCGGGACGGGTCGCCGGTCCGTCGACGGTCACGAAGCCGTCTCCGCGGAGGATCCGTTCGACGCGCCCGTGCCACGCGTCGGCGAAAGCAGCGCGTTCCTCGGCGGTCGCCTCGCCGTCGATCAGCGACTGGAGATGGCGCGTCGCCGGTCCGGCGTCAGGGATCTTCGCCGTGTCGTAGGTGACCCGGACCGTCTCGTCGGTGTCGGTTCGGGTGAACTCGAAGGCGACGCCGTCCGTGCCGATCGCGCCGAACCTGAGCAGGTCTCTCCGACCGCCGTGGCCGCTCGCCAGCCCGCCGAACCCGTCCTCGCCGGCGGCGCCGGTCACGTACGAAATCAGTCGCGACGTGACGCCGTAGGCGGGGTCGTTCCGCGGCCCGCCCGCGAGGACGGCGATTTCGCCACGGACGGGCAGCGAGTCGGGATACAGCGCCTCGAGGCCGTCCTGGGCGATCCGGTAGGCGCCGGCCGCCGTGGGACAGGAGTGGCCCGCGGCCTTCACCACGTCCTCGTAGGTGACGACGATGGGGTCGCCCGGCTCGAGCACGGCCAGCGCCTCGGCGGCGGGGTCGCGGAGCCGGATCGGCTCGACGTCGTCGTAGTCGACGGTCCAGTTCGTTCGGTCGGAATCGCGGGTCGTTCGGGTCATGTCGTGTTCGGTGATCGAATCCATCAGTGGTCAGTACCGCAGCAGTCGCATTCCGTTCAGGACGACCAGCAACACGCTGGCGATGTGGACGAGCATGCCGGCGGCCATGTGGACGGCGCCGGCGACGACGCCGGCAAGCAGCAGCCCGACGGTCGCCACGGCGATGGCGACGTTCCCGAGGACGTTCCGTCGGGTCGCCTTACTGAGCGCGATGGCCTCGGGGATGCGCTCGAGGTCGTCGGCCAGCAGGGCCACGTCGGCCGTCTCGATCGCCGTATCGGTGCCGGCCGCGCCCATCGCGATCCCGACGTCGGCGGCCGCGAGCGAGGGCGCGTCGTTGATGCCGTCGCCGACCATCGCCACGACGTGGTCCGCCTCGCGGAACGACTCGATGGCGTCCTGCTTCTCCTCGGGCAACAGTTCGGCCCGGTAGTCGTCGATTCCGACCGCCTCGGCGACCGAACGCGCGGTGCGTTCGTTGTCGCCGGTCAGCATCACCGTGCGGACCCCGGCGTCCTGCAGGGCCGCCACCACGTCGCTCGCGGCCGGTCGGCGTTCGTCGCGTATCGAGACGACGCCGACGACCTCGTCATCGAGGGCGGCGTAGACCGCCGTCTCGCCGGCCGCCTCGCGCTCGCGGACGTGATCCTCGATCCGGGTCGGGACCTCGATCCCGCGGTCGGCGAGGAGCGCGCTGTTGCCGACCGCGATCCGGCGGTCGTCGTACCGAGCGACGACGCCTTTCCCGGCGGCGACGTCGAACGCGTCGGGATCGGGGACCGCCGGCCCGTCGCGCTCGATGCCCGCGGAGTCGGCCGGTTGGTCGGTGGCGACGCCGCCGTCGGTCGCGGTCCGTCGGTCGGCTCCGTCGGTCGCTCGAGCGGCCTCGAGGATCGCGTCCGCGAGGTGGTGTTCGCTGCGCTTCTCGGCGATCGCCGCGTACCGGAGCGCGTCGGCCGACGTGACGCCGAACCCCTCGACGCTCGCGACGGTCGGCTCGCCCCTGGTCAGCGTTCCGGTCTTGTCGAACGCGACGCGGTCGATCTTCCCCGCGGTCTCGAGGTGCTCGCCGCCCTTCAGCAGGACGCCGGCGCGGGCCGCCGAGCCGATCGCGCTGACGATGCTGACCGGCGGTCCGATAACCAAGGCGCCGGGACAGCCGATTACCAGCAGGGTCAGCGCGACCATCGCGTTTCCGGTGAACGCGTAGGTTCCGACCGCCAGAGCGACGATCGCCGGCGTGTAGTACGTCGCGAAGCGCTCGATGATCGTCTCCGTCGGCGCCTGCGCTTCCTGTGCCTCCTCGACCCGCCGGATGATCCGCTCGAGGGTGGTGTCCCGGCCGGTGTCGGTCGCGACGACCGCGAGGGCGCCCTCCTGATTGATGGTACCGGCGTAGACCTCGTCGCCTGCCGATTTGGGAACGGGCGCGCTTTCGCCGGTGACCGGCGACTGGTCGACCGCGCTCACGGGGCCCCCGTTCGATCGAGGGGTTTCCGATCCATCGACGACCTCGCCGTCGACCGGCACCTTCGCGCCGGGTTTGACGATCACGGTCTCGCCCGGTTCGACCTCCCGTGCGGGGACTTCCACGTCCTCGCCGTCGCGGCGGACGACGGCCGTGTCCGGTGAAAGTTCGAGCAGTTCCTCGAGCGCCGACCGGGTCCTGGCCATCGTCCGGGCCTCGAGGTAGTTGCCCAGCGAGAACAGGACGACGACGGCGGCGGCCTCCCAGTACTCGCCGATGGCGATCGCCCCGACCGCGGCCAGCGTGACGAGGGTGTTGATCCCGACGGTGCGGGTCCGCAGCGTGTAGTAGGCCTTCTTCGCGACGTCGTAGCCGCCGACGGCCGCGGCGAGGAGCATCAGCGCGGCGCTCGCCAGGGGTGCGTCGTGGAGGGCTCCGACGGTCCACCCGACCGCGAGCGAGAGCCCGCTCGCGGCGACGACGATCGGTTGCCGGTGGACTCGAACGTATCGCTCGACGTTCACGGTGCGTCACCGCACCCGGGGGGTGTACCCCTGCTTTGCGATGGTTCGCTCGAGGGCGTCCGTCTCGACGGCCCCGTCGTCGTACTCGATCTCGACGCGGCCGGTCGTGTAATGGACCTCGACGCGGTCGACGCCGTCGGTCGCCGACAGCGCTCGCTCGACGTTGCTCGCACAGGTCGGACAGTCGAAGTCGATCACGCGGTATTCGATTCGGGTCATCGGTGCTCGAGTAATCCTCCGACCCCCGTCCGTAAATACATCACTCAAATGACTTGTTTTGGCGGGCGAACGGTCGCTTCCACCGGTGAAACGACTCGTCTAGGCGGATACCTCGAGCCCGACCTCCGACGGGTCGCCGGTCCAATCGCGTCGAGCACAGAGCACCGTCGCGGTTCCGATCCGTCCGTCGGCAGACCGCCCCACACGTGCCAGTATAGAGATACGTCCCTCGAGGCCGTTCGGCTGAACGGCTTTTACCGCTCGACTCCCAACACCGACATCCAATGGCCGAATTCACGTCGGACGTGACGATCGAGGACATCGCGGTCCGGGACACGAACGTCTCGAGCGCCGTCAACGAACCGTTACGCGCGATGATCCTCGACATGCTGGCGGAGCGGGAACGGTCGGTCGCGGAGATCAACGCGGCGCTGGGCGAACGGGGGTACGACCGGACGCCGAACACGGTGCGCCACCACGTCAACGAACTCCGCGACGCCGGCCTCGTCGAGGTCGCCCGCCTCGAGGAGGAGGGCGGCGCGACGACGAAGTACTACCGCGCGAACACGATCGTCCTCTCGTACGCGCTGCCCGACGACGCCGACGCGGAGGTCGCGGCGATGGCCGACGCGATCGCTCCCGAGGTCGACGCTCTGGTGGCGGAGCTACGCGAGGAGTACGGCGAGGAGATCGACCGGATCGTCGGGGAGATGGTCCCCTGCGAGCACTGCCGTACGCAGAAGTACGAGACCTACCTGCTGTCGACGGTCCTCCGCCGGGCGTTCGTCGCGGGGGCCGTCAGGGACGGACCAGTGGCCGACGGATAGCTCGTCAGCGGGCCGCAGAACCGGTCGTTACCGTCGAATCAGATCCGAGATCTTGTCCGTGATCCCGACGTCCGAACCCAGCTTCAGGTAGTAGGCGTCGCCGCCGTCCTCGTAGTAGTCGTCGATCCGGCGCTTGATCTCGAAGCCGAGGTGTTCGTAGAACTGGAGGGCGTTCTCGTTGCTCGTCCGAGCGTGACACGTGATGGTGTCGTGGTCGTCGGCCACGCGGGCGACGAGTCGTTTCCCGATCCCTTCGCTTCGATAGCGGGGAGCGACCGCGAGAAAGAGAATGTAGCCGTCGCGTCGCACGGCCGCGAACCCGATCAGCTCCCCGTCCCGAACGTAGCTGTGGACCTTCGACCGCCGGTACGCGTCGGTAAAGAAGTCGTACCGCTGTTTGAGTACGCCCTCCTCGCGACGGATCTCCTCTTTGAGTTCCCAGGCGTCGTCGACGAAATCGTCGCTCCCCGGCGCGACGACGCGACTATCGATGTTGACGCTCACTATCACAGTCTACCAGCCTGTCCACTATAATTCCACCGGCAGTTCGTTCTCGGGAAGGTCGAGTACCGTCGGAATTCGACCGCCGTGCCCGTCGGTTTCGGATCGGCTCGTCGCGCCGAACCGACGGCCATACCACCCGCCCCGACGAAGGACCGCCAATGGGCTTCGAACTGCGCGATCACACGGCCGACGTCGCGGTCTCGGCGACTGGCGACTCCCTCGAGGCGGTCTTCGAAGCGACGGCCGACGGCCTCGCGGCCGCGTCCTGCGACGACGTTCCGCCCGAGACCGGCGAGCGGTTCTCCCTGTCCGTGACCGCGGAGCGACGCGAGGCGCTGCTGTTCGACTACCTCGGCGAACTGATCTACCTGCGGGACGTCCGCGCCGAGTTGCCGGCCGACAACCGGGTCGCGACGATCGAGTCGGCCGACGGCGCGGACCGAGCGGCCGATCACGACGCCGAACCGACCGCGTGGTCGCTCGAGGCGAGCGCCCGCGGCGTTCCCCTCGCCGACGTCGACGCCCGCGAGGTGAAGGCGGTGACCTACTCGGAGATGCGCCTCGAGCGCGTCGCGGACGGCTGGGAAGCTTACGTCGTCTTCGACGTCTGAGGCGTCGCCCGCTCGGGTCGTCGCGGTCGCCGTTCGGAGTCGTCCGTCCCGCGACCGCACGGTGAGACGGACTCTCGAGGACGCTGGCAAGACGAACATCTTTCTTCGCCGCGGAACGACGTTCGGGTATGACCACCTACGACGCGAACGGCATCACGCTCGAGCGGGTGCGCGAGTACGTCTGGGAGATTCCCCGGGAGGGGGACATGCGCGTCCCCGCGCGAGTGCTGGCTAGCGAAGCCCTGCTCGAGGAGATCGAGGACGACAAGACCCTCGAGCAGATAAAGAACACGACCCACCTGCCCGGCATCACCGACTACGCGATCTGTATGCCCGACGGCCATCAAGGGTACGGCTTCCCCGTCGGCGGGGTAGGCGCGCTCGACGCCGAAAACGGCTGTATTTCGCCGGGAGCAGTCGGCTACGACATCAATTGCGGCGTCCGGATGATGCGGACGAACCTGACCTACGACGAGGTGCAGGGTCACGAGGAGGAGCTCGTCGACTCCCTGTTCGCCAACGTTCCGTCGGGGCTCGGCGGCGGCGGCATCGTCGAGGCCGGCGTCGACACCGTCGACGAAATCCTCGCCCGCGGCGTCGACTGGGCGCTCGAGAACGGCCACGCCGTCGCGGACGACCTGCGCCATTGCGAGGACGAGGGGATGCGCGAGGGCGCAGACCCGGAGAAAGTGAGTCAGAAGGCCAAAGACCGCGGGAAGAACCAGATCGGCTCGCTGGGATCGGGCAACCACTTCCTCGAGGTCCAGCGCGTGACCGACGTCTTCGACGGCGAGGTGGGGGAGGCCTACGGCCTCTCCGAGGACCAGATCGTCGTCCTGATCCACTGCGGCTCCCGCGGGCTGGGCCACCAGACCTGCAACGACTACCTGCGAAAGATCGAACAGCAACATCAGGGCCTGCTGAATCAGCTGCCGGACACGGAACTGGCGGCCGCCCCCGCCGGCTCGCAACTGGCCGAGGACTACTACGCGGCGATGAACGCGGCGATCAACTTCGCGTGGGTCAACCGCCAGCTGATCATGCACCGCACGCGGCAGGTCTTCGAGCGCGTGTTCGACCGGTCCTGGGAGGAGATGGACATGCACCTGCTGTACGACGTGGCTCACAACATCGCGAAGAAGGAGACGCACACCGTCGGCGAAGACGGCGAGGAACGGGAACTCTACGTCCACCGCAAGGGCGCGACGCGGGCGTTCCCGGCGGGCCACCCCGAGGTCCCGACGGCCTACCGCGACGTCGGCCAGCCCGTCATCATCCCCGGCAGCATGGGCGCGGGCAGCTACGTCCTCCGGGGCGGCGAACACTCGATGGACCTCACGTTCGGCTCGACCGCCCACGGCGCGGGCCGACTGATGAGCCGCACGCAGGCCAAAGACGAGTTCTGGGGCGGCGACGTGCAACAGGAACTCGAGGAGCAGAATCAGATCTACGTCAAAGCGCAGTCGGGTGCGACCGTCGCCGAGGAAGCACCGGGCGTCTACAAGGACGTCGACGAGGTCGTCCGCGTCTCGGACGCGCTCGGCATCGGCGACAAGGTCGCGCGGACGTTCCCGGTCTGTAACATCAAGGGCTAATCGGGGCTCGACCGTCACAGATCTCGACGAGCGCCCTTGACGAAGCCAGTCGGTAACTGCATATTGTGGTCGCGCTCACTTCACTCGGAACGGACTGTCGTCGTCCTCGTCGCCGTCTTCGCCCTCGCTCTCGTACGGCTTTCGCGCCGTGATCGTCACCGTCGCCTCGGGGTCGTCCTCGTCGGCCCACGGGCTATCGTAGGCGGAGATCTCGAGATCGGTCACGTCCCACCCTTCCTCCTCGATGAGTTCCACGAGGCGACGCTGATCCGCGAGCATGTCCTCGTCCATGGGCCGCGGTTCGAGCGCGAGCGTGGTAGACCTTCCGACGGTCGGCGTCGCCGATCCTCATAGCCGGCTGACAGGCGTTGTAAACCGAAATCGGTTATTCGGGATCGAAATTCCCGGCGCGCTTAAGCGGATCCGGCTGCAACTCGGTAGCATGCTCACCGACGAGTTCGGGCGGGAGGTAACCGGGGTCCGCGTCTCCCTCACCGACCGGTGTAACTTCGACTGCGTCTACTGTCACAACGAAGGGCTGGGGGACACCCGCGGGCCGATGGACCCGCAGGACGACGAGATGTCGACCGACGATGTCGTCCGCTTTCTCGAGGTCGCCGCCGAGTTCGACGTCGACGCGGTCAAGTTCACCGGCGGGGAGCCGATGCTCCGACAGGACCTGGAGGAGATCATCGAGCGGACGCCGGACCGGATGGAGGTTTCGCTGACGACCAACGGCACCTTCCTGCCGGGCCGCGCCGAGGCCCTCGTCGACGCCGGGTTGGAGCGGGTCAACGTCTCGCAGGACGCGCTCGATCCCGAGGACTTCGCCGCGGTGACGAAAAGCGGGGCCTACGAGAAGGTCCTCGAGGGAGTCGACGCGGCGCTCGAGGCGGGGCTGGACCCGGTCAAGCTCAACATGGTCGTCTTCGAACACACGGCGGGGTACGTCCCGGAGATGGTCGACCACGTCGCGGCGAACGACGGCCTCCAGCTGCAGCTGATCGAGTACATGCCGGAGCTGACGGGCAAGCCGGAGTGGAACATCGACATCGGACGGGTCCACGACTGGCTGGCCGAGCGGGCCGACGAGATCGAACACCGGGAGATGCACGACCGGAAGCGGTACTGGGTCAGCGACGGCTCGAGCGACGCGGACGGTGCGGGGCCGAACGCCGCGGGTCGGGGGATGGTCGAGATCGTCGACCCCGTCGAGAACCCGACGTTCTGTGCGAACTGTCACCGCGTCCGGGTGACCCACGAGGGCTACCTGAAGGGCTGTCTCAACCGCAACGATGACCTCAAGCCGATGGGCGAGATGACGAAGCCCGAGATCCGGGAGGCCTTCCGCGAGGTCGTCGCCGACCGGGTGCCCTACTACGGGGAGTACATGGTACAGAACGACGACGGCGAGTGGGAGATCAACGAGAAGTACCTCGAGGAGTACGCCGGCGCCTGAATACGGTTTTTGTGCTCATAGTCGAACTCCGAACGACCTACGGAGTACCATCGGTGAATCGACCTGAGACGAAACGGAGCGTTCAACAGGGAGGAACCACGCCCTCCCCAGCCGATTTCTCCCCACGGGGCTTCGCCCCGTTCGGATGGTTCGTGGGACCTCTGGTCCCGCGCTAACGTCCGTTCCCGTTGGTCATTCACTCATCCACCGGAAGACGCGGCGCGTCTTCCGAGCCGTTCGCGAAGACCTCGCGCAGTATCGACGGTCGCCCTCGCTCGGCTCACGGTTCCCTCCGGTCACCGTTCGCAACGTCGAGGCCTCACTGCGTTCGGCCTCGCATCGCTCGGTCGCCCATCAGCGCGCGCCACTGAGTAGCAGGTGGAATATCCGTGCGAGCGTCCCGCACACGAACTGACGGCCTTTCGTTGCCCTTAAGTAGCAGACAGGGGTAGGTCCGGGTGCGATACGTGTAGGGGAGCGATCCCCGAGTCCGGGAGGGCGACGATAGACAGACGGTGTTGTGGTAGCCAAGCGGCCCAAGGCGCATGGTTGCTAACCATGTGGCGTCAAGCCTCCGGGGTTCGAATCCCCGCCACAACGTCGGACTCAGCTGGCGTTTTCCCGCCAGTCGATTTGCAACGCACGCAGACCAGACACACATACACGACAACATGAGCGCGGAAGAACCTCAAGAGCAAGAAGACGACGAAGATCTCCGCTACTTCGTCCGCATCGGGCAAACCGACCTCGATGGGACGAAGTCCGTCGAGCGCTCGCTCACGGAGATGAACGGGATCGGTCACCGGACCGCCCGACTCATCGCCGAGGAAGCGGGCGTCGACCGGACGGACACGTTCGGTCGGCTCGACGAAGACGTGATCGAGGAGGTCGTCGAACACGTGGAGAACTACGCCGACGAAGTCCCCGACTGGCTCAACAACCGCCAGGACGACTTCTACACCGGCGAGACGACTCACGAGATCGGCAACGACCTCGAGCTGACCCGCCAGCACGACATCAACCGGATGAAGATGATCGACTCCTACAAGGGCACGCGCCACAAGCGCGGCCAGAAGGTCCGCGGACAGCGGACCAAGTCCACCGGCCGAACGGAGGGCACCATCGGAGTCAACGTCGAGGAGATCCGCGAAGAACAGGCCGAGGAGGCCGCCGCCGAAGAAGAGGATGAGGGCGAATAATGCCACTCGGCACTGACACCAAACAATACGAGACGCCGAACCACCCCTACCAGGGTGAACGCATCGCCAGCGAGCACTCGCTGATCGACCGCTACGGCCTCAAAAACAAAGAGGAGCTCTGGCGCGCACAGTCCGAGCTTCGCTCTTACCGGCGCGAGGCCCGCGAACTGCTCGGTCAGGCCCAGGACGACGAGACCGTCCAACGGCGCTCCGAGGAGTTCCTCGGTCGGCTCAAACGCGTCGGCATCTTGGACGAGACCGACGAACTCGGCGACATCCTGTCGCTCGAGATCGAGGACATCCTCGAGCGCCGTCTCCAGACGGTCGTCTACCGCAAGGGGCTGGCGAACACGACCCAGCAGGCGCGCCAGTACATCACCCACGGCCACATCGTGGTCGACGGACAGCGACACGGGATCCCCTCCTACGTCGTCGACGTCGACGAGGAGGAACTGGTGGACTTCGAGGAGAACAGCCCGCTCGCGGACGAACTCCACCCCGAACGCGCGGAGGGTAACCAATGAGCCAGGACGACGAGAAGTGGGGGATCGCCCACGTGCACGCATCGTTCAACAACACCGTCATGACCGTGACCGACCTCACGGGCGCGGAGACGATCGCCAAGTCCTCCGGCGGGACGGCGGTCAAGCAGAACCGCGACGAGGCGTCGCCGTACGCGGCCATGCAGATGGCCGAGTCCGTCGCCGAGGAGGTCAAGGCCGCGGGCATCACCGGACTCCACGTGCGAGTGCGGGGCCCCGGCGGCAACCTCCAGAAGTCCCCCGGTCCCGGCGCGCAGGCGACGATTCGCGCGCTCGCCCGCTCGGGCATCGAGATCGGGCGCATCGAGGACGTCACGCCGATCCCGCACGACGGATCGCGCGCTCCGAAAGGCAAGGGCGGCTACTAGATCATGACTGCTGAGTACGACGTCGAGTTCGTCGAACGCGAGGATCGCGAAGCGCGGTTCCTCGTTCGCGGCGTGACCCCCGGATTCGCGAACGGCATCCGCCGAGCGATGGTCGCCGACGTGCCGACGATGGCGATCGACACCGTCCGGTTCATCGAGAACTCGTCGGTCATGTTCGACGAGCAACTCGCTCTGCGAATGGGGCTCGTCCCGCTGACGACGCCGCCGGTCGGCGAGTTCGCCGAGGACGACACCGTCACGCTCTCGATCGACGTCGAAGGGCCGGACACCGCCTACTCCGGCGACCTCGTCTCCGAGGACGACCTCGTCCAACCCGCCGACGAGAACGTCCCGATCATCGATCTCAAGGACGGCCAGCGCCTCGAGGCCGAGGCCGACGCCGTCATCGATCGCGGGAAGGACCACGCCAAACACCAGGGCGGCGTGGCGGTCGGCTACCGACACCTCCAGCGCGTGGAGGTCGATGGCGACCTGCCGGAGTTCGAGGACGAGGAGTCCCGGATCATCCGCGGCGTCATCGAGGACGACGGCGAACTCGTTCCCACGAGCGAGTTCGACCACGACCTCTCGAACCGGTATCCGGGCAAGGAAGTCCGCGTCGAGGACGTGCCCGAGTCGTTCGTCTTCCACGTGGAGACGGACGGCTCCTTCAGCATCGAAGAGCTCGTGACTCGAGCGGCTGATACGCTCGAGGCGCGCGCGACCGAACTCGAAGACGCAGTACAGCTATAGATATGAACCGACGCCCCCGACCCGAACTGGTCGAGCCGCTCGCCGGTGCCGTCAGCCACGAGGCCGGCGATCGCTCGCCTACTGGAATCGAAAGGGGTTTGAAGGGGCGACGGATACACGGAAGTGCGAGCAGGGATAGCCAAGTCAGGCCAACGGCGCAGCGTTCAGGGCGCTGTCTCGTAGGAGTCCGCAGGTTCAAATCCTGCTCCCTGCATCCACTTCTTCACCGCCGACCGACACCGATCAGCGGCGATCGGCGCGTCGTCGGCCGGCAGCGAACCGATTCCACCATCGGCGAGACGCTTCCTCGCCTCGCCGAGACGACCGTATTTGGAGGACACAATGAGTAGCAAAACTAATCCGAGGCTCAACGATCTCATCGCCGAGCTGAAGTCGACGTCCCGGGAACGGGACGCCGACGTCTGGCGAGACGTCGCGGATCGACTCGAGAAGCCCCGGCGCACCCACGCTGAGGTGAACCTGGGCCGCATCGAGCGATACGCACGCGAAGAAGAGACTGTCGTCGTTCCCGGCAAAGTGCTGGGATCGGGCGCACTACAAAAGAACGTCACCGTCGCTGCAGTCGATTTCTCCTCGTCCGCCGAGACGAAGATCGACCAGGTCGGTGAATCCGTACCGCTCGAGCAAGCGCTCGAAGCAAACCCCGAAGGCTCCGACGTCCGGGTGATTCGATGAGTCTCGCAGAGTTCGACGCCGACACCGTCGTCGACGCCCGTGACTGCATCCTCGGTCGCGTCGCCAGCGAGGTCGCCCAGCGCGCGCTGGACGGCGAACGCGTCGCGATCGTCAACGCCGAGGACGCCGTCATCACCGGCGACAAGGAAGACATCTTCGAGACGTACCGCACGCGACTCCAGATGGGCTCGGACCGCGGGCCCTACTACCCCAAGCGACCGGACACGATCTTCAAGCGGTCCGTTCGCGGGATGTTGCCCTACAAGAAGCCCCGCGGTCGCGAAGCGCTCGACGGCGTCCGGGTCTACGTCGGCAACCCCTACGAACACGACGACGACCACGAGTCGGAAGTGCTCGAGGGAACGTCGCTGGATCGCCTGTCGAACATCCGCTTCGTCCACCTGCACGAAGTGTCCGAACAGTTAGGTGCTAACGTCACATGGTAACAAACACGAGTGGCAAGAAAAAGACGGCCGTCGCCCGCGCTACGGTGCGCGAAGGCGAGGGTCGCGTTCGAATCAACTCTCAGCCGGTCGAGCTGGTCGAACCGGAGACCTCCCGGCTCAAGATGCTCGAGCCGTTCCGCATCGTCGGCGAGGATCTGCGCGGCGAGATGGACATCGACGTCGACGTCGAGGGCGGCGGCATCAGCGGGCAGGCCGACGCCGTCCGCACCGCGATCGCACGCGGGATCGTCCAGCACACCAACGACGCCGAACTCCGCGACGCGTTCATGGAGTTCGACCGCTCGTTGCTGGTCAACGACGTTCGCCAGTCCGAACCGAAAAAGTGGGGCGGCCCGGGCGCTCGGGCGCGCTACCAGAAGTCCTACCGCTGAGGTGATCCAGATATGATGGTACCGGTCCGGTGTTTCACCTGTGGCAACGTCGTCGCCGAACACTGGGAGGAGTTCGACGAGCGAGCGAACGAGGGCGACGAGGACCCCGAGAAGGTCCTTGACGAACTCGGCGTCGACCGCTACTGCTGTCGGCGGATGCTCGTCAGTCACGAGGACCTCGTCGACGTCGTCTCCCCGTACCAGTAACCCATGCAACAACAACACAACCGCTACGAGAAAGCACGCATCCTCGGCGCTCGAGCGCTGCAGGTCTCCTACGGCGCGCCGGTGTTGATCGAGACGGAGCAGACCCAACCGATCCTCATCGCCGCCGAGGAGTACGACGCCGGCGTGCTGCCGTTTACGGTCAAGCGGGGGTACGACCGGAAATGACGCTGATCACGGACGTTCGGCTGCGTCGCATCCTCGACTCGCGAGGCAACCCCACCGTCGAGGCCGACGTCCTGACCGAAAGCGGCGGTTTCGGCCGCGCCGCGGCACCGAGCGGTGCCAGCACCGGCGAGTACGAGGCCGTCGAGCGACCGCCGGGCGAGGCGATCGCCGCGGCCCGGGAACACGCCGTTCCCCGGCTCGTCGGCGAGGTCTACGCGGGCAACCAGCGCGACGTCGACGCGGACTTACACGCCGCCGACGGGACCGACGACTTCTCGGAGATCGGCGCCAACAGCGCGGTCGCGATATCGATGGCCGCCGCCAAGGCCGGCGCCGACGTCCTCGGCGCCCCGCTGTTCCAGCACCTCGGCGGCACGTTCCGCGG
>SDGW01001203.1_pt1 | contig 14702 bp, 19 predicted proteins | sample 2873831 | NCBI WGS metagenome assembly SDGW01 (sample SAMN08132700, study PRJNA421101) | hypersaline lake metagenome | isolation source: celular fraction 0.22 microns magnesium sulfate-rich crust from ephemeral... | place: Spain: Penahueca Lagoon, Toledo | collected 2011-07
GGTCGTCACAGAAGTGCGGCTGCCCGTCGCCGCTGCTTGGTCGTCACAGAAGTGCGGCTGCCCGTCGCCGCTGCTTGGTCGTCACAGAAGCGCGGCTGCCCGTCGCCGCGCTTCAGTCGTCGGCCACGACGCCGCCGTCGATCTCCGGCCGGCTCACGTCGCGGTCGGTCTCCTCCCCGTCGATGTCGTAGGGGTACTCGCCCGTCACACAGCCCAGGCAGAGGTCCGCGCGGGACTCGCCCAGCACCTCGGCGACGCCGTCGACCGAGAGGTAGGAGAGGGAGTCGGCGCCGACGGTCTCCCGGATCTCCGCGGTGTCCTGGTCCGCGGCGATCAGCTCCTCGCGGGAGGCCATGTCGATCCCCATGTAGCAGGGCGCGACGATCTGTGGCGCGCCGATCCGGAGGTGGACCTCGGCGGCGCCGGCCTCCTCCAGCAGCGAGACCAGCTGGGTCGACGTCGTCCCGCGGACGATGCTGTCGTCGATGAGCGTCACCGACTTCCCCTCGACCGTCGAGCGGATCGGGTTGAGCTTCAGCCGGACCGCCTGCTCGCGTTGATCCTGGGTCGGCATGATGAACGTCCGGCCGACGTAGCGGTTCTTCATCAGCCCCTCCGCGAACTCCGGGGCGTCGTCGCCGAGCGCCTCGCTCGCGGCCTCCGCGTAGCCGGTCGCGAACGCGCGCCCCGAGTCGGGCACGGGCATCACCACGTCGCTCTCGACGCCCGACTCCGCCCAGAGGCGGGCGCCCAGATCCCGGCGGGTGTCGTAGACGAGCTCCTCGTCGATCACCGAGTCCGGGCGGGCGAAGTAGACGTGCTCGAAGAAGCAGTGGGCGCTGTTGGCCTCCTCGACCAGCTGGTAGCTCTCGTAGCCGCTGCCGTCCGGATCGAGCAGGACCAGCTCGCCCGGCTTCACGTCGCGGATCAGCTCGCCGCCGAGCGTGTCGATCGCCGCGGACTCGCTGGCGAGGACGTAGCCGTCGTCGAGTTCGCCGAGACAGAGCGGCCGGTTCCCCTGGGGGTCCCGAATGCCCAGGACGGTCTCGTCGTGCATCACCGTCAGCGCGTAGGAGCCGTGGACCCGGTCCATCGTGCGCTTGACCGCGCGGACGAGGTCCGAATCGAGCAGGTTCCGCGCGAGGTCGTGGGCGATCACCTCGGTGTCGCCGTCGGAGGTGAACGCGTGGCCCTCGCCGGCCAGCTCCTCGCGGATCTCGCCGGCGTTGACCAGGTTCCCGTTGTGGCTCAGCGCCAGCGAGCCCGAGCGGAAGGAGACCGTGAAGGGCTGGGCGCAGGCCTCGTCGACGCTGCCGGCCGTCGGGTAGCGGACGTGGCCGACGCCGTTCTCGCCCTGGAGCCCGTCGAGATCGTCCTCCTCGAACGCCTCGCCCACCAGCCCCATCTCGACGTGATCGTGCTGCTGGAACCCGTCGTGGGTGACGATCCCCGCCGACTCCTGCCCGCGGTGCTGGAGCGCGTACAGCCCGTAGTAGCAGGGGCGTGCGGCCCCGCGGTCCTCGAGCGCGACGCCGACGACGCCGCATTTGTCTCGCATCCCGTCCTCGCCGGCCGGCCTCCCAGCCGAACCCTCGTGCATACCTCCCGATCCGGGTTCGGGAACCAAAAACCCCCGCTATCGTGCTACATCTTCGCCGTCATCTCCAGAGAGTATTCAGCATCGTGCATACACGTCGGCGTCGGCGACGCCGTCGCTGTGGGGGTATCGACGCCGACACCGCAATCGCTGGCGACTCGACGACGGCAAGAGTCGATGGCGCGATCGCTATCGAGTCTCGAGAACGGCCGCAGAGAGATCCGTTAGTTGTCGCCGCTCTTCGACTGCCACGCGTAGTCGCGTCGCTTCGCCGACTTGCCGAAGCCACACGACGAGCAGACCTTCTTCTTCGTGTGGTAGGATTTCTCGCCGCAGCGACGACATTTCGTGTGGGTCGTGGTGTTCTTCTTCCCCTGGCTCGGTGTTCCTGCGCCGGTCATAGAGTTACCGAAACGACGTTGTCCCCACGGATAATCGTTGTGTTGTCCACTTCCTCGACGTCGAGTTCGCCCAGCACGGCGCCGCTCGCGTCGGCGCTTTCGAGCACGACGTTCATGTGCTGGTCGTAGCCCGCGAGCGTCCCGTAGAAGGACTCGCCGTCCTTCAGATGGACCGTCACCGGTTCCGAGAGCGACTCCTCGAGCACGTCGAGCGGGCGTCCACTCATGGTCACCCAAACCCCGGTGCCGGAAATAAACGTACCGAACCGCCGACGCCGGCTTCGCCGCCCGACGGCGTCGATCCGGCTACTCGATGGTGCCGACGGCCTCGGCGGCGTAGCCGAAGATGTCGTCGTACCCCTCCGCCGAGAGGAGGACGGGGTAGAACGGCTCGTCGGCGGTCAGCGCCTCGCCGTCGGCCAGCGCGAACCGCTCGCCGGCGTCGACGCGTTCGAAGTTCGGGACGACCACGTCGTACTCCTTCCCCGGCGGCTTCGCGATGGGGCCGTCGAGGCGGAACACCTGTACCTCGTCGCGTCCGGGCTGGGCGAGTCGGTCGTCCGAGGTTGGCACCGACAGCGCGTTCGTCGCCGCGAGGAACGAGCGCGTGAGCCAGTAGCCGTTCTCTGCGGCCTCGTCGGTCCCCTGGAGGCCGCACTCCAGTTCGATCGTGTGAGCGTGCTCGACCAGCCGGCCGTCGGTGTAGTTGTCGGTCTCGATCAGCACGTCGACGGGCAGCAGCGGCGCGAGCGAGCGCGCGATCTCGTCGACGGTGTCGATCACCGCGATCGGTTCGGCGTACGACTGGGTGGAGTGCAGCGCCAGCACCGTACAGCCCTGCACCTCGCGGGCGAGCTCGTGGGCCAGCCGCGACTCGTGGGTGTCGCCGTCGGGATCGCCCGGGAACGCGCGGTTGAGGTCCTCCTCGAGGAACCGTTCGCCGGCCTCCAGCGCCTCCTCGTTGGCGACGATCAGCTTCACCGGCCGCTCGACCTCGGGGTCGTCGTCGATCAGGCGCTCGACCGCCCGCACCCCACACGGCTCGTCGCCGTGGATCCCGGCGACGACGGCCAGTTCGGGCTGCCCCTCACCCAACTGGTGAATCTGCATACACTCTCCCACGGGGTGAACGTGGAAGAAGGGCTCGGCTTCGGCCGCAGTCGCCGGGAACGGTCCCCCTCTCTGTCAGTCGACGAGGTCGCCGGTCCGGGAAAGCGCCGCCGCGAGCAGATCGACCGTCGCCGTCAGGTCGTCGCGGTGGGCGGTCTCGACCGGCGAGTGGTGGTAGCGCACGGGCACCGAGAGCGCCCCGGAGAGCACGGCGCCGCCGGCGTTCTGGAGCGCACCGGTGTCGGTACCGATGTTCCACGCCACCTCGCGCTGGTGCTCGACGCCCTCCTCCTCGGCCACGTCGGTCAGCCAGTCGACGACCGCGGGGCTCGGGATCACGGAGGCGTCCTTCCGCTTGATGCCGACGCCGTCGCCGAGGCTGGTGATCGTCTCGGCGTCGGCGACGCCCGGCACACTCCGTTCGAGCGTGCCGTCGAGTGCGACGACGAGATCCGGGTCGAGCCGGTCGTCCGTCGCGACCGCGCGGGCGCCGCGCAGGCCGACCTCCTCCTGCACCGTCGCACAGAAGTGGACTGTCGCGTCGGGCTCGGCCTCGCGGGCGGCAGCGAGCATCGCGTACACGCCCGCTCGGTCGTCCAGCGCCTTCCCCGTCACGCAGTCTCCCAGCACCCGCGGGTCGGTGTCGAGCGTGACCACGTCGCCGACGGAGACGGCCTCGGCGGCGGCGTCGCCGTCGAGCCCCAGGTCGACCGCGAGGTCGTCGATCCCCTCCACGTCGTCCTCGTCGCGGGTGTGGGCCGGCTCGGCGCCGATGACGCCGGCCACCTCGCCGTCGTCCGTATGAACCGTCACGGGCTGGGCCCGCAGGATCTGGGCGTTCCAGCCGCCGAGCGAGTCGAGTTCGAGGAACCCGTCGTCGGTGACCCGCGAGACCATGAACCCGATCTCGTCCACGTGGGCGGCGACGACGACCTCGCGGTCGCTCTCGCCGTCGACCGTTCCCACGACGTTGCCCATCGCGTCCGTCCGGAGTCGGTCGACTTCCGGTCCGAGCGCCTCTCGGACCACCTCGCGGACGCCGTCCTCGTAGCCGACGGGGCCGGACGCGGCCGAGAGGTCGAACAGCAGGTCGCGGTCGTGCATACCCGAGGCTGGCCCGGCGCGGCCAAAGGCGCTCCGGTCGGGGCGACCGTCGCCGGCTCAGGGGAGCCGGGCGAACCGCCAGAGGGCGGTGTTCCGGACGAACCCCAGCGACTCGTAGAACCCCGACCGGTCGGCGGTCGCACAGACGACGATCCGGGCCGGGGGCAGCGGGCAGCGATCGACGACCGTCCGGAGTAGCGCCGACCCCACGCCCTCGCCCTGCACCCCGGGACGGACGCCGACGTGGGTCAGCCGAGCCACGGGGTCGTCGGCGCCGCCGTGGACGTACCAGCCGGCGGCCCCGACCGGTTCGCCGTCGCGGACCGCGACCAGCTCCTGGCCGCCGAGCGCGCTCGCGACCGCGGCGGCGTACGCGACGCCTTCGGGGTCGCGGCCGACGGATTCGTGGACGGCCCGGGCGGCGTCGCTGCCGGGCGATCGAACGTCGAACCGCAGGGCGTCAGGGACCGAGGGGGTGTCGACGTCGTGGGCGATCAGCGCCCAGTAGTCCTCGCGCTCGTAGCCTCGCGCTCGGGCCAGCGGCGCGAGCCGGGCGGCCGTCTCGGCGTCGACGCCGGCGACGACGCGCTGTGGGCGGTTCTGACGCTCGAACAGCGCGTCCACTCGGTCGAGGAGCGCGCGGGCGGCCCCATCGCGCGTCGGCCGACTCGGCGCCTCGGAGGCCGGGAGCCGCGCGTCGAGCAGTTGGGTCGCCGCCGCGCGGTGCTCGTGGGTCGGGTCGTGGACGAACGTCCCGAACCGGGTGTCGGTCTCGTCGGCGAGCACCCGGCGTTTGGCGTACTCGGCGTCGGCGACGCGCTGGGGGGCGAGCACGTCAGCCCAGCCCCCCCGCGTACTCGTAGTCGGCGGGGTAGGCGTCCGGGGTGTGGTCGTCGATGGCGATGCGCCAGTCGTCGATGAGGGCCGGTTCGAAGATCGCGACCAGCAGGCGGCGCCGAACGGCGGCCACGTCGACGCCGTAGAAGTCGTCGGGAACGCCGTGGAGGTACTCGAGCGCGGTCGAGAACAGCGAGCGCATCCCGGCGTCGCCGGCGTCGGCGCCCCGGCCGCAGTCGGCGGCGTGTTTGTGCGTCCCGGCGGCGACCTGCTGCATCCCGTGGCAGAAGGCCGACTCCGCTGTGCCGCGGCCGTAGTTGTACCACTCGAACTTGAAGCAGTCGTAGCTCTCGGTGTAGGCGCCGTCGTTGTAGAGGCGCACGCCGTGTTCGGCCGCCCGGCGGAGCGTCGCGTGCTCCCAGCGGCGGTCCTCGCGCCACCCGGTGGGGTTCCCCAGCGGCGGCGCCACGCCGGGGTCGCGGGTGTGCTCGTCCATCGTCCCAGAGGTTGTGGGGGCGGGGGCGTGAAACTATCGCCGGACCGAGCAGGCGGCGAGTGTGTAGCTATCGCCGGACCGAGCAGGCGGCGAGTACGAACCAACCGACGGCCCGCCGGCGGTCGGTCCGAACCGGTGGCTTAAACCCCGACGGCCCGTTTCCACGGACTGCGTGCGAGGGTAGCCAAGCTGGGAAACGGCGGCGGACTCAAGATCCGCTCCTGTAGAGGTCCAAGGGTTCAAATCCCTTCCCTCGCATCGTCGGGGCAACCACCCCGTGATGCGGGAAGACGCTCTCGGAGCGCTCTTCCCTCGCAAAACTTCGAACCGAACAGCGGCGCCACCGGGCGTCGACGCCTACTCGATCTTCCCGCTCGACGGCTTCCCACAGATCGAGAACCGCGTCAGCCGCAGGATCGACAGCGTCTCGAAGGGGTAGGACTCCTGTCGCACTTCTTCCGGAACGAACCCCGCCTCGCGGGCCAGCGCCTCGACCTCCTCGTAGCCCGCGAGCGAGGAGACGAGCAGCAGCGCCTGCCCGCCGGGCGCGAGCACGCGCCCGAGGTCGTCGAGGAACGGCGCGATCAGTTCGCGGCCGCTCTCGCCGCCGGAGAGCGCCTGCTCCATCCAGTCGTCCCACTCGTTCTCCGGGTCGGTCGGGAGGTACGGCGGGTTGAACAGCACCGTGTCGAAGCTCCCGTCGGCGAACGCGTCGAGCAGGTTCGTCCGGACGGTCTCGATGCCGCGCTCGCGGGCCTGCCGGCAGGCGTGGGGGTTCACGTCGGCGGCGACGACCGAGGGGACGTGGGGGCCGACCTGCTCGGCGACCCAGCCCGAGCCGGTGCCGACCTCCAGCGTCCGCCCGCGGGCGAACTCCTCGGCGGCGTCGGCGAGCAGCCCCGAGTCCTCCGCGGGCTGGTACACGTTCGTCTCCTGGCCGCGGCGGTCCGCGAGCCTGGTCGTCGGCGATTCGTCGTCGGGCTCGTTCGCGGTCATTCGTCGCCCCCGTCGTCGCCGGAGCCGTCCGCGGCGGCCGCCTCGCGCTCGACGCGGTCGTCGTCGCCGTCACGCTCGCCGTCGGCGGCTACCCCGGAGACCGGGAGGCTCCCGGCCTCGGCCCGCCCGGAGAGCTCGCGCTGCGGGAACGGGATCTTGATCCCTTCGGCGGCGAACGACTCCTTCACCGCGGCGATGACCTCCGTCCGGGCCTTCCACATCTTCCGGGCGCTGGGGTTGTCGATGTAGTAGCGCAGGCGGAGCACGACGCTCGAGCCGCCGAACTCCGCGAGCACGACGTTGGGGTCGGGGCGCTCCATCGGCGTCTCGGTGTCGGCCATCGCCGCGGCGGCGACCTCCATCGCGTGCTCCACGTCGGTGTCGTAGTCGACGCCGACGTCGGTCTCGAGGCGCAGTCGGCCCTTCCGGGAGCGGTTGCGCACCTCCGTGTCCGTGACGATGTCGTTGGGGATCATCACGTACTCCTCGTCGAACGTGCGGATCTGGGTGTTGAACACGCTGATGTCGGTGACGATCCCCTCCTCGTCGTCGATGACGACCCAGTCGCCGAGATCGAACGGGCGGGAGAACAGCACGACGAACCCCGCGAGCACCGCGCCGAGGGTCTGTCGCGCCGCGAGGCCGATCACGACACCGGCGGCGCCGGCGCCGAGCAGCAGCTGGCTCGGATCGACGTTCCAGATCCCCAGCACGACCAGCACGGCCATCCCGAAGATCAACAGCTGGACGACGTGGTGAGCGACCTCCTGCTGGTGGTCGGTGATGGCGCCGCGCTCCTTCGAGAGCCGCCGGATGCTGTTCTTGGTGAACCGCGTCAGCAGGTACGCGGCGACGAGGATGACGCCGCTCAGCACGGTCGCGACGACCTGCTTCCGGGAGGGGTCGATCTGGGCGAACCCCTGTTCGAGCAGCCAGCCCGCCCGCCAGACCGTCACCAGGAACATCGCCGTCAGGGCGGTCGCGAGCGCGACGACGGTCGCCTGCACCGACTCCGCGACGGCCTCGTCGACGTGCTGTTTCAGTCGGGCGCCGAGCGCCCGGACGCCGGCGCTGAGCCCCGCGAACAGCGCCAACGCGAGCACCGTCGCCAGGATCCGGGCCTCCGTCGACACGGTCGCCGCCCAGATCAGCTCGCGGAGGGTGTGCGTCGACATTCAGCCACCCCCCTCGGCAGCGCCGGCGTCGACCTGTCGGGCCAGCGCCGCCAGTTCGGCGAACTCGGCGGGCGAGACGGTCCCCGCGCGGCGGCTCATCAGCGACTCGTCGGCCGCGTCGACGACCGCGTCCGGCGCCTCGAGCCCCGAAATGTGGCCGGTGTTCCGCACCGCGTTGCGCATCGTCTTCCGGCGCTGGGTGAACAGCGCCTTCACGAACCGGAGGAAGAAGGCCTCGTCGGCCACCTCGTACTCGGGCTCGCGGGGGGTGCAGCGCACGACCGCGCTGTCGACCCGCGGCCGCGGGTCGAACGCCTCCGCGGGCACGTGCTCGACGATCTCCACGTCGGCGTAGTGCTGGGCCGACACCGAGAGCCGGCCGTAGTCGTCGTCGCCCGGCTCGGCCACCATGCGCTCGGCGAACTCCCGCTGGAACATCAACACCAGCGGCCGCTCCCGCGGGAGGAGGTCGAACGCGATCTCCGAGGAGGCGCCGTACGGGAGGTTCGACACCGACGCCGAGAACTCGGGGAGGTCGACCGCGAGCGCGTCGCCGGCGATCACCGTTAGCTCGCCGGCGTCGATGGCCGCGGCGAACTCCTCGCGGAGGAAGGCGACGAGGTCCGGATCGCGCTCGACGACGGTCACCTCGCCGCCCTCGGGCGCCGCCGCGAGCAGTCGGTCGGTGAGCGCCCCCGTCCCGCCGCCGATCTCCAGCACGTGTGAGCGGTCGGCCGACTCGGGGAGGTAGCCCGGGAGCCGGTCGAGCACCCGGTCGTCGACCAGGAAGTGCTGATCGAACTCCGGGTTCCCCCGCTTGGCACGGCGGATGAGGGCGTCGGGATCCCGGGGGTCGTCGGGGCCAGTCATTACCCGCGGTAGCGGGCCGTCGGCGTTAAAAGCCCCGCTCCGGCCCCGTTCGACCTGTTCGGCGGCTGTCAGAGCGCGGCGGGGGAGCTACACAGTGCCCGCGAGAAAACTACTCCTCGCCGACGAACGCGCGGTACTTCACGTCCTCGGTGAGCTCCTCGATGATCCGGTCGACGACGGTCCCCTTCGCGTCGTGGAGCCCGGAGATGCGCTCCTCCAGGTCGTCGAAGCTCTCGAAGGGGCCCTGTCGCTTGCGGCTGTCGAGGATGTCGTCCCGGAGCTTGTCGCCGATCCCGGGCAGGACGTTCAGCTGGTGGAGCCGCAGGGTCAGCGGCTGGGCGTCGTTGAAGTAGTCGAGGAAGCGCTGGGGGTGGCGGTCGACGATCTCCTCGATCACGTAGTCCAGCTCCTGTTCGGCCCCTCGGGAGAGATCGTCGTGCTGGATCTCGCGGTAGCGGTCGACTAGCTCGCGGTCGGCGTCCGGCGCGACGACGATCCGGTCGCCGATGCTCACGTCGGCGCCGTCGACGAGCGTGAGCTCGAACAGGTCGAACTCCTCCTCGCCGACGGCGTAGGCGATCTCGGGTTTCTGGTGCTGTGGCCGGTCGTCGTCGGGGCGTCCGTAGGGGAGATGGTCGAGCACGACCGCGTGCTCGACGGCTGCGTCCTCGGCCGCGTCCTCGGCCGTGTCGGACTCTTCTGCATCGCTCATGCCCCTGATAAGTCACCGCGACGGATAAACTGTTGCCCGGTGTGGGACCGGGCCGGAAGAACTCAGGCGTACTCCGCGACGACGTCGAGGATCGCGTCGAGCTCCTCGCCCGACAGCGAGTAGCGCTCCTGGGCGTACACCGTCCGGAGCTCGTCGCGGTCGCGGGGGAGCAGGTCCGCGATCTTGTGGGCGGTCGGGTTGTCGACCTTGTCGAGCTCCTTCAGGCGCTCGACCAGCTCGCGGGACTCCTCGGCGTCGAGCAGCGCGAAGCGGTTCACGTGCTCGATGGCGCGTGCGAGCTCGTAGCGGAGCTCGCGGTCGTCCTCGGCCGCGCGCTGTTCCTCGACGTCCTGGAGCTCCTCTTTGACCTCCGCGGCCGTGAGGTACTCCTCGTCGAGCTTCTCTTTGAAGATCGTCATTACTCCTCCTGTGCGCGAAGGTGGGCGGCGCTGGCGATGATCGTCTTCTCCTTGCCGCCGTCGGTGATCTGGACCTTGAACGCGTCGCCCTGCGTGCCGACGACCTCGCCGGTGTGGCCGCTGAAGCGGGCGTGGAACCGACCGTCCTCGACCGACGGGTCGAGCACGAGGTGGACCTTCTGCCCCTCGTCGAACTCGGCGATGGCGCGCTGAGGCGGCGACGTGCCGCGGTCCCGGGGGTGGTTGGACAGCTTGTTGCGAGTGCCAGTGTTGGGCCCGTTGGAGCTAGGCATGGTCTTGTCGTCGCGTACTCGCGGTCGGCGTATAAACGATGCGTTCTCGGGTCGCGCCTGTGGCCCGCGCGGGCGGCCCTGCGCCGCGCGGGCGACGAGCCCCAACGCCGACCACGCCGGAAGCGGAACTATGACGCCCCCACCGCCCTACTCGCCGGTATGAGCGACGACCGCGGCGACGACGAGCGCATCGAGACCCGGGCCATCCACGCCGGCCAGGAGCCGGACGCGGAGACCGGCGCGCTGATGACGCCGATCTACGCCAACTCAACGTACGAGCAGGACGCGCCGGGCGACCACCGCGGCTACGAGTACTCCCGGACGGGAAACCCCACCCGGACCGACCTCGAAGCGAACCTCGCCGCGCTCGAGGGCGGCGAGTTCGGCCGCGCGTTCTCCTCCGGGATGGGCTCGATCAACACCGTGCTCAACCTGCTCGAGTCCGGCGACCACGTCGTCGCCGGCGACGACGTGTACGGCGGCACCCACCGCATCTTCACGCAGGTGTACGAGGAGTACGACCTGACGTTCGACTTCGTCGACACCACCGACCACGACGCCGTCCGGGACGCGATGCAGGCGAACACCGAACTCCTCTGGGTCGAGACGCCGACGAACCCGCTGATGAACGTCAACGACATCGACGCGCTGACCGACATCGCCGACGAGTACGGCGCGCTCAGCGCCGTGGACAACACGTTCGCGACGCCGATGCTGCGCGCTGATCGTCGACGACGCCGACCTCGACGAGCGCATCGGCTTCTACCAGAACTCCGTCGGCGCCACGCCGTCGCCGTTCGACTGCTTCCTCGTCCTCCGCGGGACGAAGACGCTGCCGGTGCGGATGGACCGCCACTGCGAGAACGCGAGCGAACTCGCCCACTGGCTGCAGGATCACGACGCCGTGGACCGCGTCTACTACCCCGGGCTGGAGAGCCACCCGGACCACGAGCTCGCGAGCGAGCAGATGGACGACTTCGGCGGGATGCTCAGCTTCGAACTCGACGGCACGCTGGAGCAGGCCGAGACGGTCGTCTCCGAGACCGACGTGTTCACGCTCGCCGAGAGCCTCGGCGGCGTCGAGAGCCTGATCGAGCAGCCGGCGACGATGACCCACGCGGCGATCCCGAAGGAGGAGCGCGAGGCGGCGGGGCTGACCGACGGCCTGATCCGCGTGAGCGTCGGCGTCGAGCACGTCGACGACCTGAAGGACGACCTGCAGCAGGCGTTCGACAAGGCGCTGGCGTAGTCGGGATCGCGAGCGCTCTGCGGTAGACGGGGCCCGTCGCTCGATGCAGCGTGAGAACTCCCGTCAGTGACTACGGTTCCGGGGTCGCGTACACGGTGTCGCAGGTCGGTTCGACGCGGATCTCGCCGTCGGCGGGGAGATAGACGTCTGCCCCGCCCGCCGAACTGGAGGCGGCACAACCGTTCGACGGCCAGCTGAACTGCCGTGTCTCACCGTCGTCGGGCGTGACGAGGAGGCTCGCTGGCGTGCCGGTGAACGGTGCTGTATCTTCCTCCCAGCTGTCGGCTTCGAGATGGAACTCCCGGTGGTACAGCGTCTCGCCCGGCTCACTGCGCACGCGAATCGAAACCGTCCGCGCAGCAGCTATCCCGTTGCACACTTCGACTTCGTGAGCCAGTTGTTTCCCCGTCGAACAGCCTGCAAGCGGGATCGAGACCGCCCCTGCGAGGCAGAGGAACGACCGGCGAGTGCTCCGGGAGGGCATAGAGCACCCTGGAACCCGCCGGCCAATCATTCTTTTGTCGAGACAGACAGCTCTCACCGGCCTCGCTTCCCCGTTGACCCAGTGCTACAGAGAGACCGCACTCCCCCTCCGAACGGTCGAGGGAACCGCCCGCTTCGCTCCCGACTGTGACGTTCGCACTAGCGACCGTTCCGTGCGACGTCGTCGGGAAGGTGCTGGTGTACCGGTGACAGATGCAGTGGGATCCTCACTGCTCTGCCGAACCGCGGAGGAACTCACCCACGAGCGTTTCGAACCCCGGCGCCCCGTCGTCACCGAGGTTCGCCAGCGCGAAGGACGCCGCCTGCTCCCGGCGTGACTCGTCGTACCCGTGCTCCGCCGCGAGCACCCCGGCGGCGACCACGGCCGCGTCGAACGATAGATCGTCGTACAGCAATGCGTCGCCGTCGACGCGGAGCGCCGGCGGTCGTGCGCGTTCGATCCGCTCCGGGTCGGCTTCGAGCGCTGCGAGGTACGACCGGGCGGCGTCGACGTTCACCCGCCGGTAGTCGCCGGGGAGGTCCCGAAGATACTCCCGTCCGCTGTCGGCCAGCCCGACCGCGCCGGCCCAGTTCCCGTTCCGCGCGTGAAACACCGCCGCAGTGAACTGGATCAGGCCGTGCAGGAACCGCTCGTCGTCGGTGTCCGCCGCCAGGTCCAGCCACAGCTCCTCCCAGGCGTCGTGTGCGCCGTGGTACTCGCCCTCGTTGTAGACGGCGACGCCGGCCCGCAGGTGGGCGTCCATGTGGTGGCGTGGGGTGCGAGCGCAAAAACGGCTGCTGCCGGTCTCAGTCCCTCCGCCGAGTTCAAAGCCGGTCGGCGAGCGAGCCACGACGGCCGATTACCGCCGAACGAACTCCGAGAGCTTCTCCGAGAGCGTCCGGTCCTCGCCGAGTTTGAGGTAGAACGCGTCGCCGCCGTCCTCGTAGTAGCTCTCGATGCGGCGCACGTCCTCGAAGCCGATGTGGCGGTAGAACGACAGCGCGTCGTCGTTGGTCGCCCGGGCGTGGCAGGTGACGGAGTCGTGGTCCTCGGCGACGGCGGCGACGAGGCGCTCGCCGAACCCCTCGCCGCGGTACTCGGGCGACACCGCGAGAAAGAGGATGTAGCCGTCCCGGCGAGCCGAGACGAACCCCGCGAGCTCGTCGTCGACGAACAGCAGCCGGCAGTCGGCACGGCGGTAGGCGTCCCTGAAGAAGCTCCGGCGCTGCTTCAGCACGCCCTCCTCCCTGCGGATCCGCTCTTTCAGTTGCCACGCCGCGGACTCGTGGGTGGCGTCACCCCGGGGGTCCCGGCGCGTCTCGACGGTCGCGCTCACGCTTGGGGTGAGTAGTCGTGACGGGGATTTAACTCCGTCGTCGGTTGGGGGTGGAAACAGCGGGAGTACGACGTGCCGGCGTCGACGCCGCGCGGTCGCTCGCCGTGAACGGTCGCCACTCGTCGGCGGCGTCGGGTTCCGTCGCCGCGCGACGGAGCGCGCGGGTGGTCACAAGCCGCCGACGGTTAGAACGCTTCCACGGCATCGAGCTTCGTGGCTCCAGCACGGAGGCTGGAGCCGGGCGCGCGCCGTGGAAGGCTAGAAACACGTCTGCGGCGTCGAGTTTCGGCGCCGCGCGACGGAGCGCACGGCAGGTCACGAGCCGCTGACGGTTAGAACACACTGTCGGCGGTGGCGGCCCCGACCACCGCGAACACGGCGCCGATGCTCACCGCCTTCGCCGTCTGGTAGGCGTCCGCGCCGAACGCCTCCGGAGCGGCGAAGCTGTACGCCAGCACCAGCACCGAGCCGAAGGAGACGAGCATCAGCGTCAGAAAGCGGTACGGGATCCCCGCGACCTCGGTCTCCTCGTCGGCGTCCCGGTCGCTGTCGGCGCGGTAGAGCGCGCCCCAGCCGATCGCGAACACCATCGCGACCGTCACCGCCCACTGCACGGCGTTCATGTACCCCGCGAGCACCCAGACCTCCTCGGTGACGACGAACGGCCCCGCGAGCAGGAAGCCGCCGACGACTTGCTGGGCCACGTCGGCGGGCCTGAACTCGCGGTTGAACAGGCGCCGAAGGAGTCCGCGCGGGACCGAGACCATACCCACCACCTGACCCGCGGGGTTCTTTACTCCGACGGGTGCGCCGCGGGGGCGTCGACGCGGGTCCTACTAGAAGATGTTCGCCTGCCGGTACACCGAGATCCCCTCGTTGGTGATCTCGTACGGCTTGGTCTCGCGGGAGTGGTTCGCGTCACGGATCTTCTGGATCTCCACCGCCAGCCGCGTCTCCCGGAAGTCCGAGGGGCGGACGTACTGGAGGATGAACACCGCGTCGACGAGGTACTCGATGATCCCGTACCGCGAGGTGTACGGGTCGTCGCTGCTCGCCTCGGAGGTGAGCATCGTCGTCACCCCGGCGCGCTTGAGCGAGCGCGCGAAGTCGAACACCTCCGAGCGGCGCTGGGCGGGGTGGTCGTACATCATCTCCAGCAGCGACACCGAGTCGAGCACGAGCCGGTCGGCGTTGAACTCCTCGACCAGCCGCGAGATGTCGTTCCGGATCGACGACAGCGAGTTCGCCATCTCGATCGGGTCCATCGAGACGATCGCGAGCCGCCCCTCGTCGCGCCACTCCCGGAACGGCCAGCCCTTCTCCTCGGCCGTCGAGAGGATCGCCTCCCGGGACTCCTCGAGCGTGATGTAGATCGCCCGCCCCTCGTCCTCGAGCGCCTCGGTGAGGAACTGGAGCCCGAACGTGGTCTTCCCGGTCCCGGCGGCGCCGATGGCCACCATCAGCGAGCGCTGGGGGACGCCGCCGAGGATCATCTCGTCCAGCCCCTCGATCCCCACGTCGATGCGGTCGATGTCCGAGTCGAGCTCGGCGTCCTCGAACGACTCCCGGCCGCCGCCGAACCCCTCGTCGCCCTCGCCGAACCCCTCGTCGCCCTCGCCGAAC
>SDGW01000638.1_pt1 | contig 14694 bp, 18 predicted proteins | sample 2873831 | NCBI WGS metagenome assembly SDGW01 (sample SAMN08132700, study PRJNA421101) | hypersaline lake metagenome | isolation source: celular fraction 0.22 microns magnesium sulfate-rich crust from ephemeral... | place: Spain: Penahueca Lagoon, Toledo | collected 2011-07
CGTCGGCGGGCCCGGGGGCCGGCTCAGCGCCGGCCGCGCCCCTCCCCCCCGGGCAGGGCGCGGAGGGGTGCGGGGGCGCCGCTCCTCCGCCCGCCGCCGCCGAGGCGGGCGACCGTCCGGCGGGGCTCCCGCGCCGGCAGGCAGTTGTCCGTCGTGGGCGCGGGCGCCCCGCGAGACGTTCGCCGGCCTGGGCGGCGGCGTGCTGATGAGCGCGACCCTCGAACCGCTGGACGTCTTCCGCGAGGTGACGGGCCTCGACAGGCTCGAAGCGGGCGCCGGCGACGCCGAAGCCCGACCCGTCGTCGAGCGCCGCTACGACCTCCGGTTCCCCGCGGAGAACCGCGCGAGCTTCACCGTGGACGCGACGCCGTTCACGGCGCACAACCGCGGCGACCCGACCGGCGAGAACGACAACCGGACCCGCGAGCAGTACCGCTACGTCCTCCGCACGATCGCGCGCTCGCCGGGGAACGTCCTCGTCTGCATGCCGAACTACCGGGAGGCCGCGTGGGCGGGCGACTACCTTGAGGACGCCGTCGACAAGCCCGTACTCGTCGACGAGTCTTCCTCGAACGAGGCCACCGACGACCTGAAGCGGCGGTTCTTCCGGGGCGACGGCAAAGTCCTGGTGACGAGCACGCGGGGCACGCTCACGGAGGGCGTCGACTACGACGGCGAGAAACTCGCGGCGTGCGCGGTGGTCGGCGTCCCGCTCGTGAACGTCGGGTCGCCGCGCGTGCGGGCAGTCCGGCGGGCGTACGCGGACGCGTTCGGCGGGGACCACGCCTTCGAGTACGCGCTCACGGTGCCCGCGGTGCGGCGCGCGCGGCAGGCCATCGGGCGCGTGATTCGCGGCCCCGAGGAAGTCGGCGTGCGCGCGCTCGTCGGCCAGCGGTACGTCGAGGGCGCGCGCCACTCTGTCTTCGAGTACCTCGGCCCCGGCGAGCAGGCGGAGTTCACGCGCATGACCCCGGAGTTCCTCGGCGATCAGCTAGACGAGTTCTGGAGCGAGCACGCCGAGGAGTGACATCCGGTGCGATTCAGTCACCGGAGACCATAGAGTGTTCTCTGGGCGTCACGGGCAGACCGCCCGTCCAACACCCACAGCGTTGGCTCGAATCCGAATTGGTGGGTTAGTATTGGAGCAAATCCCATAGAACGTAGCCTTCTTGAATTTACATGAAATTTTAAATGCCCCGAACAAGGAGGTGCGGTATGACTCGCTCGGGGGCGGACCTGTTCGTCCACAGTCTCGAATCGTACGGCGTCACGCACCTGTTCGGAAATCCCGGGACGACGGAGCTACCGCTCATGCAGTCGCTCGTCGAGAGCGACCTGGAGTACGTGCTCGGTCTGCATGAGGACGTCGCCGTCGGGGCTGCGGCGGGGTACGCCATGCGGCGGCGATATCACAGCCACGAGGACCCGGACGTCCTCCCACTGGGCGTAGCGAACGTCCACGTCGCCGGTGGCCTCGCCCACGGTCTCGGTAACCTCTACAACGCAGACGTCTCCGGCGCACCGCTGCTCCTCACCGCCGGCACACACAGTCTCGACTTCCAACACGAGGAGCCGATTCTCGGCGGCGACCTCGTCACGATGGCCGACCAGTTCACCAAGTGGAGCGCGGAGGTCAAAGACGTCGAGGCGCTCCCCGACATGCTCCGCCGCGCCGTTCGCACTGCGCTAACACCGCCGACGGGTCCCGTCTTCCTCTCCATCCCGGTCGACGTCCAGCAGGCCGAAACGGACCAGTCACCGGCCCGGCTCGGTCAGATCCCGACTGCGGGCCGCGGCGATGCACGGGCCATCGACGACGCCGCGGCAGCCGTGGCCAACGCCGACGAACCGGTCGTCGTTCTCGGCGACGAGGTCGCTCGAAGCGGGGCGGAGGCCGTCGACGAAGCGGTTCGTTTCGCGGAGGCCGCCGGCGCGAGGGTCCACGGTGAGATCCTCTCGTACGAGGTGAACATTCCGACGGAGCACGACCAGTGGCAGGGCGTCCTCTCGACGAAGGCGGCCGGCGCCGCGAGTGCGATGGACACTGATACGCTCGTCTTCGTCGGCTGTTCGACGAACACGACGGTCACCCGTCCGTCGACGACGTTAGTCCCCGAACACGCGACCTGCGTTCACGTGACCAACGACGCGTGGGAGCTCGGCAAGCACTCCCCGGCCGACGTGGCCGTCCTCGGCGACCCGGGGCAGGTCCTCGCCGAACTCGCAGACCGTGTCGCCGAACGCGTCGACGAGGACGAACGCGAGCGCCGACTCGGCGAGGTGCGCGAGTGGGCGGACGCGCACGGACGCGAACCGGTGGAGACGGAAGGCGGCTGCCTCACGAAGACGGGGCTCGCGCAGTCGCTCTGCCGAGTCGCACCGGACGCCCTCGTCGTCAGCGAGTCGGTCACGTCGGCCCCGTCGCTCTTCGACGAGTTCGAGTTCGATGCGACGCAACTCCTCGGGACGAAGGGCGGCAGCCTCGGCTACGGCCTCCCGGCCAGTATCGGCGCAGCGGTGGCCGAACGCCAGACCGACGAGGGACGTTCCGTCCTCGGCTACGTCGGCGACGGGTCGTACCTCTACTACCCCCAGACGCTCTACACGGCGGCGCGGTACGACCTCGACCTGACGGTCGTCGTGCCCGACAACGGCAACTATCGTATCCTCAAGGAGAACACCGCGGCGTTGATGGGCGGCGACGCCGACGACTACGAGTACGTCGGCTTCGACTTCGACCCGCCCGTCGACCTGGTGGCGAGCGCCGAGGCCCACGGCGCGACGGGAATGCGCCCTGATTCGGCCGAGGCGGTGGACGAAACGCTCGAAACCGCCCTCGAACGCGAGGGACCGGTCGTCGTAGACGTTCCCGTTACCGACGACTGACGATCCCCGTCTCTCGACGCCCTACAGCGGCACCGTCTCGCCGGTCGCGTCGGACTCGTAGAGCGCGTCGATGGCGCGCATGTTCGCGACGGCTTCCTCGCCGTCGGTGAGCGGGTCGCGACCGGCGTCGACCGCGGCAGCGAACTCCTCGACTTCGAGGCGGTAGGCGTCGACGGCGTCGAAGCGCTCCTCGACGGTCTTCTCGTCGGTCTCCCAGCACAGCACCGTCTCCTCGACGCCGGGGTTGTAGGCGTTCTCGGCCTCCAGCCAGCCGTTCGTGCCCTCGACGCGGTACGTCTGGTGGACGCGCGTCTCGAAGCCCGCTTCGATCGTGGCGGTGGCGCCGTCCTCGAACTCGAAGGTGCCCGAGACCTGAGTGTCGACGCCGCAGTCCCGGCCGTCGTGGGTAGTCGCGGCCGCGAGCGCGGGTTCGCCGAGGAACTGGCGGGCGGCGGAGACGGCGTAACAGCCGACGTCCATCAGCGCGCCGCCAGCGAGGTCGGGGTCGACGCGGACGTCCGGGCCCTGCGGGAGCGGGAAGGAGAACGCGGCGTGGACGTGCCGGAGGTCGCCGAGCTCGTCGCGAGCGACGTCGAGCGCGCGCACCGTCCGCGGGTGGTAGCGGTACATGAACGCCTCCATGAGGGTGACGCCGGCGTCAGCGCAGTGCTCGACCACGTCGACGGCTTCCTCGGTGTCCGCGGCGAGGGGCTTCTCGCAGAGGACGTGGAGGCCGGCGTCGGCCGCGCGCTTCGTCCACTCGGCGTGGAGGCCGTTCGGAAGCGGGACGTAGACGGCGTCGACGTCCGCGTCCAGCAGCGCGTCGTAGCTGTCGTAGGATTCGGGGATACTGTGGCGCTCGGCGTAGTCGGCCGCGGCGTCCCCGTCGCGGGAGGCGACAGCGCGGACCTCGTGGTCGGTGGCCTCGATCGCGGGAACGACAGACTCGTCGCCGATGTTCGCCGTCGAGAGGATGCCGAACTGCATGACAGAGACGGGACGCGCCGCCGCCGTAACTGTTTGGACCGACGTCCGTCGAAGCGGTGTCGGGGACAGAACACTCAAGCCGGCGGGCCGCCTGTGTCGGCGTGATGGCCGAAATTCGAGCCCCCGAGGAGCGGACCTGCACGGACTGCGGGCGCTCCGAGCGCTGGGACGACGACGCCGGCGCGTGGCGCGTCGACGAGGAGGTCGGTGACGTCTACTGCGTCCACTCCTGGGACGTCACCGGCACGTTCGCCCCGGTAGAGGAGCCCTAGAGCGGTCGCGCGGCGACGTACTCGTCGCCGTCCTGTTCGACCAGGCCCCGTCCGCGCAGCGTCTTGAGCACGCTGTACAGCGTTATTCTCGGAACGTCGAGTTCGCCGTGGAGCTCGTCCAGCGAGGCGCTCTCGTTCGTGGAGAGGTAGAGGTAGACCAGCTTCCCGCGCGGCGACTCCACCCCGGTCGGCAGTTGTCGAGCAGACATTCGTCGTTTGCCGACTGAACTTCGACGATAATAAACCCTACCTTCGACGGTAGTCGAACGTCCGGGAACACGTAGCTTGATGGCGCTCGCCGGCGAACGGGCGAGCGTGTCGCGCCACGACCGCCTCGACCGTCACCCGACGCCCGGCCCCCGGAACTCGCTGCGCCACTGGCCGGACGCCAAGCACCCGCTGCGGGTCGCGTTCAACTACGTCGTCGTCGTGCTCGCCCGCGTCTGCCCGAGCCTCCGCGCGAAGAACTGGCTGCTCGGGCTGCTCGGCGTCACCGTCGGCGAGGGCGCCTCGTGGGGCCTCGAATCCACGCCGGACGTCTTCTGGCCCGAGCTGATCACGGTCGGCGAAGACGCCATCGTCGGCTACGACGCCACGCTGCTCTGCCACGAGTTCCTCCAGGAGGAGTACCGCACCGGCGAAGTCGTCGTCGGCGACCGCGCGATGATCGGCGCGGGCGCCGTCGTCCTCCCCGGGGTGACCATCGGCGAGGACGCGCAGGTCGCCGCGAACTCGCTGGTCGTCGAAGACGTGCCGCCCGGCGAGACGGTCGCGGGCGTCCCCGCCGAACCGCTCGACTACGAGGAGTGAGTCGCCGCGCGGACGCGCTCGGCCGCCCGGTCGCCGTACCCGCCCGGCACGAACACGCCGACCGCCGCCAGCGCCGTGAGGCTCGCGACCGCGCCGCCGACCGCGAGCGCGCCGACCGCGCCCAACAGCGGGTCGACGGAGACGCCGGCGACGATAGCCGCCAGCGCGAACGCCAGGAACGCCTCCGCGAACGCCGCTCGCGTCCCGCGGAAGTACACCGACGACGCGCACCAGAACGCCCGCAAGCGTCCCGCGAACGACGCGTCCGGTCCAGTTGCGGCGTCCGCCAGCCCCGCCGCGCCGAGCGCCGACGCCACGCCGGCCGCGTACGCGACGACGCCCGCGACGGCGAGCACGTAGACGCCGGCCTGCTCCCAGACGGAGAACAGCCCCGCGGCCGCGGCCACCATGAGACCCGCGAGTACGCCGAGCACGAGCGTCCACCGCGTGCTGCGCTCCAGCGCCCGCGCCCGGCGGTCCGCGTCCGCGAGCGCCGCGCTTCCCGCCCCCGTCAGCGCGACCCAGCCGGCGACCGACAGCAGCGACGAGCCGACGCTCATTCGCGCACCACGACGACGCCGCGCCGGAACACGAGGTGGTTCGGGAGCACGAGCTCGCGGCCCTCGTCCTCGATGCGCGTCACGAACACGTCGACCTCCTGGACGATGCCTTCGTGCTCACCGATGGCGACCCGGTCGCCGATGCCGTACGGCTGGCGCAACAGCAGGTAGACGCCCGCCGCGCCCGACGTCAACAGCTGATGGGTCGCCACCGCCGTGAACACGATGAGCGCCCCGACGTACGCCAGCAGGAGGACGAGCAGCGCGTCGATGGCGACGCCCACCTGCGAGAGCGCGACCAGCACCGCGACGAACAGCACGCTGTACTTCACGACCTTCGGCAGCACGGTGAGCTCCGGCACCTTCACGCTGCGCAGGCGCTCGCCGACGTACAGCTCGGCCTTGTCGCCGGCGAGCACGCCGACGAACAGCACGGCGAGCGCGACGACGGCCGACGGCAGGAAACTCACGACGGGGTACCAGACGGCGTCCTGGACGGTGAGCCGCGCGACCTCGAGGGCCACCAGCACCGCGAACGCGTAGATTATCCACGACGTCAGCCGCGCCACGAGCGCCACCGTCGAGAACCCGATGTCGCGGGCCATCCGCTCGACGCTCGTCCCCTCGACGGCGTCGTCGACGTCCAGCGCGACGAGCAGGCGCTCGTTCACGCGGCCGACGAGGTAGCCGAGCACGAGCCCCGCAATCAGTACGCCGACGGCGAGCACGTACCGGAACTCGGGGTTGAGCAGCGGGCTGATGTCTATCTGCATCTCAGTACTCCTCGGGGTCGAGTTCGAGGACGAGTTCGCCGCTCTTGAACGCCCGTACGAGGCCGTCGGACTCCGAGAGGACGATGGCGACCGCGGTCGTGTCCCGCGTAATCGCGCCAGCGGCCATGTGCCGGGCGCCAAGTCCCTTCGGGATGTCGGTGCCCTCAGCGCCGGGTTCGAGGTAGCGGTACGCGGAGACGATCTTCCCGGAGTCGCTGATGACGAACGCGCCGTCGAGCCGCGAGAACTCCTTCAGCATCACGTTCACGATGGGGTCGCCGACGTGGACGTGGCTCTTCTCGAAGGGGTTGTACGACAGCGGCCGGGACTTGTTCATCACCTTCCCGGCGTCCCCGACGACGAACAGCGCGCCGACGGGCTTGCCCTTCTGGCCCTTCTTCCCGAGTTCGATGGCGACCTCGAAGACGTCCCGGATGACGCTGGGCTCCGCTCGCGAGTTCGCGAACAGGTCGTAGATGCCGGAGTGGCGCGACTCGTCGACTTTCGTGCGCGCGACCATGTCGACGTCGTCGCCGAACAGCGGCGCGGCACACCCGAGTTCGTCGCCGTCGTCGACGGCGCCCTCGGTGAGCGCGCCCTCGATGCCGAACCGGATTCGCTCCTTGACGTCCTCGAACGCCAGCGGCAGTTCGACGAACGTGTCCGCACCGACGCTGTTCTCCGTGGCGACGACCACCACGTCCGCGCCCTCGACGTCCTTCACGCGGTCGTAGTACGCCCCGCTCGGCGAGAACACGAGCAACGCGTCGATGCCGTCGAGCACGTCCTCGAGGAGTTCCGGTGGCCTGGCCATTTGCCGGATAGACTCACCCCTCGCGCAAAAAGGTTAGCGGCCCGGCGGCCAGCCCTCTGACGTCCGGACGGCGACCGCCCGTGCCCACAAGTAGTTGCGGGCGTCAGTCGTCGGTCGCGGCGGCGTCCGCACCGACGGTCTCGGACTCCGTGAGGTCGGCGTCCCGCCACGTGCCGCGCTGGTACCACGCGTACGCGACGACCGCACCGATCACGTTCGAGACCGCGAACGCCACCCAGATGCCGGTCTCGCCGACGGCCTGCGCGGAGAACCACGCGACCGGGAGCCGGACGACGCCGAGCATCAGCACGGAGATGGCGGCCGCGGTGAGCGTCTTGCCGGCGCCCCGGAAGCTCCCGGTGTACGCCCGCATGATGCCGATGAACCCGAACGTGAGCGCGACGTACCGCAGGAACTCCGCGCCCACGGAGACCACCTGGTCGGCGTTCTCCTGGCCGGCGCCGACGAACACCGAGACGATGGGCTCCGGCGCGACGAAGACGACGACACCGAGCACGGAGAGCACGCCGAACAGCACTTTCGCGGCGAGCGCGGTGGCGGCCTCCGCGCGGTCGGGCTCGCCGGCGCCGATGTTCTGGCCGGTCATCGTCTCCACGCCGCGCGCCACCGCGATGGCGGGCAGGAAGACGACCGAGAACACCCGCGTGCCGATGCCGTACGCCGCGACCACGGTGTCCGGGAACAGCGCCACGACCACCAGCAGGAGGTTCATCGAGAGCGCGCGCCCCGTCCCCTCGACAGTCGCCGGGAGGCCGATGCGCGCGAGCCGCCGCAGGTATCCGAGGTCCGGCGCCATGTCGCGGATGTTGATCTGGACGCCACGGGACCCCTCGAACATGATGGCGAGGCCGACGACGAGCGCGAGCGCCCGCGAGAACACCGTCGCGACGGCCGCGCCCTGAATCCCCATCTCGGGGAACACCCACCACCCGAAGATGAGGAACGGGTCGATGACGATGTTGAGGACGACGGAGCCGAACATCACGAGCATCGGCGTGATGGTGTCGCCGTACCCCCGCATCAGCGCGATGAACACGAAGAACCCGAACATGAACACCAGCCCGAGCGTGATGACTTCGAGGTAGCTGGTGGCCAGCGGGAGGACGTCTGTCGACGCGCCCAGGAGGCGGAGGAGGTCCTCGACGAAGACGTAGCCCACGCCGCCGAGCAGGATGGACGCGATGGCTGCGAACGTCACCGTCTGGGAGGCCGCGTACTCCGTCTCGCGCTCTTCGCCCGCGCCCGTGTGCTGGGCGACGAGCACGCTCCCCGCGACCGAGACCCCCATCCCCAGGGAGATGAGCAGGAAGACGAGCGGGAACCCGAAGCTGATGGCGGCGAGCGCGTCGGTGCTGTACTGGCCGAGCCAGAACGTGTCCGCGAGGTTGTACGCGGTCTGGAAGAGGTTCGTCACGACGATGGGCAGCGCCAGGAAGAACAGCGGCTTCCCGACGCCGCCGGACGTCAAATCGAACTGTTCGGGGCCCTTGAACACCGCGTCGAGTCGGCTCCGAAGCCCCATCAGGCGTCCACCTCTGCTCGGTCCGCGACGAGCCGCGTCTCGACGTACTCGGCGAGCGTCTCCCGGATCCTATCCAGCGGGTGGTCGACGGAGACGTGGCGCGTGTACGCGCCCTTGATGGTCGTCAGGAGGAACTCCGCGGTGGTCTCCGGGTCGACGTCCTCGCGGAACTCGCCGGCGTCGACGCCCGCTTCGATTACCTCGCGGATACGGTCTGCGAGGTAGCGGTCGAAGCGCGTGAGTTGCTCGCGGAACGCGTCGTCGTAGGGCGCCTGGGCCTTGATTTCGAGCATCGCCGTCCGGAAGTCGATGCCGGGGACGTCGCCGCCCTCCGCCAGCGAGAACTCCACGAGCGCGAGCAGGCGATCGCGATGGGTGTCGCCGTCGACCGCGTCGACGTGCTCGGTGTAGTCGTCGTAGAGGTACTCCAGGAACGCCGTGAAGAGGTCGTGCTTGCTGTCGTAGTGGTAGTGAATCGTCGCCTTGCTCTTCTCGGAGTGGTCCGCGATGTCCTGCACGGTGAGGTCCGCGAACCCGTGCTCGCAGAGCGCGCGATACGTCGCCTCCAGAATCTCGTCAGTTGGCTCTCCCATGCTGGTCGTTACGAGAACTTACTGACTAGTCAGTCAAAAGCGTTCGGAACGCCGAACGCGTCCTCCGGTAGAACCTCGAAAAGCGCCTACTTCGGGTGCACGGGTTCCACGCAGTCCGGGCACTCCGCGTACGCCACCCGCTGGCCGTTCCGCTCGTACTCCACGAGCACCGCCCCCGGGGGTATGTCTGCGTCACACTCCGGGCAAACGCCGAGTAACTGGGTTTTGGACGACATGGTGTGGAGCGTGCGTACAGACTCCACGACCCGTAGTCGCAAAAAGGCGACCCAACCGGAGTGAAAGTGGATCGGGGGTGGTATCGCGCGAGGGCCGGGGTTGAGCATTCGCGCGAACGCAGTGAGCGCGATTCACTGAACGCGAGGCGAAGCCGAGCGTTCAGCCTTTTTAGCGTAGATTTTTGCGCCGAGCGGTGCCCGCAGCGAACGCGAGGCCGACCGCAGGGAGGCCTCGGAGTGCTCGAACGGCGACCACAGGGAGCCGTGAGAGCGCAGTGAGCGAGGACACCCGAGGCGCAAAAAGGTACGTGCGCGGGACCGGATTTGAACCGGCGGACCCCTACGGGACAGCGTCCTAAGCGCTGCGCCGTTTCCTGGCTTGGCTACCCGCGCGCACTCCGACGTACCCGAGGCAGGCAAATGAGAATTACGTTACGTCCCGGGGACGCCGAGCGCGTCCAGGGACCCGACGCCGAGGAGCGCGAGCGCCGCGAGCACGACGGTCGCGACGGCCCACGCGGCGACGCCGATGATGGCCGCTCGCGTCCAGCCGACGGGGTAGCGCCACTTGATGACGCCGACCCACGCGACGAGCGCGAGCAGGCCGCCGACCAGCGGCACGCCGTCGAGGAGCGCCCACACGACCGCGCCCAGCAGCGCGGTGATGACGGCGTCCCCGTACTCCCCCGCGCCGGCGACGTAGCTCGCGGCGACGTGGATGGCGACGCCGCCGACCAGCAGGCTCCCCGCGAACACGATAATCGAGTCCCCGAGCGGGGACGCCTGCGCGGGCGGTCCGGCTACACCGAGCAGTTCCACGAGCACGACTGCGAGCGTCAGCGGTGTCATAGCACGCGACTCGAAGGCCCGTCCGGCCTTGAAGCGTCGACACCGTCGCGCCGGATTCACTCGAATTTGCGCGAGTTCCCCGGGGCCCGCCGAAGGTTTACGTGCGGCGCGCCGAACGTACGGGTATGTACCGCGCGGGCGACGAGCTGGACCAGCAACAGTGGCTGGAGACCCTCGACGGCGTGGCTGACGTGCTCGACCTCGACGCCGAGGCGCGGACCACCGCGAAAGACCTCTTCCTGTCCGCGGTCCCCACCGGCGAGCGCTCGAAGCCCGCAGTGGTCGCCGCGAGCGTCTACGCGGGCGCGCTCATCGCGGGCGACCAGCGCTCCCAGACCGCGGTCGCGGACGCCGCCGACGTCTCCCGGCTCGCCATCCAGCAGCGCTGGAAGGACTTACTCGACGAGGCGGGCTTCGAGCCGCCGACGTGGTAGCACTCAGTCGCTCTCGACGAGGTTGCCGTGCTCGTCGATTTCGCCTTTGACGATGCGCGTCGAGGAGATGATGTCGCCGTCGTCGGCGCGGACGTGGTCGACGACCTCGATGTCGAGGGGGTCGACGCCGCGCTCGGCGCGGATGTCGTTGATTCGCTCGCCGGTCGCCTTCGTCTCGGGCGAGACCACGAGCACGTCGAATTTGGGTTCCGTGGCGATGCCGGTGGGCTCCTCCAGCTTCCGGACCTCGAACTCGCTGCCGTAGCCCTCTGCGATAGTCGCGAGCTCGTCCTCAAGGTCGCGCTCGCGGGCCTCGAACGGCCGGACCTCGCGGTCGACGCTGCGGGTCTGTGCGGCGAGTTCGTCGCTGGTCAACCCGACCGTGACGTCACCGAGTTCGAACGCGCGCTCGAAGAGCTTCCGGTGGCCGTCGTGGACCGGGTCGAACGTCCCACCGAGGGCGACGTTCATACGCCAGCGGAGGCGCGCTTGGCGTTTACCAGTTTGGATTCGTGACCTACCGCTCGTCGTCGCCGCCGTCGTCGGCTTCCTCGACTTCGATGCGGACCGGTTCGTCGGTGTTCTCGGGCTCGCTGTCGTCGCCGAGGTGGGCGTCGAGGTTGAACACGGTGTTCAGTTCGTCCTGGACGCGCCCGACGACGCCGCCGACGAGCTCGCTCGGCGCGATGGCGGTGTACTCGTAGGGGTTGTTGCCGGCGCCCTCGCTCTGGCGCTTCCGGCGCTCGACGACGTCCTCGTCGGCGAGCTCGGCGAGCGCCTCCCGCACGGTCGAGGGGTAGAGGCCGGTGCCGTCGGCGACTTCCTCGCTGGTGCTCCACGGGTGCTGGCGCAGGTAGACGAAGATGCGCGCCCGCGTCTCCGTGTCGAGCACCCACGAGAGGATGTCGACGACGCCCTGGTCGAAGCCGGCGACCGCGCGCTCTTTCTCCTCCCCGAGTCGCTCCCGCGGTGACTGGTCGTCCCCCTCGACGTCGTCGGTTGTGTCCTCTGACATGCGTCGTCTCGTTCAGGTCAAAAGCGCGGAACGGGTGAAAAAGGCTTCGCACCCCGCGGTCTCACCCGGTTCTGCCTCAGAGCACCAGCGACTCGTAGAGCGCGCGCTCCCCGTCTTCGTCGAGGCGGCGGCGCTGGGCGGCCGCGCCCGACTCCGCGTCGTAGACGTCTCGGATGCCCGAGACGCCGAGGCGCTCGCACTCCCGGTCGACCACCTCGCCCAGCGACACCTCGCCGGCGGCGTCCCGAAGCACGAACGACGCGTCGTGGCCGCGCCGCATCGCCCGCCACTTGTTCTCGTCCAAGACCTCCCGGCGGAGCGGGTCCGTCGCGTCCCCGCCGCCGAAGACGCCCGCCGCGGGGCCGGCGGCGTCCTCGTAGCGCTCCGCGTAGTCCTCGTAGCGCTCCGCGTAGTCGACGACGAGCGCGTGCGTGTACTCCACGAACGCCAGCACCGTCTCCGGGTCGGCCTGGCCGTCCGGCGCGCGGACCTCCACGGTGCCGTGCCCAGAGTGCGGGCGGACGTCGTACCAGAGCTCGCCGCGGTCCTCGATGGCGCCGTTCTCGACCATCAGGCGCTCGAAGCGGTCGAACGCCTCGTAGGAGTCGAACGCCGTCGGAATCCCCGTGTTGGGCAGTCCTTCGAAGATTTTCGCGCGCGCCGACGCCAGCCCCGTGTCGAAGCCGTTCCAGAACGGCGAGTTCGCCGACAGCGCCAGCATCACGGGCACGTGCCAGCGCAGTTGGTTCGCCACCCACACGGCCTTGTCCGCGTCGTCGACGCCGACGTGGACGTGCAGGCCGGCGGTCGTGTTCCGGTGCTGTGGGTACTGGATACGCTCCAGCTGAGAGCGGTAGCGCGGCTTCTCGGCGTGCTCGTGTTCGCGCCAGCGCGCCCCCGGGTGGAGGCCCGCCGCGGCGATGCGGTAGCCGTTGGCTTCGGCGTGCGCGACCAGCGCCGCGCGCACGTCCCGGACCGCCTCGGCGGCGTCCCCGGGACCGTCGAGCTTCGGCGTCTGCGTCTCCACGACGAACTTGAACAGCTCGTGGTCGAGGCGGTCCTCCAGGAGTTCGGGCGGCTCCGCCTCGTAGACCAGCTCGTCGGTCCCCGCAGTCGGGACGCCCGCGTCGTCGACGACGAAGAACTCCTCCTCGACGCCGAGCGTCCCCAGTTCCGTGAACGCCTCCCGCGAGCCCACGTCCATTGCTGGCGGGAGTTTCCCGCGGCGGCCGTAAATAGTTCTGGAAGTCGGCGGACTTCCCGGGAGTCTCGGGAGCCGGCCGTCGATCGAACCTATCGCGCCTATTTCGGCGTCGCGACCACGGCGAGGTGGTCGTCGTGGTACGGCTCCAGCCGCGCCGTCTCCAGCACCTCGTACCCCTCGCGCAGTCGCTCCAGCACGTCCTCGAAGACGGCCGTCGGCTCGCGCGTGACGTCCTCGCTGCGCGCCTTGATCGCACCCACAAACCGGCCGTCCTCGCGCAGGAACTCGCGGTTCGCGAGCGCCACGTCGGCCTGCCCGCGCGTCGCCACGTCCTGCACGATGGCGTCAAGGCCGCTCTCGACGACGTGCGCGTACGTCTCGGGCTTTCGCGCGTCCTTCAGTAGCGGGAAGAGGTTCGGCCGGACTTCGGCGACGTCGAGCAGGTCGCGGACCGGCCGCGGCGCGAACTCGACGGCGTACGTCGGCCCCGCGAAGTCCGCGACGTGGCTCACCGTCGTGCCGTTCGCCGCGCCGAGGTAGAGCACGCCGTCGCCGCCCGCCAGCCCCGTGTCGAGGCCGGCTTCGAGCGTCGCGCCGAGCTTCGAGCGGTGGGGCTCCCAGCGCCGCCAGCCGTCGACCACCGGCTCGCCGTACACCGGCTCCCCCCGCGTCGCGAGCGCCCCGTCGCCCTCGAACTCCCGGCGCTCGACGCCGTCGGGGAGACTCATTCCGTATCACGAGCGCGGATGCGCTCGATTCGCTCGTCCAGCTCCTCGGCCAGTTCGGGCCGCAGGTCTCCCGAGTAGTGGTCGACGCGCGCGGCGATGGAGAGCTTCCCGGCGAGCGCGCGTGCCGCCGACCCCCGGTGCTCGGGGTGGGTGTTCCGCACGTAGTCGTGCGTGTAGATGGCGCCGTGTTTCGGCGACGAGGCGTGCCCGCGGAGGTGCGCGAACAGCGCGTCCTCGGCGCCGAGCACCTGCACCGTCCCGCTGGGCTGCTTCGCGAGGTTCTCCAGCCCGCCTGCGAGCGCGATCAGGCGAGCCGCGAGCATCGCGCCCGCGAGGTTCGAGAGGTTCGGCGCCACCGTCGGCGCCTGCTGCTCGACGTACTCGCGGACCGCGTCCCGTTCCTCGGCGAGGCCAGCGACCCGCTCGCAGAGCGCGACCGCACGCTCCTCGGTCATCGTCTCCGGCTCGCGCTCCGCGACCGCTCGCGCGCCCTCGACGCCGCTGTCCACGTCATCGAAGACGCTGCCCGCCCACTCCGTGCCGCGCTCGGCGAGCTCGTTCGCGGCGTCAGCGAGGTCCGCGGCCGCCCGGACTGCGTGAATCAGCTGCTGGTCGTCGGCGCCCTCGCGCTCCCGGACAGCCGCTCGCGTCCCCGCGAGCGTCGCCTCGTGCAGCAAGTCGTAGTACTCGTCGGTGTCCGCGGCGAACCCCGCGTCGACCGCTCGCTCCGGCCAGTCCGCGGGCGCGTCCGCCTCGCCCTCGCGGACGGCCTCGCCCATCGCGTCGGCGTCGCCGGCCTCCGCGGCGGCGAACCACCCCTGTTCGGTCATGTGCCAGCGTACCCGCCGCGCCGGGTTAAACCCACGCGGTCGGCGTCCGCGCTCCGTTGGTCGACTACGTCGGCTGCGGGCCGCCGCCCCCGCCCGGCTCGATGCGCCGGACGACGCCCTCCGCGCCCGCCGCCAGTTTCACGCGCTCCCCCTTCCGGTC
>SDGW01000991.1_pt1 | contig 14673 bp, 16 predicted proteins | sample 2873831 | NCBI WGS metagenome assembly SDGW01 (sample SAMN08132700, study PRJNA421101) | hypersaline lake metagenome | isolation source: celular fraction 0.22 microns magnesium sulfate-rich crust from ephemeral... | place: Spain: Penahueca Lagoon, Toledo | collected 2011-07
GAGATTATCGAGGCCGTCACCGACCGGACAGCCTGGACGCTCAACAACTCCAAGGAGATTGAGATGGCTCAGGGACTGTCGGCGGATATCATCACCGAGGACGATGACTGAGGCCGTCACCGTCTGTGCGCAGTGTGAGGAGCGTATCCACTACCGGGGCGGCGCCCCGGTCTGTGACGCCTGTGGATGGGTCCACTGTCGCGGCGCTGACTGAGCCGCACTCGTGCGGTACGTACCACCTAAGGAGTCGATTGGGCCGGTTACAGAGCACCGACGCCGCCGCCGAGGATCGCCTCGCAGCTCCCACAGGCGACCACGTACATCTTCTTGATAGACCGACCCGAGAGCAGTGGCGGTTCTTCTGTATCTAAATGGATAAACTCGACATCGTTCGCGGCCGTGATTGAGGCCTCACAACTGGGACAGGTAGTTTTGTTACTGCTCATGAGTCTCCTGCCCCGTCGGTTGCGACACCGCCGCCCAACATTCGGTTACACTGTCCGCAACTCATGACGTAGTATCTGCTTGCGGCGGCATGTTTCGCAAAAAAACCATCCGATAACACTCCATCTGAATCCATATCTGTAAACGTTACATCTCCGGCGGTCGAGACTGTGTTTCCACAGCCGGGACAATGTGCCATACAGATGGCAATCAGTTCATGTATACATTTATTTTTCGCCGGTCGTGGAGGCGGTGTTTAATTAGATGATACCGTGGTGGCCGCCCGTACTGACGGCTGTCCGTTCGGTCAAACAGTGCCATTATGGGCCCCAGAGTGTCCGAGTGGTCAGACGAGCCCATTGCGCTTCACGTAGTTGCCCAGCGAGCCGCCGATGGCGCTCAGCCCGACGAGGTACACCGCGCCGACGACGGACCCGCCGAGCAGGAACAGGAGGCCGAACCCGCCGAGTACCCCAGCTTGTGCACCGGCCGTCCCCGAGACAAGCACGCCGAAGACGACCACGAACAGGACGAGAACGACCGCACCGACGACCACACCAAGGGCCCCCGAGATAGCACCGACTCGCAGTCCGTCGGAACTGTTCCCGCCCTCCAGGTAGCCGGCGACTGCCCCACCGAAGAGGGGCGAGAAGGGGAGGAAACTCAGGACGATGCTCGCGACGAGACCGATGACCGCGTTGATGAGGGTATCACCTTCTGCCATCCCTGAGCCGTACAGTGGCGATAATTGTATATTTTGGGACTCGCGCTCCACAAAAATCCAAATCAATTAATCCGCTACTAACGCTGAGGCGGCTGATTTCTGGCATGGACACCACGCAATCCGTCCGCCTCGCCTTTCACGCCTAACGAAACACGACCCCAGTATCAGTCGTCGGCTTCCGCGGCCGCTTCGGACTCCGCTTCGGCCTCGGGCAGGTCCTCGAGGTACTCGTCGGCGTCGATGGCGGCTTTACAGCCCATCCCGGCCGCCGTCACGGCCTGCTGGTAGTGGTAGTCGACGACGTCGCCGGCGCCGAAGATGCCCTCGACGTCCGTCGCGGTCTGGCCGCCGCCCTTGCCGCCCTTCGCGACGATGTAGCCCGTCTCGTCCAGCTCGACGTCCGTGTCTTCGAGATAACCGGTGTTGGGCGTGTGGCCGATGGCCATGAAGACGGCGCCGACGTCGAAGTCGAAGGTCTCGGTCCCCTCGTCGTCGAGCTTCTCGGAGGGGTAGCCTTCGTCGTTCTGGGCCAGCGTCACGTGGTCGACGCCCTCCTCCGAGGAGCCGTGAATCTCCAGCAGTTCGGTGTTGCGCATAATCTCGATTTCGCCCGCATCGACTTTCTTCTGTACCTTGTCTATCCAGTAGTCCTCGGCGCGGAACTCCTCGCGGCGGTGGGCGATGTAGACGGTGTCGGCGAACTTCGTGAGGAAGTGGGCCTCCTCCATGGCGGCGTCGCCGCCGCCGACGACGAGCATGTCCTCGCCACGGAAGAAGGCGCCGTCACAGGTCGCACACGTCGAGACGCCGTAGCCCATCAGCTCGTCCTCGCCGGGGACGCCAAGCGTGCGGGCGCTGGCCCCGGAGGCGGCGATGAAGGCGTCGCAGGTGTAGACCGTGCCGTCCCGGAGCTCGACGCGGAACGGGCGCTCCTCGTCCTCGACCTCGGTGACGATGCCGTGTTCCAGGTCCGAGCCGAACTTGCTGGCCTGCTCTTTCATCTTGTTGATGAGGTCCGGCCCCGAGAGCCCCTCGGGGAAGCCGGGGTAGTTCTCGACCTCGCTCGTGAGTGTGAGCTGGCCGCCCGGCTCGTCGCCCTCCAGGACGAGCGGGTCGTTGTTGGAGCGGGCCGCGTAGATAGCTGCGGTGAGTCCGGCGATGCCGGTCCCAGCGACGATGAGTCGGCGGTGTTCGATAGCGTCGTCAGTCATGGCCATGACTACTTGATACCGGGTTTTGTAGCTTGCGCTGTCGTGTGACAGCCGGGACGATACCGACGGCGAAGACACGGGCCCGGTGTCCACCGCCAGTCAGCGGACGCCGTGCGGTTGGGCGGCCACACAGTCCCAGTCCGCGTGCGACAGGTCTTAGGCCGCCCCGCGGGTCCTCCAGGTATGGCCGCCGACCTGGAGGAGAAGACCGACCGCTACGAGGGACTGCTCGCCGAGGCCGTCGACGCCGCCGACGTGGCCCCGCCCGAGGGGACGCCGATGCACGACGCGGCCCTGGAGTGTGCGGAGATGGCGACGTCGTATCTTGAGGACGGCCGCCACTTCCGCGGGGAAGACGACCTCGTCAACGCCCTGGCCGCGTTCTCCTACGGACACGCCTGGCTGGACGCGGGCGCACGCATCGGCCTCTTCGACGTGCCGACCGAGGGCCATCTGTTCACGCAGTGAGTGGCCGGAACTGAAATCTAGTTAGAATCTAGGAATGATTTACGTACTAGTAGTCCTATCTCCCGATGGAGTCATATCATGAATCCAACAAGACGCGGTGTACTGCGGAGTCTTGGGGCGGGAACAGCCGTACTGGTAGTCGGCTCCGGGGTCGCGGCCGCCGAGGACGACGCGGACGGTGACGCGAAGGTCCGTGTCGCCCACGCGTCGCCCGACGCGCCGAACGTAGACGTGTTCATAGACGACGAGAAGGTCCTCGCCGACGTGCCCTACACCACTGTGAGCGGCTACCTCGAACTGCCCGCGGACACCTACGAGGTGACTGTCGCGGCAGCCAGCGACGCGGAGGACCCGGACGACGCCGACACGGTCGTCTTCCAGGACGACGTCACCTTCGAGGACGAGGACTACACCGTCGCGGCCATCGGCGAACTCGACCCGGAGGTGAGCGACGAGGAATTTCGCGTGGCAATCTACGAGGACCGCCTCGGTGTCCTCGACGATGACACCGGTCGCGTCCGTGTCGTCCACGCGTCGCCCGACGCCCCCGCTGTCGACGTGCGGGTCGTCGACGACGACGGCGAGACGGTGCTGACGCTCGCGGAGGACATCGAGTTCGGCGAGGCCGCCGAGTTCGTCGAGGCCGAGGCGGGCACCTACTCCGTCGCGGTGTTCCCGGCCGGTGCCGACGACGACCTCGACGAAGCCGTCTTCGGACCCACCGACGTCGAAGTACGCGACGGTGAGGTGCTGACGGTGTTCGCTATGGGCTTTATCACCGAGGACGAAGCGCCGGAGTTCGAACTGGTGACCGCCTACGAGGAAGCGGCTCCGTTCGGCCGGGGTGACGGCGAGGGACGCGGCCCGCCCGAAGATGTCGGCTGTAGCGACGACGACCACTGAGGGGAGCTCGCTGGTCGGACGAGTAGACCTGCCTGGCAGCCGATGATGGCGCTGGACGGCTTCCAAACCGTGACAGTGCCTGTCCCGGCCAGCATTATTTTGACCAGGCGACACCTGTGGCGTCACACGGGACTGAACGGCGTATGCGGCTCCGCGAGCGTCAGCAGAGGGGGGACCGCTCCGGGAACTGACGGAAGTAATCGACTCAGGGCGGAACTGTGGTCTCCACTCACGGCTACCGGTATACTCCGTTCCGGTACTGACTGAGTGTACCTGGCCACCGGCGACCGTTGCCAGATTCGCCGGATAGCCGTGCAAATCTGACGCTAATCTGGTGACAATCCGGTCCCGGTTAGGTAACTGGCTTTTTAGTCTTTACTACAATGATGGAGTATGCAGAGGCGTTTCCTGACAGCACTGATAGCGCTCACCGTCGTCACCTCCGGCCTCGCCGGCGTGACAGCGGCCGAGACCGGAACCCCATCCGAGCTGGCACAGCAGGCCGATGCCGCGAGTGTCACGTTCGAGAACCAGACGACCGGCGGCGACGAGGTGACAGTCGACTCCGTCACGCTACCCGAAGGCGGCTACGTCACCATTCACGGCCCCTCGCTGGCTGACGGCGATACGCTCGGCAGCGTCGCGGGTACCTCGGCGTACCTCGAACCGGGCACGCACGAGAACGTCACCGTGACGCTCACCGATCCGGTGAGCGAGGGCAGCTACACGGCGATGGCCCACCGGGAGACCGACGGCGACCGGACCTACGAGTTCGTCGCCTCGAACGGGCAGAACGACGGTCCGTACACCGCTAACGACGGCGCGGTCGTCGACAGCGCGACCGTCACCCCGTCGGCGACCGTCTCGATGTCCGACCAGCCGACCACGGGTGACAGCGTCGTCGTCGACCGAGTCGTCCTCAGCGAGGGTGGCTTCGTGACGGTCCACGACGCCACCGTTACCGAGGGTGCAGTTCTCGACAGTATCCGCGGGACCTCGACGTATCTCAGCGCTGGCGTTCACGAGGACGTTCGCGTCTCGCTCGACGAGCCCGTGACCGAGAACACCACGCTGGTCCCGATGGCCCACCGTGACACCGACGGCGACGAAAACTACACCTTCGCGGAGAGCAAGGGGAGCGCTGACGGCCCCTACGTCGGTGAGGACGGGGCCGTCGTCGACACGGCTGCCGTGACGGTCGGCCAGGACGCGATGGCGACGATGAGCGATCAGGTCACCGGCGGTAGCGCCGTGACGGTCGACTCGGTGTACGTTCCCGAAGGCGGCTTCGTGACGATTCACGACAGCTCACTGAGTGACGGCGACACCTTCGAGAGCGTCCGGGGCACCTCGACGTACCTCGAAGCCGGCTACCACACTGACGTGACCGTTACGTTCGACGACCCGGTGTCCAACGACACCACGCTCGTCGCGATGCCCCACAGGGACACCGACGGCGACGAGAGCTACACCTTCGCCGAGTCCGAGGGCGGCGCTGACGGTCCCTACACCGACAGCGACGGTGCTGTGACCGACGCGGCCAGCGTCTCGGTCTCGGCGACCGTTTCGATGGATGACCAGCAGAGCGGCGGCAACGCCGTGGTCGTCGACCGCGTCGACATGAGCGAGGGCGGCTTCGTCGCCATCCACGGGCCGACCGGCGCGGTCGTCGGCCACTCCGAGTATCTCGGGGCCGGCGTTCACGAGGACGTTCCGGTGACGCTCGACGAGCGACTGACCAGCGGCCAGACGCTCACCGCGATGCCCCACAGAGATACCGACGGCGACGAGAACTACACCTTCGTCGAGAGCGACGGCGATGCCGACGGTCCATACACTGCCGAGGGCGCCCCTGTCACCGACTCGGCCAACGTCCTTATCGAGGCCAGCCTCGACTTTGCGGCCCAGACCACCGACGGCGAGACTGTGACCATCGACTCGGTCACCCTCCAGGACGGCGGCTTCGTGACGGTTCACGATGCGACGCTGCTTTCGGGTGCGACCTTCGACAGCATCCGCGGCACGTCGATGTATCTCGGCCCGGGCACGCACGAGAACGTCACCGTGACCCTCGACGAGCCCCTCTCCGAGAATACGACGCTCGTTCCGATGGCCCACCGTGACACCGACGGCGACGAGGCCTACACCTTCGAGGAGAGCGGCGGGAGCGCGGACGGACCATACGCGACCAGTTTCGCTCCCGGCGCAGTCGTGGCCTCCGGACCGGTGACCGTGCAGACGATGGACGGTGGTGACACGGACGGCGAGCAGATGACGGAGACGATGACCGGGATGACCGAGGGCACGGCGGTCCAGACCACCGACGGCTCCGGCCCTGGCTTTACCGGTATCGTCGCGCTACTGGCGCTGGTCGCCGCGGCACTGCTGGCCGCTCGCCGTCAGCGATAGCCGAAAGCCACCGGTCGCACGTCATGCGATTCGGTACCACTGCCTACGAAATCTTTATATACTTTTCGGACTAACTACAGGTAAGAGAGAATCGGTAAGCGTTGTTTGAACATTACGGATAAGGCAAGACCGGTCCCCCACCATCATGAGCGAATCACCAGTACGCAGCAACACGAGGGAACGAACACAGAACGAAGAGGTCACGGAGAACGTCGGCGAAGAGACGTCCGAACAGCAGGACGTCTGCCCCGAGTGTAGCGGCAACGTCGCGACGGATACAGAGCACGGCGAGACGGTCTGCAAGGACTGCGGGCTCGTCATCGAAGAGGACAGCATCGACCGCGGCCCGGAATGGCGCGCCTTCGACTCCGCCGAGCGCGACCGCAAGTCCCGCGTCGGCGCCCCCACGACCAATATGATGCACGACAAGGGGCTCTCGACCAACATCGGCTGGCAGAACAAGGACGCCTACGGCCGCTCGCTGTCCAGCGAGCAGCGCCAGAAGATGCAGCGCCTGCGCACGTGGAACGAGCGGTTCCGCACCCGCGACTCGAAGGAGCGCAACCTCAAGCAGGCCCTCGGCGAGATCGACCGCATGGCCTCGGCGCTGGGGCTACCCCAGAACGTCCGGGAGACAGCGAGCGTCATCTACCGCCGGGCGCTGGGTGACGACCTGCTCCCGGGCCGCTCTATCGAGGGCGTGGCGACGGCCGCGCTGTATGCCTCCGCACGGATGGCAGGCAGCCCCCGCTCGCTCGACGAGATGGCCGTCGTCTCCCGGGTCGATAAGATGGAGCTTACCCGGACCTACCGCTACATCGTCCGCGAGCTGAACCTCGAGGTCCAGCCCGCCGACCCCGAGCAGTACCTCCCGCGGTTCGTCTCGGACCTCGAGCTCACCGACGAGACCGAGCGCCGGGCCCGGGAACTCATCGAGCGCGCCCGTCGGGCCGGCCTCCTCTCGGGCAAATCGCCGGTCGGGCTCGCTGCCGCGGCCGTCTACGCGGCCGCCTTGCTCACCAACGACAAGGTGACCCAGAGCGAGGTCAGCGACGTGGCCAACATCTCCGAGGTCACGATTCGGAACCGCTACAAGGAGCTGCTCGAAGCCGACGACGTTCCCGCGTAGTCTTGGTATCGCTGCCGACGGAATCTTTTTGTGAGTTCCCGCGTGTGTCATTGTTACACATGGAAGAAGCCTATGTGCGATTACGCTGTCCGGAGTGTGACAAGGACTGGGAGTCGACCCCGTCGGAGCTCCCGACCCACGACACCGTCTACCACTGTCCAAACTGCCACGCAAGCCGTCGGCTCGCCGTGTTCACCCGGACGGACCACGACCTGCAGACGCTCAAAGGGCTGCAGTAGGTGGTCTTCTAGTCCTCGCTCGGCGTGGCCGATTGGGCACCGCAGGCCTCACATCGCAACACCGTCACGCCGTTCTCTTTCTCCAGTCGCGTATCGGGCAGGCCACACTCCGAACAGCGGACGAAACCCTCGACGTACGCCTCGATAGCGTCGCCGATGCGGTCCGCGTCGAAGGAACCGGTTATCCGGGCGCGCCCGCTCTCGTCGATGTGTCCGCTGGTGCCGACCTCCCGCTGGAAGAACTGTAACAGATGACTCGGTTCCCGACCGAGGCGGTCACACAGCGTCTGGAAGTTCTCGACGACGGTGACCGACCCCTCCTGACGGACGTCCGGGTCAGGGAGAGAGAGCCGTTCGTCCGTGCCGGTGACGTCGGACGTCTCGCTCGCCGCTCTGTCGAGCATGTCGTCGTAGTCCATACACGGTGGTCGTCGGGCAGTCTTGAAAAACCTTTCAACCGCGGAGGGGGTTCCGAGACGGGCCCTGATTTCCGGGGGCTCCGGCCCTGTTATTCACGTTCTATCATGTCGGGGAAGTGTGTTAACCCTCCTCAGAGTAGTACTATAACCCCTCGGTTTCTAGCAGAGGGTGACTATGAAGAAGCAGGAGCTTATTCACCTTCACGGCCTGCTTGCACAAGTACAGAACCACTACGAAGCGGAGTCGGGTTCCGAAGTGGAACACGACGAGTACGCCGAACTGGGCGTCAAGCCGACATCGATTCACAAGTCGAAGACAGACCACAAGGCCGCCGTCTTTGCTATCGCGAACGGTATCACCTCGGAGATGACCGCCGAGGAGAAAGAGCCGGTTTCTGCCGCCGCGGACTAAGATTCGATTTTCTCAACTCCGTCCGCTACCCGCGTAGCGACTGCTACTCGTCGATAAGCTCCTCGAACTCGGGGAGAATGTCGCCGTCTTCGGAGGACGCTGTCGCTTCCGTCACCTCGCTCTCCTCGTCTGTGTCAGTCGCTTCGTCTTCTTCGTCGGGCAGCCGCTCTATCTCCACGATGTCGAGGGGGATGTTCGTCAGTCGCTGCCCGATCTCCTTGCGCGCGATACGGGAGGCGTGTTCGTCGCGCTCGACGTTGAACACCGTCATCTCCAGTTCGAGCGCGACGAGGCTCTCGTCGGCCGCGATGAAGGCCGGTTCGAGTTGCTCGTGGCAGTGGGGACACACTCGCTCACCCATGTTGATCTCGACGTAGTTCAGGTCCGGGTTGAGCATCTCGCCCGTCTTCGAGATGGCGATGCGGACGGCCTCGTCGGCCGTGCCCACGTCGTAGACCGGGACGGCAGCCTCGACGACAACTCTGCAGTCCATGGCAGTATGTTCACTGGCCAATAGTAAGAAGCTTCGCCCGGCTGACTAGTCGGCGTCGACGTAGTCGGTGCTACGACTGGGGGGACCACCGGAGAACGGCAGCGAGATGGACTCGCTGGCCAGAATGGCGAACCCGGCGAAGACGACCAGGAAGCCGACGCCGGCCATCGGTGCGATGGTCTCGCCCAGCAGCGCCCACCCGCCAAGCGTCGAGACCACGGGCACCACGTAGAACACGAGGTTCGCGTGGGTCGCGCCGGCGCGGTCGAGGAGACCGAAGTAGGCCACGTAGGCCACGGCGCCGGCGAAGACGCCGACGTACCCGAGCGCGAGCACGGCCGGGAGGCCCCACTGGATGGCGGCGACGGATTCGCCCGCGCCCAGGCTGAGGACGTGACAGAGGGCCGCACCGACCGGCAGGCCCCACGCCGTTCGGACGGTGCTGTCGAGCGTCCCGCCGCTCCGGCGGATGAGGACGCTCCCCAGCGCGCCGGTGACCGCGCCGCCGAAGAGCAGCAGCTTGCCGATGCCACCGTCGGTGAACATCGCCGGGTCGGGGTCGACGACCAGTGCGACGCCGACGAGTCCGACGGCGAGGCCGACCGCGCCCCGCGGCGAGAGCCGCTCGTCGGAAAGCAGCAGGGCGGCGAAGACGGGCGTCAGAATCGGGTTGAGGCTGAAGAGGATGGCACCGACGGCGCTGGTCGCGTCGGCCTGGCCCACGAACAGGAGCGCGTTCGTCAGGCCGAGGACGACGAGGCCGGTCGCGAGGATGCCGGCGATATCCTCACGTCCCGGCCGCAGCTCTGCGCCCGAGCGCGTGACGAGGACGTAGGCGCCCAGCACGACCGCGGCGACGTCGTAACGCAGTGCCACGAACAGCAGCGGGGGGAACTGTGCCAGTCCCGCTTTCGTCGCGACGAAGGTCCCGCCAAAGAGGACACTCACCAGCGCACCGAGCAGGATGGTCTTTCGTGATACCAATATTATACTACCTCCAGAGAGTGGGTGGAAGGACTGGGATACTTCACCAGAAAACCGAGTGAGGGCGACTGTTCCATTGTACTTTCTCCTACGGTGGGCAACGGTATAGGTCCGTTCAGAAATCCTTACACGTCGGCCGAGAACCGACAGCCTACCCCTCGATTTCACGCTGTGAAAGGATTTCACGACACGAAAACGGTTTGTGTCGGGCCGGTCACCGAGCGGTATGGAGGAGACGCTTTCGGAGATAGAGTTTCTCGCGCTCTCGCCAAACCGGGTCACCGTGCTAGAGTCTCTCGCGAAAGGTCGCCGGAGTCGGTCGGAGCTGGCCGAGGCGACGGGGGCCTCACAGGCGACGCTCGGTCGAATCCTCGGCGACTTCGAGGACCGCGAGTGGGTCGTGCGGACCGAGGGTGCCTACGCGGCGACGGCGACCGGCCGCCTCGTCGCCGAGGGGTTTCGCGACCTGCTCGACGTGATGGCGGCCGAGCGGGAGCTGCGCGACGTGGTCGCACACCTGCCGACCGAGGCGATGGATTTCGACCTCCGCCACCTGGCGGACGCGAGAATCGTCACCCCCACCGAGACGCGGCCGAACGCGCCGCTCCAGCGCCTGCTCGAACTCATGCGGTCGGCAGGGTCGGTGACGGCCTTCTCACACGCGCTCAACGACCAGAGCCTCTCGGTCGTCGCGGACCGACTCGGGGACCAGGAGTTCGAGGCGGTGCTCACGCGGGACGCCGTCGACTCACTGGTCGCCGACGACACCCTTCGGGCCCGACTCCGGACAGTGGTCTCGGCCCCGTCGGCCGGCGTCCGGGTGGCCGAGGAGGATATCCCGGTGGCGGTTACCATCGCCGACGACGTGGTCAACGTACTGGTCCGGGACGACCGGGGCGTGGTGCAGGCGTCGGTCGATACGACCGACGCCGCGGTCAGAGAGTGGGCCGAGCGGCGCTACGAACACTATCGCGTGCACTCGGAGCCGCTGACGCCGGACTCCCTCGAGGCCTGACCCGGCCCGTCACCGGACGCGCCAGACGTCGTCGTTGGGCAGGAACCGTCCCAGTTCCGCCTCCTGCCGGTAGTCTGTCGCCAGCAGTGCCGTCAGCGCGGCCACCAGCGCGTCTTCGTCGGCGTCGGTCCAGTCGGCCGGCTCCTTGATGGGGTAGACCAGCCAGCCGCTGCCCCGGACCTCCGTCGCGTGGAGCCGCTCCATGTCGACGTCGTCGGCGCGCTCGGGCGTCATGTTCTCGAAGACGTGTCTCGTCGCCCGCTCCCCGACCGGGAACAGGACGTGGGAGGTGATGGCCCGGATTTCCGTGTCCAGCAGCGGCTCGTGGTCTGCGTAGTCGTTCTCGGTAGGGTCGCGGTCCCCACACATGTACAGGTAGGAGAGGTACGTCTTCTCGACGGTCGGGGGCGTGCCGGTCTCGCTCAGCAGGCCGCCCGCCACGAGCGCTCGCTGGAGTCGCTCGGCGGTCGGTGTGCCGGTAAAGGGGATGCCCGAGTCGGTCCCGCCGTGGACGCGGGGGTTGTCACCGATGACGTGGAAGTCGGCGTTGGCGTCACCGTACCCCGGGACGAACGGCTCACACGGCGCCTCGAAGCCAAAGGGGTTGTGCAGCGTTGCCGTGATGTTCTTCACGGACGAGGTGAGGAGCGAGGCGCTCAAAACTTCGACGGTTTGTGCAATCGTAGAGGGCGACCCGCCGGTCGCCTGTATGACGGTGCTACTCGCCGTCGGTCTGTGCCTTTGCCTCGTCAAGCCACGCGGGCGGTTCGACCGTCGTCGAGCCGAACTGAACGGACAGGCACTGGCCCGGCCCACCGACAGCGGTACCCGCTCGCCGGGCAACGCTTTTCTCATCCGGCCTCCACGCACCGGTATGTTCTGGTCCCGGACCGGTGACCGCAGATGAGCCACGAGGACCGTATCGAGGACCTCCGCGAGCGCAAAGCAGCGGCCGAGAAGGGCGGCGGCGAGGAGCGCATCGTCTTCGGCGGCTCGCTTGGTGAGGCCTTCGCCCAGAAGGTCTGTAAGGTGATGGACAAGGCCATCGAGAACGGCTCGCCCATCATCGGGCTGAACGATTCGGCCGGCGCGCGCATCCAGGAAGGCATCGACTCGCTTGCGGGCTATGCCGATATCTTCCACCGGAATCAAAAGGCAAGCGGCGTCGTCCCCCAGATTTCGGCCATCATGGGCCCGTGTGCGGGCGGTGCGGTGTACTCGCCCGCGATAACGGACTTCGTCTACATGGTAGAGGAGACCAGCCACATGTTCATCACCGGCCCGGACGTCATCGAGACGGTCACCGGCGAGGAGGTCGGCTTCGACGAACTGGGCGGCGCGAAGACCCACGCCACCGAGTCGGGGGTCGCACACTTCACCGCGGCCGACGAGAAGGACGCGCTGGACGACATCCGCTACCTGCTCTCCTATCTCCCGCCGAACAACGTCGCCGACCCGCCCCGCGTCGAGCCGTGGGACGACCCCGAACGGCGGGACGAGAGCCTGGTCGACATCGTTCCCGACGCCCCGCAGAAGCCCTACGACATGACCGACGTCATCGGGAGCGTGCTCGACGAGGACTCCTTCTTCGAGGTCGGGAAGGACTTCGCCCGCAACATCGTCACGGGCTTCGCTCGACTCGACGGCCACTCGGTCGGCGTCGTCGGCAACCAGCCCCGCGTCAACGCCGGGACGCTCGATATCGACGCCTCGAAGAAGGGCGCCCGGTTCGTCCGCTTCTGTGACGCCTTCAACATCCCCATCGTCACCTTCGTCGACGTCCCCGGCTTCATGCCGGGCAAGGACCAGGAGAAAAACGGTATCATCACCCACGGCGCGAAGCTCCTCTACGCCTACAGCGAAGCGACGGTACCGCTACTGACAGTCATCACCCGCAAAGCGTACGGCGGCGCCTACGACGTGATGGCCTCGAAACACATCGGCGCGGATATGAACTACGCCTGGCCGATGGCCGAAATCGCCGTCATGGGGCCACAGGGGGCAGTCAACGTCCTCTACAGCGACGAACTGAAAGACGCCGAGGACGTCGAGGCCCGCCGCCAGCAGCTCATCGACGAGTACCGCGACGCCTTCGCCAACCCCTACACTGCCGCCGAACGGGGCTTCGTCGACGACGTGCTCGAACCCGCCGAGACCCGGCCACGGCTCATCTCGGACCTGGAGCTCCTGCGTGGCAAGCGCAAAGACCAGCCCGACCGGAAACACGGCAACATCCCGCTGTAGGGGCGCCGTCGTGGCGGCCGCTGCCCTCGTGGGTCGGCGGGCCGGCCGGTGTTCCGCCTAGTTTTATGAGGCGAGTCTCGGTATGAGCGAGTATGTTTGATAAGGTGCTCGTCGCCAACCGCGGGGAGATCGCGGTACGCGTCATGCGGGCCTGCGACGAGTTGGGCATCGGGACAGTCGCGGTCTACTCTGAGGCGGACAAACACGCCGGCCACGTTCGCTACGCCGACGAGGCGTACAACGTGGGGCCGGCACGGGCAGCCGACTCGTATCTCGACCAGGAGCAGATAATCGAGACGGCCCAGCAGGCCGACGCCGACGCCATCCACCCCGGCTACGGTTTCCTCGCCGAGAACGCGGACTTCGCCCGGAAGGTCGAAGCCGCCGACGGCCTCACGTGGATTGGCCCTGCCGGCGACGCCATGGAGAAACTGGGCGAGAAGACGAAAGCCCGGGCGATTATGCAGGAGGCCGACGTGCCAATCGTCCCCGGGACCGACCCTATCGACGACCCCGAGCGGGTCAAAGAGTTCGGCGAAGAGAACGGCTACCCCGTCGCCATCAAGGCCGAGGGCGGCGGAGGCGGTCGCGGGATGAAGATCGTCCACGGCCCCGACGAGGCCGAAGAGCAACTGGAGTCGGCCAAACGCGAGGGCGAGGCGTACTTCTCGAACGATTCGGTCTATCTCGAGCGCTACCTGGAGAACCCGCGCCACATCGAGGTCCAGATTATCGCCGACCACGAGGGCAACGTCCGCCATCTGGGCGAGCGCGACTGCTCGCTCCAGCGCCGGCACCAGAAGGTCATAGAGGAAGGCCCGTCGGCCGCCCTCTCGGACGAACTCCGCGAGAAGATCGGCGAGGCCGCCCGCCGCGGCGTGCGAGCGGCCGAGTACTACAACGCCGGTACCGTCGAGTTCCTCGTCGAGGAGGACCCCGACCGAGGGCCTGACGAAGTACTGGGCCCCGACACGAACTTCTACTTCCTCGAAGTGAACACCCGTATCCAGGTCGAACACTGCGTCACCGAGGAGATAACGGGCATCGACATCGTCAAGTGGCAGATTCGGGTCGCCCAGGACGAGACCCTCAGCTTCGCACAGGGGGACGTGGAGATAGCGGGTCACGCGATGGAGTTCCGAATCAACGCCGAGAACGCGGCAAAGGACTTCGCGCCGGCACAGAGCGGCGAACTCGAAGTCTACGACCCGCCCGGTGGCATCGGCGTCCGGATGGACGACGCGCTGCGCCAGGGCGACGAGCTGGTCACCGACTACGACTCGATGATAGCGAAGCTCATCGTCTACGGTGCCGACCGGGACGAGGCCATCGCTCGCGGGAAACGCGCGCTGGCGGAGTTCGACGTCGAGGGGTTCCCCACCGTTATCCCCTTCCACCGGCTGATGCTCACCGACGAGGAGTTCGTCAACTCTACCCACACGACGAAGTACCTCGACGAGACCCTCGACAAGTCCCGTATCGAAGCCGCCCAGGAGAAGTGGGGCACGGAGACCGAACCCGGCGAGGCAGACGAGGACGAGGAGGTCGTCGAGCGGGAGTTCACCGTCGAGGTCAACGG